>Ga0310695_10001711_pt1 | contig 49986 bp, 43 predicted proteins | sample RumenRJG_04DNA_FD_203882 | JGI IMG/M metagenome (GOLD analysis project Ga0310695, IMG submission 203882) | Bovine rumen microbial communities from Lethbridge, Alberta, Canada - RJG_04 (v2) (version 2) | ecosystem: Host-associated > Mammals > Digestive system > Stomach > Rumen | place: Canada... | reverse complement strand
CCCGAGCCACGAGCGACATCAGCATGCTGATGGAGTCGAGTAGCTACGGGCAAATATGTAAATTTAGCAGGTTCGGCACCATTGCCGAAGGCAATTCTCATGTGCCGAACCCGTTACTGTTCAGTGGCCTGGTTGACCACTGAACAGTAACAGACAGGAGCCCTGGGGAAAAACTTGACATATTATGTTGCGCACAATATAATATGAAAAAATACAAACAACAGGAGTTTATTTATGTCCAAAAAATATGATCAGCTTTTGTTAAAGAATCAGCTTTGTTTTCCGCTGTATGCCTGCAGCAGGAAGATCGTGGGCAACTATACGCCCTACCTTAAGCCCCTTGGACTCACCTATACCCAGTATATCGTTCTGATGGTGCTCTGGGAGAGGGAGAGTGTTAACGTGGGTCAGCTGGGGGAGATCCTCCGGCTGGATGCCGGAACTCTTACACCGCTGCTTAAGAGACTTGAGAAGGCCGGGTATGTTACCAGGGAGCGTTCAAGGGAGGATGAAAGGGTCACGGTCATCAGGATCACCCCTGAGGGAGCAGGCCTTAGGGAAAAGTGCAGGGATATCCCCATGAAGATGTCAAAGGAAGGTTCTGCTCTGTCGGCAGAGGAAGCAAAGGAACTGTACAGGCTGCTCTATCTCTTCCTGGACGGAAAATAAGAGGTTAACATAATGCTTGACAGCTTATCTAAGATTGAGTGCGAAATAATGAAAAAGAGGGGATTTGCCTCAGAAGAGGAAATGCTCGCTTTTCTTAACAAGGATCCCAAAAGCCTTCCAAAATTCAGTTCCCTCAGGGATGGAAAGAGGGTCTTAAAGGGAATCCTGGAGGCAGTTGAAGAAAACTGCACTTTTACCGTTTACGGAGATTATGACGCGGACGGGGTTATGGCCATGACCATCCTCTGCAAGGGGCTTTCAAAGCTCTGTCCGGGAAAGATAAACTGGTTTGCCAATGACAGGTTCAGGGACGGCTATTCCATAACCCCGGAAAGCCTGGGACAGCTTCTGGAAAGATATCCCGATACAAAGGTCATCATATCCTGCGATAACGGGGTGAGTGCCGTTGAAGCCTGGGAGGAGGCCCTTAAGAGAGGGATCAGGGTCTTTGTTACCGATCACCATGAGCAGGCAGAAGGACGGGAGCCTGATGAGGCTGTTCCTGTGGTCTGTGAAAAAAGCCTTAAGCAGAAAGAGGATTATGACCTGGCCGGAAGGGAGGCTGAAGGCTTCTGCGGAGCCGAGCTTGCCAGGAGGCTTATCCTTGAACTGTTTGAAATGAAGGGGATGGAAGAGGAATACAGGGACTTTCTTGACAGTCTCTATGCCTATGCAGGTCTTGCCACCATTACGGATGTGATAAAACTCAATGCCGGGAACCATTCTGTCGCCAGAGCAGCGATGGACATTATCAGAAAAGACACGGGCTTCTGGAGGATCTTCAATGAGAGGGTTACGAGCGGGAATACGGTTCAGTCAGAGATCGACGGAGATACCTTCGGCTTTTATTACGGACCTGCCATCAATGCCTGCGGCAGGGTGGACGGAAGAGTGGATCTTCCGATGAAGGTCTTTCTGACGGATGTAGATGACGGGGCCCTGCCCGGCCTTATCGAAAAGATGGCAGCCATCAATGATGAGAGGAAGAAACAGACTGAGGAGGATGTCAGTCTTTGCGAAAAGATCATAAGAGAGAAGGGATATGAAGAGGATCCCTTCATCCTGATCGCAGATGAAAGACTCAGGGAAGGTATAAACGGCCTCTCAGCAGGGAGGATCTCAAACAACTACGGAGTTCCCGCCATCGTGCTGGGAGCCTCCGAAAGGGAGGGGATCTGCAAGGGGTCGGCCAGATCGGTTGACAGGGTCAATATTTTTGAAAAACTGACTGAATGCGGGGACCTTCTTGAAACCTTCGGAGGACATCCTAAGGCAGCGGGTCTTTCGATAAAAACAGAAAATATCCCTGAATTCAGACGGAGAATGATGGAAAGCATCGCCAAAGATCTGGTCAGAAAAGAGGTGAGCAGTGATGAGAGCGATTTTAATCTTCTTCCTTCACGCTTCAGTGCTTCCAACATTCAAAAGCTTCAGACCGCCCTGGATAACCTTCAGCCCTACGGTGAAGGCTTTAGGAAACCGGTATTTTTCCTGGATGAGTCGGCGGATCCTGAAAGGGGGGTCAGATATATGAGTGAAGGAGCCCATGCCAAGCTGAGACTTTCCACCCTTTCGGCCGATAAGAAGGAGATCTGGCTGATGATGTGGGGGAAGGGAGACCGGGTCAGCAGGGCTGTTAAGGAATGCAAAAACCGCGAACTTCACATCCGCGGTTTTGTACATCCTCCTGAGATAAACAGCTTCAATGATTCCATCTCCTTCCAGCTGAAGCCGGAGAGGGTCAGGCTGACTTAAGACTTATTCTTTTTGTCAAGGAAGCGCATCCTGTCGTCTTCTTTAGTTCCGTGGGAGACCGCAACACCCTTCTGGATGGAATGATGTTCTTTTTCGGGCTTGAATCGCGCATCTATCCGGTCCTGGATCTTCTGGCACTCCGCACAGAGATACCCGTCAAGGATGACCTTACCGCATTTTTCGCAGGTGAGCCTGACTTTGCTGCTGTCAGCGATCCCGATCCTTCCGCCTCTGAGCCAGGACATGATATCCTTATGCGTGACTGAGGGGAACATTTCCCTGATCTGGGCTTCAGTTGCCCCGGGAAATTCGTAGAGGTATTCCCTTACTCTGTGATAGTCATCTTGAAAGGTGTTTTCACATTGGGGGCAGGTGGAACTTCCGAATTTTGACTGGAATATCCTTCCGCATTTATCACAAACCCTGGGTTCTATCATGTTTCCTCCTGTTTTCTGTTGCCTCAAGCCGATATTGTGCTTTTTTTCAACTGTGTAACAGCTCAGAACCCTTCAGTTTCCGAACTGTTACGGCGTTTTTGCGATTAGGGCCGCACTTCGTGCGAGCGCAAAACAGCTGTTACTGCTCAGTATTCGGACAGACAGCCGAACTGTAACCGAACAGTTCATTTGCCTTATCGGTAATCTCTTTAAGCTTTTCGTGGTCGATGGTTCCGTCACCGAAACCCAGAACAGCCCTTAGGGGGGTGGGTCCGAAGGTCGCATCTACCATCTCCTGGGATATGGCCTCGCTGCGTTCCGTAACGGTTTTATCATTTACGTGCCGGTAGGAATCAAACACCGGTTTAATGAGGGCTTCAAGCCTTTCATCGCCCATGAAATCACTGAAGGTTGAGTTTTCATCAAATCGTTTTCTGAAGACCTTCGGTGCATCGATATTTATCTTTTTTGTCAGACGTATGTCCCTTGAAGAAGCTGCGGCTTCTATGTCATAGTCACCGGGCTCCACATACCAGTCCTTCAGGGAGGGATCATACCAGGCAAAGGAGCGTTTATCAAGCACAAAGGAAACTGTCTTTGTTTCGCCTGCCCGGAGGTTTACCTTTTCAAAGCCCTTAAGCTCCCTTACGGGTCTTGAGACCGTGGAGGAGCGGGGGGCAACATACAGTTCAACGATCTCCTTGCCGGCCATCCTCCCTATGTTTGAAACATCAACACTGACCTCAAGGCTTTCTCCGGCTTTAAGCTTCCTTTTTGAAACCTTCAGGTTTGAGTATTTGTAGGTGGTGTAGCTCAGTCCGTGGCCGAAAGGAAAATTCACTTCCATCTTCTTTTTGTCGTAATATCTGTAGCCTACAAAAATACCCTCTTTGTAGTGGACACTGTCATTTGCTCCCGGAAAATTCAGGAAGGAAGGATTATCCTCCATCTTAAGGGGAAAGGTTTCGGCAAGCTTTCCGCAGGGATTGACCTTCCCGAAGAGGAGGTTGTACTCTGCCGAACCTACATTCTGCCCGCCCAGATACATTTCAAAAATGCCCCTGACATCTTCCTTCCAGGGCATTTCAACAGGGGCTCCGTTGGTAAGCACAACAACAACATTAGGCTGAATCTTTAAGACTTCCTCGATCAGGACATTCTGACATTCGGGAAGCCTCATGTGACTCCGGTCATAACCCTCGCTTTCATAGGAATCCGGGAGACCGGCAAAGATCAAAGCCACGTCGCTTTTTTTTGCGGCGCTGACAGCCTTTGTTATGAGGATCCTGTCTATCTCGTCCTTTTTGTCATCAAAGCCGGGTGCAAAATAGAATTCATGTCCTTTCCCTTTGGCTGCATCCCAGAAGGAAGTGACCCTGGATGAATTTATGTGTGAACTTCCGCCACCCTGAAATCTTGGGGTTTTTGCATACTTTCCGATGACAGCGATGGCATCGTTCTTATCGAGGGGAAGTATGCCGTCATTTTTCAGAAGCACGGCGGATTCCTCCTCGATCTTTCCGGCAAGCTCGTGATCTGCATCCTTGTCCCATTTGGTCTGCTTTGATCTGTGGCTTTCGAATCTGTCTATCAGCTTCAGGATCCTTTCAACAGTCCTGTTAAGTACAGCTTCGGAGATCCTTCCGTCCCTGACGGCAGCGACTATTTCCCTGTCATTGATACCGTAGGATCCCGGCATTTCAAGATCCAGACCGGCTATGAGACCGGCAACCCTGTCATTGACTGCACCCCAGTCACTGATCACGACTCCGTCGAAACCCCATTCATCCCGCAGAACTCCGGTGAGAAATCTCCTGTTTTCGGACATATGCACACCGTTGACCTTGTTGTAGGAACACATGACAGTCCAGGGCTTTGCGTTTTTAACGGCTCCCTCAAAGGAAGCAAGGTAGATCTCTCTTAATGCCCTTTCATCTATTATCTCGTCCATGGTGAGTCTTCTGGTTTCCTGATTGTTGGCGAGAAAGTGTTTTATTGAGGTGCCCACATTTTTGCTCTGGACACCCTTTATCAAAGCGGATGAAAGCTCGGAGGCCACCAGGGGATCTTCTGAAAAATATTCAAAGTTTCTTCCGCAAAGAGGAGACCTTTTGATATTTACGGCCGGACCCAGGATGGTTCCCACGCCTTCAGACTGACATTGGATTCCGAGGGCTTTTCCTAGCTTGTTTAAGAGATTTCTGTCGAAGGAGGAGGCTGTGGCACAGGCTGCAGGAAAACACACGGCCTTAATGCTTTCACTGGATCCCGTGTGGTCTTCCTTAAGAGTCTGGCGGCGCAGGCCGTGAGGTCCGTCGCTGACTTCAAATTCGGGGATCTTCCGGCTTTTTACTGCTTTGGTATGCCAGAAATCCCGTCCGGAACACAGAGAAGCTTTTTCTTCGAGTGTCATTTCCTTTATGGCTTTCTTTATGTCCATTCACACCCTCCTTTCGTATTTCTTACCGTTCTTACCGGTTTTTGAACAGTTACGTTTCATTTACTATAACACAAGAAAAGGGTGAATGCACAGATTATTGTTTTTCATCAGAAAAACAAGTTACTGTTCAGTCCCGAGCCACGAGCGACATCAGCATACTGATGGAGTCGAGTGGCTACGGGCAAATATGTAGATTTAGCAGGTTCGGACACCTCCGCCGAAGGCAATTCTCATGTGCCGAACCCGTTGCTGCTTACGTGGTCTGGTTGACCACTGAACAGTAACAAAAACAATAATCGTATCAGACCGACTCCTGCCGAAGGCTAACCGGTGACACCGGATACGCTGACCACGCAGATATCTCTGCCCCGGGTGATCCGTCCCTTCCGGCTTTTGCAGACGGGACAGGTGTAGCCGGTTTCCTTTTCGGGATGATAAATGTTCCCGCATTCGCATTCAGCGAGCACGGGAACATTTGTGATGTTCAGCACCGCTCCTTCAAGGATGGTGCCTTTGGATGCTTTTTTGAAATAGAGTTTCAGATAGTGGTCAAGGGCGCCGGTCATGGCTCCAACCTCCACGGATATCTCCTTTACGGAGCTTAAGCCCTTTTCTTCGGCAACCCTGAGACTCAGGTCGGTTATTTTCAGAACATAGGCAAGCTCGTGCATAAGCTCTTAATTGGCCTTTAATTCCTTCCAGAGATCATTCAGGAGATCGTTGGTCTCAGAATCGGTAAGGGTGCATACCTCGCAGTTTTCTGTGGAGGAATCATCCGGAAAAAGGGTCTTATTCTCCCTTAGTTCTTCGGGAAGCTGGTCTCTGACCGTTTCGTTTGGAGTCTGGTAATAAATGTATTCAAAGTTCTTAAGTGCAATGTCGTCCCTGCAAAGGAAATCCATGAACTTCCCGGCTGCTTCCGTGTTCTCACAGCCTTTGGTGACTGCCCAGGAATCAAGCCACAGGTTTGAACCCTCTTTCGGAATCACATATTCGAGGTTTTCATTATACTCATGTCCCAGGTAGGCTTCTCCGGAATAGACAACCGCCATTGTGGCATTGCCTGCCACAACCTCATCCCTGGCTTCATCCACAAGATATGCTCCAACATCGGGCTTCTGCTTCAGGAGAGTTTCGTAGGTCTTTTTAATCTCTTCTTCATCTGTTGTGTTCAGGGAATACCCCAGGTATTTTTCGGTTATCATAAAGGTGTCGCGGACGGAGTTCTGCATTATGAAGTCTCCGGCATATTCGCCGTTAAAGAGCACATCCCAGCTGTCTATGGGACCTTTGACCTTTGTCTTGTCGTAAAGGATGCCTATGGTTCCCCAGAAATAGGGCAGGGCATATTTGTTATCCGCATCAAAGGCTTTTGCAAAGTCCCAGTATTTTTTCCCGATGTTTTTTGTATTTTCGAGTGAGGAAAAATCGGTTTCCTGTATCTCGCCCTCTTCTATAAGCCTTTTCATCATATAGTCCGAGGTGCACAGAAGGTCATATTTGATGGCTCCGGCCTTGTATTTTGTATACATTTCCTCGGGAGTCACGGCTTCTTCATACTTTATCTTTATTCCGGTCTCTTTGGTGAACTGTTCGATGACATCGGGGTCAAGATATTCTCCGTAGTTGAAGACGATGAGGGTATCGTCGGCTTTGCCGGCAGCTGATGCCGGACTTTCGGCACAGCCGGATGCAAACACAAGAATCAGTGCCAGAAGCACCGATACGGTTTTTTTCATAATTGCTCCTCCTTGTTTTTACAGCTTCTTCAGAAGTCTTAAGGCTTCCTACTGATTTCGCTCGTGGTTCAGGATCGAACCGTTATTGACAACTATAAGTATTATGAACACAAATGTAAAGATTATGGTTGAAAGGGCATACATCTCAGGCTTTATACCCTTTCTAATCTCACCGTAGATCATTGTTGAAAGGGTGTTAACTCCTGCGCCCTTGGTAAAATACGTTATCACGAAATCATCCATGGACATGGTAAAGGCCATGAAGAAGCCGGAGATCATCCCGCCTGAAAGCTGGGGCAGCATAAGGGTGAAAAATGCCCTTGCAGGCCCGGCGCCCAGATCCCTTCCGGCATTGTAGATGGAAAGGTTCATGGTCCTGACCTTTGGCATCACCGCAAGGATCACATAGGGTATGTTAAAGGTGATATGCGAGATAAGCACCGAATTAAAGCCCAGGGGCATAAACTGAATGAGCCAGAGCATGAGGGCGATCCCGGTTACAATGTCTGCATTCAGCATGGGAATGTTGGTGAGAGCCATCAAAAGCTTAAAGTCTCTTTTTTTCATGGAGGTTATCCCCAGAGCTGCTGCCGTTCCTATGATAAGAGCGATCAGGGAGGAAAGAAAAGCAAGTCCCAGGGAAGTAAAGAGGGCGTTCATGATCTGGCGGTTATGCACCAGGCTCACATACCATTTAAGAGTGAAACCCTCCCAGACAACCCTTGATCTGGAATTGTTGAAGGAGAGGACGATCAGAACCCCTATGGGGGCATAGAGGAAGATACCTATTATGAGCACATAAAAACGATAAAGTCCTTTTATCATTTTTTCTACCATGCCGTTTCCTCCTGTTTCTGACTGTTATCATCCTTTTCGACGGTAAAAGCCATGCTCATCAAAACGAATATCATAAGTGCCACGGAAAGTCCGGCACCCATGTTCCAGTCCATGCTCTGAACGAACTCCTGCTCGATGATGTTTCCCACAAGCTGGAGCTTTCCTCCTCCGAGTATATCTGCGGTGACGAAGCTTGTCATTGAGGGAACGAAGACCATTGTTATCCCACTCATGAGTCCGGGCAGGGAGAGAGGGAAGATGATCTTGCTGAAGACCGTGAATCTCCTTGCACCCAGATCCTCTGCTGCCTCGATCACATCATCATCTATTGCAGAGATGGCATTGTACAGGGGAAGAACCATGTAGGGGAGATAGTCATAGACCACTCCGATCATTATGCTCAGGAAGGAGTTTGCTATGTTCAGCCTTGAAAGACCCAGTTTTTCCAGCATGAGATTCAGGATCCCGTTTGAAGACAGGATCATCTGCCATGCCAGAAGCTTTAATATGAAATTCATCCACATGGGAAGGATCAGGAAAAAAACCGTGGGTCTCTGTCCTTTGAATTTGAGGTTTCTTAAGCCCATGACCAGGGGGTAGGCCAGAATGATGCATATCAGGGTACAGCCCAATGCGATCTCAAGGGAAAAGATGAGAGCCTTCAGGTTTGCCGGGCTCACTATGGCAGTTATGTTAGACAGGGTGAAGGCTCCTGAAGTGTCAAGTATGGCATATCTTACGATGACTACAAGAGGGATCACCGTAAAACCCAGTGCCCAGAGTATGTAGGGATATGCGAGGGAACTCCTTTTACTCAAATATTTATCCAAGCTTGTCGATGACCTCCTCGTCACTGGACTTGGGTTTTCTCATGATCTGTATGTTTTCGGGATCTATGGAAAGAGATACCTCACTTCCGACTGCCGCGGGGACATTGCTCTGCACCGACCACTCGTGGGTGCCGGCAGTGACGCTTATGTCGTAGTAGGCACCCTTATAGATCAGATTTGTGACTATACCGTTGGTAAAGCCCATTCCCTTGGCGCCTATTTCCAGATCCTCCGGACGAATGACCACGTCCACAGGCTCATTGGGGTCAAAGCCCTCGTCGACACAGGGAACCTCAATGCCCTGGATCAGAACCAGCCTGTCTTTTATCATGATCCCGCTGATTATGTTGCTGTCTCCGATAAAGTCGGCAACGAAGGCGTTCTGGGGTTCGTCGTAGATGCTCTTTGAAGTGCCCATCTGCTGGATTATGCCCTGATTCATGACCACGATCCTGTCTGACATGGTCAGAGCCTCTTCTTGATCATGGGTCACATAGACAAAGGTAATGCCCACTTCGTGCTTGATCCTCATGAGTTCCTTCTGCATCTCGTGGCGGAGCTTAAGGTCAAGGGCACCCAGGGGCTCATCCAGAAGGAGCATTTTGGGTTCGTTCACTATTGCCCGGGCAATTGCTATTCTCTGCTGCTGGCCGCCTGAAAGGGAGGTGGTCATCCTTTCCTCATAGCCTTCCATGTTCACCAGACGAAGGGCATACTTTATCTTTTCTTCTATATATTCCCGGGGCTTTTTCTTAAGCTTAAGCCCGAAGGCTATGTTTTCCGCGACATTCATGTGGGGAAAAAGGGAATATTTCTGGAAGACAGTGTGAACCTGCCTCTTTTCCGGAGGAAGGGAGGTTATGTTCTGCCCTTCAAAAAACACCTGCCCGTTATCGGGCTTGACAAAACCCCCTATGATCCTGAGAAGGGTGGATTTTCCACAGCCCGAAGGACCAAGGAGTGTCACAAATTCATTTTTTTCTATATCCAGATTCAGGTCATCCAGGATCTTCTTGCCATCGAAGCTTTTGGTGATATTCCTGAGTTCGAGTATGGTATCACTCATTTTACGGAAAACTCCTAACCTTAAAAACAGTGTGACTCCTGTTTGGTCACGGTTCAGCCCTTAGGCTACTGGTTACTGCTTACGTGGTCAACCAGACCACGTAAGCAGTAACGGGTTCGGCACATGAGAATTGCCTTCGACAATGGTGCCGAACCTGCTAAATTTACATATTTGCCCGTAGCTACTCGACTCCATCAGCAGGCTGATGTCGCTCGTGGCTCGGGACTGAACAGTAACGGTTACTGAACCGTAACATATTACTATACTTTAGCCGAATTGACAACGATTTTTACTGTATGTAGAATTGTTGTAGCCATTTGGTTGGATACATGTTTACTGAGGAGGAAAGTGATGAAGATTGTATGTCTCGATCTGGAAGGGGTTCTTGTGCCCGAGATATGGATAGCCTTTGCCGAAAAGAGCGGGATTCCCGAGCTGAAAAGGACTACCCGCGATGAGCCAGATTACGAAAAACTCATGAGGTGGCGGCTGGGGATCCTTAAGGAACACGGACTGGGACTGAAGGAGATACAAGCGACGATAGCCATGATCGATCCTCTTCCGGGTGCAAAAGAGTTTCTGGATGAGCTGCGTAAACTGACCCAGGTCATCATAATCAGCGATACCTTCACCCAGTTTGCCGGACCTCTGATGGAAAAGCTTGGATATCCCACCCTTTTCTGCAATTCCCTTGTGGTGTCGGATACGGGAGAGATCACGGACTTTAAGATGAGGATAGAGGGGGCAAAGCTTGCCACGGTGAAAGCTTTGCAGTCCATCGGTTTTGAGACCATTGCAGCAGGCGACAGCTTTAATGACCTGGGCATGATCCGGGTCGGAAAGGATGGTTTTCTTTTCAGGAGTACTGAACAGATAATGAAGGATAATCCCGACATTCCGTCCTTTAATGAATATCCGGACTTTCTTGATGCGATAAAAAAATGTCTGTAAATGTCCGACCCCTTCGGTTTTCCGAATAGTTACAAATTCCTCCGAAAGGACGCATTGTATGGAGTTTAAACTGCACTCAGATTATCAGCCCACAGGCGACCAGCCGCAGGCCATAAAAGACCTTGTCGAAGGATTTAAGGCGGGCAATCAGTTTCAGACCCTGTTAGGGGTCACGGGTTCCGGCAAGACCTTCACCATGGCCAATGTGATCGCTGCCCTGAACAAGCCCACGCTGATCATCAGCCACAACAAGACCCTTGCCGGTCAGCTCTACGGCGAGATGAAGGAGTTCTTCCCCGAGAACGCGGTAGAGTATTTTGTATCCTATTACGACTACTATCAGCCGGAGGCCTATGTGCCTTCCACAGACACATACATCGAGAAGGACTCTTCCGTCAACGAGGAGATAGACAAGCTCCGGCTTTCGGCTACCGCTTCTCTTGCCGAAAGGCGGGATGTGGTGGTGGTTGCAAGCGTCTCCTGCATCTATGGTCTGGGATCACCGGATGACTATATGAACATGATGATCTCCCTTCGGCCGGGAATGCAAAAGGACAGGGATGATGTGGTCCGGGAGCTTGTGGATATAAGATATAACAGGGCAGAGCTTGATTTTAAGAGGGCGACCTTCAGGGTGCACGGGGATGTTCTGGACATCTTTCCTGCCCAGACGGATGACAACGCGGTGAGGGTGGAATTCTTCGGAGACGAGATAGACAGGATAACCGAATTTGACGTACTCACCGGAAAGACAAAGTCAGAGCTCAAGCATGTGGCCATTTTCCCTGCTTCCCACTATGTGGTTCCCCGGGAAAAGATGGAAGCCGGCATTGCAAAGATAGAAAGCGAGCTGGCTGAGAGGGTCAGGTTTTTTAAGTCCGAGGACAGGCTGATCGAGGCACAGAGGATCTCCGAGAGGACAAATTTTGACATAGAGATGATGAGGGAAACGGGTTTCTGTTCGGGCATAGAAAACTATTCCAGACCCCTTTCAGGAAGACTTCCGGGTCAGCCGCCCATGACACTCATCGACTATTTTAAGGATGACTTCCTTATCATAGTTGATGAGTCACACATGACCATACCCCAGATCGGAGGCATGTATAACGGAGACCAGTCAAGAAAGTCCATGCTGGTGGACTATGGCTTCCGTCTTCCCAGTGCAAAGGACAACAGACCCTTAAGCTTTGACGAGTTTGAGTCCCGGATAGACCAGATGCTCTTTGTTTCAGCAACTCCCGCAGACTATGAAGAACAGCACGAAATGCTCAGAACCGAGCAGATCATCCGGCCTACAGGTCTTCTGGATCCCGTGATCGAGGTCAGACCCGTGGAGGGACAGGTGGATGATCTTATCGGCGAGATTAATAAGGAAACAGAGAAAAAGAACAAGGTTCTAGTTACCACTCTTACAAAGAAAATGGCGGAAGATTTGACGGACTATCTCAGGGAGACCGGGATCCGGGTCAAATACATGCACTCGGATATTGACACTTTGGAAAGAGCAAGGATAATAAGAGACATGCGCCTGGATGTTTTTGACGTCCTGGTGGGGATCAATCTTTTGAGAGAGGGACTTGATATCCCGGAGATCGCTCTTGTCGCGGTGATAGATGCGGACAAGGAGGGCTTTTTAAGATCCGCGACAGCCCTTATTCAGACAGTGGGAAGAGCAGCGAGAAATTCCGAGGGACATGTTATAATGTATGCTGATTCGGTTACGGAGTCCATGAGGATCTGCATGGAGGAGACAGAGAGACGCCGTAACATACAGCAGAAGTATAACGAGGAAAAGGGGATAACTCCCCAGACCATAAAAAAGGCTGTCAGGGATCTTATCAGTATCTCCAAATCCCTTGCAAAGAGCGATTATGAATTCGAAAAGGATCCCGAATCCATGGATCTTAAGGAGCTTAAAAAGCTTGCGGGCAAGGTCGAGGATCAGATGAGAAAGGCCGCAGCCGAGCTTGATTTTGAGAATGCCGCTGTTTTAAGGGATAAAATGATAGAACTCAAGAAGAGGATAAACGAGTATGAAAAGTAAAAAGAAACTGTCGGTAGTTGTGCCTACTTATAATGAAGCCGGAAATGTGGAGCATCTGGCAGAAAGGATAGACAAGGCCCTTTCGGGAATAGACTATGACATCTTTTTCATAGACGACAGCACCGATGACACGCCTGAGATCCTTAAGAAAATGTCGGAGAAAAACAGCCGTGTCCGCTTTGAACACAGGGAAAATGAAAAGGGACTGGCCACAGCGGTCATAAGGGGCTTTGAGATAGCAGACGGAGATTTTCTTGCCTGTATGGATGCGGATCTTCAGCATCCGCCGGAAATCTTAAGACCCATGTATGCTGCAATGATGAGCGGGGCGGATATGTGCATTCCAAGCCGTCTCATTAAGGGAGGAAGCGACGGGGGTCTTAACCTCTACAGAAAATTTGTTTCCGGTACTGCAAGGTGGATGGGAAAGGTCCTGCTGCCCTGCTTAAGAAGGATCTCGGATCCTACCAGCGGACTTTTTATGTTTAAGAAGGAGATGCTGAAGGAGGCAGACTTAAAGCCTGTGGGTTGGAAGATCATGGTGGAGGTTCTTGCCATGACGGACTATCATCTGATAGTTGAGATCCCCTACAGCTTTCAGGACAGAAATTCTGGTCAGTCCAAGCTTTCAAAGTCCGCCACCATGGAATATATTGAGCAGCTCTTCGGCCTTATGAAGCGGGGAATAAAGCACGGTAAGGTTACCGTGACCAGATGGAGTCCTGAGTTTACCCGGAAGATGGTTGCTAAATATATTGAAGGAGGGAATATTCCCGAACATGACTGAAAATGCTGATCCGGCCGAAAGTCCGGACAGCTGGCTTTAGGGGGCAGGATCAGGATAGAAGGATTGTAGCAGAGATTTGAAAAGTCTAAAGCAGAATAGCAGGGAGTACTGAGTTGGAAAAGGATCTTAAAGGATATATAAGGATACGCGGGGCGAATGAACACAATCTTAAGAGCCTCAGCGTCAACATACCCAGGAATGAGCTGACGGTCCTGACGGGGCTTTCGGGTTCCGGAAAGTCATCACTGGCTTTCGATACCATATATGCCGAAGGACAGCGACGCTATATGCAGTCGCTTTCTTCTTATGCAAGGATGTTTCTGGGTCAGATGGATAAGCCTGATGTTGAAAGCATCGAGGGACTTCCCCCTGCCATTTCAATAGATCAGAAGTCTACAAACAGGAATCCCAGGTCAACCGTGGGAACCGTTACCGAGATCTATGATTATTTCAGGCTTCTTTATGCCAGGATAGGAAAACCCCACTGCCCCAACTGCGGGAAGGAGATCAGCCGTCAGACAGCCGATGAGATGTGCGACATATTGATGGAACTGCCGGAGAGGACAAAGATCCAGCTTCTTGCCCCGGTCGTCAGGGGAAGGAAGGGAACCCATGAAAAGGTTCTTGAAAGAGCCGCAAAGAGCGGATATGTCAGGGTCATCATCGACGGAAACATGTATGATCTTTCCGAAGAGATAAAGCTTGAAAAGAACATAAAGCACAGCATAGAGATAGTTGTGGACAGGCTTATGATAAAGGAAGACATAAGGACACGCCTTGCGGATTCCATCGAAAACGTCCTTAAGCTTTCCGATGGTCTTCTGGTTGTGGATGTTGACGGAAAGAAGCAGATGAACTTTTCGGACAGCTTTTCCTGTCCGGACTGCGGGATCAGTATCGACGAGATCGAGCCCAGAAGCTTTTCCTTCAACAATCCCTTCGGGGCATGTCCGGTTTGTGCGGGACTGGGCTACAAGATGGAGTTTGATGAGGATCTTATGATCCCCGACAAGTCCCTTTCCTTCAATGAAGGTGCGGTCAGCTGCATGGGCTGGCAATCCTCTTCGGACAAGGGCAGCTATTCCCATGCCCTCCTTGAGGCACTGGCAAAGGAATATGATTTTTCCCTGGATACACCCTATGAAGATCTGCCTCAGAAGGTCAGGGATATTTTTATCTACGGGACGGAAGGAAGGGTCATCAAGGTTCACTATAAGGGAAGACATTCCGAGGGGGTTTATGACGAGGCCTTTGAGGGACTTATCAGGAATATGGAAAGGCGCTACCGTGAGACCTTTTCGGAAAACCAGAAGGCTGAATACGAGGCCTATATGAGAGTCACGGCCTGTGAGGAATGCGGCGGAATGAGACTTAAAAAAACCTCCCTTGCCGTCACTGTTTCGGATAAGAACATATATGAGGTGACCTCTCTTTCGGTCAGGGATCTTAAGGCGTTTATGGATGGCCTTAAACTGACTGAGCAGCAGGAATTCATCGGAAGCCAGATCCTTAAGGAGATACGTTCAAGGGTCCAGTTCATGATGGATGTGGGTCTGGATTACCTTACACTTTCACGGGCCACGGGAACTCTTTCGGGAGGGGAGGCACAGAGGATCAGGCTTGCGACCCAGATAGGTTCGGGGCTTGTGGGCGTTGCCTATATCCTTGATGAGCCCAGCATTGGACTTCATCAAAGGGATAACGATAAGCTCCTGGCAACCTTAAAGCATCTTCGAGACCTGGGGAATACCCTTATTGTTGTGGAGCATGATGAGGATACGATGCTCAGCGCCGACAGGATCGTGGACATAGGACCCGGTGCAGGAATGCACGGCGGAGAGCTGGTGGCAGAGGGCAGTGCCTCGGACATCATGAAATGCAAAAGATCCATAACAGGGCAGTATTTAAGCGGGAAGCTTAAGATCCCCGTTCCGGATGCAAGAAGGAAGCCTGCGGGATTTATCACGATCAAGGGAGCCCGGGAAAACAATCTGAAGGGGATCGATGTCAGGATACCCATCGGGATAATGACCATCGTCACCGGTGTTTCGGGCTCGGGAAAATCCTCACTCGTAAACGAGATACTCTATAAGGCAGCGGCCAGAAAACTGAACAGGGCAAGGATCATCCCGGGAAAGCATGACAGGATCCTGGGCATGGAAAAGCTGGATAAGGTCATAGATATAGACCAGTCGCCCATAGGAAGGACCCCGAGATCCAATCCGGCAACCTATACAGGAGTCTTTGACCTGATCAGGGATCTTTTTGCCCAGACGGCCCAGGCAAAGGCCAGGGGCTATCAGAAGGGGAGATTTTCCTTTAACGTCAAGGGCGGAAGATGTGAAGCCTGCAGCGGGGACGGGATCGTTAAGATCGAGATGCATTTTCTCTCGGATGTATATGTTCCCTGTGAGGTGTGCCATGGAAGCCGCTACAACAGGGAGACTCTGGATATCAAATACAAGGGAAAGAGCATAGCCGATGTCCTGGACATGACGGTTGAAGAGGCTCTGGAATTTTTTGAAAATGTTCCTAAGATAAAGAGAAAGATACAGACTCTCTATGATGTGGGTCTTTCCTACATCAAGCTGGGTCAGCCCTCCACGGAGCTTTCAGGAGGGGAGGCACAGAGGATCAAGCTGGCGACTGAGCTTTCAAGGACAGGAACGGGAAAGACACTCTATATCCTGGATGAGCCCACAACGGGACTTCATTTTGCGGATGTCCACAAGCTGGTGGAGATCTTAAGCAGGCTGGCCGAAAGCGGAAATACCGTTGTTGTTATCGAACATAACCTGGATGTCATAAAGTGCGGGGACTATATTATCGACATGGGACCCGAAGGAGGAGACGGAGGAGGAACGGTCATCGCATACGGCACGCCTGAGGAGGTTGCTCAGATGAAGCAGTCCTACACGGGTTTTTACATAAAAAAGATGCTCGAAGGCCGGGATGGAAAGGCTTCATCAGGCCGGTCAGGGGCAGGCTCTGTGGGATCGGGAAAAACAAAAAAACAAAAAAAATAAAAAAGGGTATTCAGAAAAATGCTTTTTCTGACGATACTAAAGTTGCAGGGACGCATGATGGATTGTTTTGCGTCCCTTTTGCTTTAAAAATCTGTTGAAAAAGCGTTTGATTCGATATATTATAAAAAATGCACGCAACTGTTCAGAACAGTTTCAAATGCAGTTTTTTATTTATCGAATGTTTTATCTCGGACCGGGAGCCGGCGAAGATCCGTGACTGCCTGAGAGCAGCCGGAGGAACCCGGAGGTCAGATATAATCTTCAGTTTACAGGGGAGATAAGTTATGAACGCAACAGATATAGGGATAGATCTCGGCACCGCAAGCGTGCTTGTATATATCAGAGGCAAGGGAGTGGTCTTAAAGGAGCCCTCCGTGGTGGCCTTCGACAGGGATACCAATAAGATCAAGGCTATTGGCGAGGATGCCAGGCTCATGCTGGGTCGTACCCCAGGAAACATAGTAGCCATCAGACCCATGAGGCAGGGAGTTATCTCAGACTACACCGTTACTGAGAAGATGCTTAAATACTTCATACAGAAGGCGGTGGGAAAAAAGACCTTCAGAAAGCCCAGGATCTGTGTCGGTGTTCCTTCGGCAGCCAGTGAGGTTGAAAGAAAGGCTGTTGAGGATGCGGCATATCAGGCCGGAGCCAGAGAAGTGGGGATAATCGAAGAGCCCATAGCCGCAGCCATAGGAGCCGGGATCGATATTTCAAAAGCCTGCGGAAACATGATCGTGGACATTGGAGGAGGTACCTCCGACATTGCGGTCATCTCTTTGGGAGGAGCGGTGGAATCAACCTCCATTAAGATCGCCGGGGATGATTTCGATGAGGCCATAGTCCGGTACATGAGAAAGAAGCACAACCTTCTGATCGGTGAAAGGACAGCCGAGGATCTTAAGATAAACATAGGATCGGTGTTCCAAAGGCCGGAGATAGACTACATGGATGTCAGGGGCAGAAATCTGCTGACAGGCCTTCCGGTGACCATAGAGGTTTCATCCGAGGAGACCGAGGAGGCTCTTAAGGAAACGACCTCCCAGATAGTAGAAGCCATTCACAGCGTTTTAGAGCGCACGCCGCCGGAGCTTGCGGCTGATATTGCCGGAAGAGGCATTGTTCTTACCGGCGGAGGATGCCTTTTAAGGGGTCTCGAGGAGCTGATCACGGAAAAAACGGGTATCAATACCATGACGGCTGAGGATCCCATGACTGCCGTAGCCATCGGAACAGGAAAATACGTTGATTTCCTTAGCGGATATCATGATGAGGTGAATTAAATGGTAAAAGGTCTTTACACCGCACACACTGCGATGATCAATGAAGAGCACAGGATGGACACCATCACCAACAACCTGGCAAACTTCAACACCACGGGTTACAAAAAAGAAGGTGCCTCACAGCAGTCCTTCCACGATGCTCTCCTGGTAAAGATCAAGGATTCTTCCGAATGGTACTTAAACAGAAGGCTGGGAAACATGCAGCCCGGTGTCAAGATCGGAGAAAGCTACACCGACTGGAGCCAGGGCTCATTAAGAGAGACAAACAATACCTTTGACATGGCTCTTTCCACCTATGGCTTTTTTCAGGTGGAATATACCGATAAAGCCGGAGTGACCTCCACGAAATACACAAGGGACGGTTCCTTCACCATGACAAAGGAGGGAACCATTGTCACAAAGGACGGCGACTTCCTTCTTGACAGCAACGGAAACCACATTACGGTAGATCCCATCCAGGATGCCTACATCGACAGAAACGGGAACATCTATCAGGGGAACAATCAGCTTGTGGCTACCGTGGGAGTGACTGATTTTGAAGATTATGACTATCTCTTAAAATACGGCGAGAACTATTATGAGGCCATCGACGGGGCAACGGAGGTTCCCTCCCAGGCACAGGTGCTTTCGGGATATCTGGAGCAGTCCAATGTGGACATAGTTCCGGAGATGGTCAACATGATCTCCATACAGAGGCACTATGAGGCAAACCAGAAGGTGATCCAGACAATGGATGACAGTCTGGACACGGCTGTTAATAACCTTGGCAGACTCCAGTAAGCTTTTTTAACCCTTTGGCATCCCGAACAAATGTGAGGGATCTTACCCCACGGAGGTGTAGTCTATGGTACGCTCATTATGGACAGCGGCGACGGGCATGATCGCCCAGCAGAACAACGTTGACACTATCGCAAACAACATTGCGAATGTTAATACTGTCGGCTATAAGACAGAGACAAATGAATTCAAGAGTCTCCTCTACCAGACCCTTCAGACAAGGACCACTACTGCCAATGGTGCACAAAAGCCCATCAGCGCCCAGGTAGGTCTGGGAACCAGAAATGCTTCCATCACATCCCAGTTTACCCAGGGAGCCTTTCTTGAATCCGAGAGCAACACTTCCTTTGCCATAGGAGGTCAGGGCTTCTTTGCGGTTCAGGGGGAGGGCGGTAACATCTACTATACAAGGAACGGAGAATTCAACTGGTCTCTTACACAGAACGGGATTGCACTCACGGATTCCCAGGGGCAGCCGGTGCTGAACACCAACGGTCAGCCCATAACCCTTGGCAACCAGTACATAGCAAACCGTCTCCAGGTCAATGCGGAGGGTCAGATCCTCTATCCGGATGCCCAGAATAATCCCCAGCCCATAAACGTTTCAATAGGGCTTTTCCAGTTCCTGAATCCCAAGGGACTTAACAAGGAAGGGGACAGCCTTTACACGGTTTCAGCCGCATCGGGACCTGCCATGAACGAGGCTACAAATGCGAATCTTGAAAAATCCGTTATCAGACAGGGCTACCTTGAGGGCTCCAACGTTCAGGTGGCAGATGAGATGGTCAATCTGATCGTGGCCCAGAGGGCCTATGAACTGAATTCCAAGGCAATAACAACGACGGATGATATGATGAATACAGCAGTCGGAGTTAAGAGGTAATAACAAATGGACATAGATTCATCATATTTTTCAAATTATCTGAACACCATCAATGAGAATAATTCCGAAAACCTTTCCTCAAAGAAGCTTCAGAGAGCCCTGAAGGAAACCGGGAAGGACAGGTCGGATGATGAACTCATGGATGTCTGCAAACAGTTTGAAGCCTATTTTGTTGAGCAGATGTTCAAGGAGATGGAAAAGACCGTGCCAAAGTCCGAGATGGGCTACAATTCGGATGATAAGCTGGTGAACTTTTTCAAGGATAATCTCAGGCAGGAATTGTCTTCAAAAGCGGCAGAGCAGCAGGGGCTGGGTCTGGCGCAGATGCTCTATGAGCAGATGAAGAGAAACTATTCTGCCGTCACACCCGAGGAGGCTGCACTGAAGGCTGAGAAGGCCGGAGCAGAAACAGGTGCAGCCGCATCCGGGAATATTTCAGATTCAGAGGAATAAAATATAAGTGTCTGTAAAACTGGAAGGTACCGTTGACCACATCATCTACAGGCTGGAGGAAAGTGGTTACACGGTCTTGAATCTTGTGGATCAAAAGGGCGGGAACATGACCGTGGTGGGAGTCATGCCTCTTTTTGAGCCCGGAGAAAGCGTGGTCTTTACCGGGGACTATACGAATCACCCGGTCTATGACCTGCAATTTAAGATGACATCCTGTGAGCTGAAGAAGCCGGAAGACAGGGAGTCTGTTTTCAGGTACCTTTCTTCGGGGGTCATCAGAGGGGTCGGAAAGGGGCTGGCAAAAAGGATCGTTGACCGCTTCGGGGACGATTCCTTCCGGATCATGGAAGAGGAACCGGAAAGACTTGCCGAGGTCAGGGGGATCAGTCTCAGGAAGGCCATGGAAATATCGGAGGCCTTTGAAGAGAAGGTTTCAACCAGGCGGGCATTTACCTTTCTCCAGAAATACGGCATATCCAATAATCTGATTCAGAAGATCTGCTCGAGGTATAAGGAAGGTCTTTTTGATGTCATAAAAACAAATCCCTACAGACTTATTGACGACATAGAGGGTGTGGGCTTTAAAACAGCCGACAGCATCGCAAGGCACAGCGACGTCATTGTGGATGAGACCTTAAGGATCGGTTATGGGATCCTCTATGTCCTTTCAGAGTCGGAAGGAGAGGGGAACACATGTCTTCCAAAGGAGGAGCTGGTCGAAAGATCCGCCGGTCTTCTTGAAAGCCAAAGGGAAGGGGTGGCTGATATCCTGAATAATCTTTCGGTAGAAAGAAAGGTGATCCTGAAGGAAAAGGAGGGGACGGAATATGTCTACTCCCCCTTTGCCTACAGGGCAGAGTGTGAGTGTGCCGAAAAGCTTAAGGAGCTGGGAGGAGATTATTCTTCGTCGGAGGAGGAGAGGGAGAAGGAGATCAGGGAACTTGAAAAGAACATGGACATAAAGCTTGAGGATCTTCAGAGAGAGGCTGTAATAAAGGCAGTTTCCCAGGGAGTGTTCATAATGACGGGAGGTCCCGGAACCGGAAAGACCACTACCATAAATGTCATAATCAATTATTTTTCCGTCAGGGGATATGACATAACCCTGACTGCCCCCACGGGAAGGGCGGCAAAAAGGATGACCGAAGCCACGGGCTATGAAGCATATACCATACACAGGCTCTTAGGTGCCAGACCCGGAAGCGAGGGACGCTTTGGGGGCTTTGAGCATGACGGCGACACACCGCTTGAAACCGATGTGATCATAGTTGATGAAATGTCCATGGTGGACATTTTCCTTTTCAGATCCCTCCTTAAGGCAGTGGTATACGGAACCAGACTGATCCTTGTGGGGGACGAAAACCAGCTTCCCTCAGTGGGACCGGGAGCGGTTCTGAAGGATATGATCGGTTCAGGCTGTTTTCCCGTGGTCACCCTGACAAAGATCTACAGGCAGTCCGAAGCAGGCGACATTGTCATGAACGCCCATAATATCCGGCTGGGTAAACCCGTTAAGCTGGACAATGCTTCAAAGGATTTCTTCTTTCTTGAACGAGAAAACACGGAGAGGATAATCAGGGGGATATTCTATCTGATACGCAGCAAGCTTCCGCCCTATGTCAAATGCTCATCCTCCGAGATCCAGGTCATGTCTCCCATGAGGAAGGGTCCCCTGGGGGTTGAAAATCTTAACCTGAGACTGCAGGAGGAGCTTAATCCGCCTTCGCCGGGGAAGTATGAGGTTCAGGGGGCAAACGGGATGATCAGGCTTGGGGACAAGGTCATGCAGATCAAAAACGACTATGACATAGAATGGGAGATCGAGGGAAAAAACGGGATCGTCATAGAATCCGGAAAGGGAGTCTTTAACGGGGATTCCGGGGTAGTCGTCAACGCTTCTTCGGGTGCGGTCATAGTCCGTTTCGAGGACGGGAGAAAGGCAACCTATTCCGGAGAACTCCTTTCAAAGATCGAACTGGCCTATGCCATCACCATCCATAAATCCCAGGGAAGTGAGTATCCGGCAGTCATCATCCCACTGCTTTCGGGTCCCGAGCTCCTGATGAACAGAAATCTGCTATATACGGGCGTGACACGGGCAAAGTCCTGTGTTGTCATTATCGGTAAAAAGGAAACCGTTTACAGAATGATCGACAATACCAGCGAACAGAAAAGATATACCGGTCTCGGTGACAGGATCCGGGAAAAATATGAAGAGCTTCGCTGAGGTTTAACGGGATCATATTCCGGAGGAATTCCATGAACAGTTACATAAGCATTGCGGCAGATCTTATCTTTCCGAGAAGATGCCCCTTCTGTGACGAACTTCTGCCCTTCGGCGGCAGGCTCGTCTGTTCCCGCTGTGAGCCCCTGCTGCCCCGCACGGGCAGGAACTACTGTCTTAAATGCGGAAGGCAGCTTAAGGAGGGGACGGATGAATACTGCCCTTCCTGCAGGAAGGTTTCACATGCCTTTGATGAGGGCAGATCCCTGTTTGTCTATGATGACAGGGTGAGGCGGTCGCTTGCGGCATTCAAATATAAAAACAGAAGGGAATATGCGGATTATTATTCGGAAGAGCTTTACAGGAAATTCGGCACCTACATAAGGTCGAAGAGACCGGATGCCCTCATACCCGTTCCCGTGAGCCCCTTAAGAAGACGCCGAAGGGGTTACAACCAGGCCGAGCTGCTGGCTGAAAAGCTTGGAAAGCTTTGTAAAATTCCCGTCAAAAAGGATCTGATCCTGCGTGTCAGGGAGACAACTGCCCTTAAGGAACTGGGGAGGAGACAGAGGCAGAAAAATCTTAAAAAGGCTTTCAAAATAAGAGGGAATGTTGTAGAATTAAAAACAATTATGGTCATTGATGACATATACACCACCGGCAGCACCATGGATGAGATATCGTCCGTTTTCAGGGAGGCCGGGGTCAGGCATGTGTTTTTTCTGACAGTTGCCTCCACAGGGGGGCTTTGAGGAAAAGGAGTATGAACGGAGACAGGGTTAAGCTCATGACAAGGATGGCTGCTTTTGAATCCGGCGAAGGCAGGCAGGCCATCAGGATCTGCAATTATTTCAGGAGTGACTATGTGATCTTAAACGTTGTCAAATCGATAGTCGCATCCACCATTGCCTTTGGCATGATCCTGGGGCTGTATGTTTACTACAACATAGACAAGCTCCTGCAGGACATCTACAGTATGGATCTTATTGAAACGGGAAAAAGCCTGATCACCTACTATGTGATCTTTGTGGGGGCTTTCGCCCTCATTTCTTACGTGGTGTATTCCTTCAGGTTCGATAAGGCGAAGAAGAGCATAAAAGACTACAACAACGCACTTAAAAAGCTTTCTTAAACGTGATGACGGGACGGGTTAAATTTTTATGGAACAGTTATATATCATTCGTGAAACAATAAGGGAATTCTACAGCAGATATGAGGGTTACATCAGGTCATTCCTGAAATTTCTCCTCTGCCTGATCGTGCTTTCCCTGATCAATTCGAAACTGGGATATATGTCCAGGATCGACAACGGGGCGATCGTTCTGATCATTTCTCTTTTGTGTTCCTTTCTGCCGGCAAATCTTACGGCTTTTTTTGCGGCGGCTTTTATAACCCTGCATTCCTACGGGATCTCCCTTGAAAGTGCGGTGGTCACTCTGGCGGTTTTCTTTCTCATGTTCCTGCTCTATTTCAGGTATTCTCCCAGGGATTCCCTGGCGGTGCTGCTGACACCTGTCTGTTTTTTTCTTAAGATTCCCTACCTTATGCCTGTGGTGTTCGGACTCATAGGAACCCCTCTTTCAGCCATATCCATCTCCTGCGGTGTCATAGCCTACTATGTGGCCGGATATCTTGCGGAGAGCTATGACAGTGTCAAAGCCATGGCAGATGAGAATACGGTGGCCAGATTCAAGTTCGTCATCGACGGACTTTTGCACAATAAGGAAATGGTGGTCATGGCGGCTGCCTTTTCGGTGACCGTCATTGTTGTTAACATCATAAAAAGATTCTCTTTTAAGCATTCCTGGACAGTTGCGCTTTTTGCCGGGATCGTGGTCGATATGTTTGCGGTGATAATCGCAGCATCAAAATTTGGTGTTAAGATCAACGCAGGTCCCCTTCTTTTAGGGAGTTTTGTGTCGGCGCTCATCTGCACGGTCTTCAAGTTCTTTATCCTGGCTGTTGACTATGAAAAGACGGAAAGAGTCCAGTTTGAGGATGATGACTACTACTACTACGTTAAAGCAGTCCCCAAGATGACTAAAAAATATCTCGGAGAAGCCCCCAGGGAGAAGACGATCTCTGACAGAAGGGAAAGAATGAACGTCAGGAATGACAGGAACGACAGGGTCAGGGAGAGAGTAACAATAAAAAACGACGGAATGAGGGAAAGACCGGAAAGAGCGGAGAGACCGGAAAGGGCTGAACGGAGGTATTGACCGCCGTTTTCCGGTCCGGGGTTTTACAGGGAAATTCACTTAAATGGAGCAGCTGGTTTCACTCGTTGAAAAGTACATATCCTTCGAATCAATACCAAAGATGAGTATCGTCGACTATATCGAGATACTGATCATTACTTTTGTTGTCTACACCTTCATGGCCTGGATCAAGGACACAAGAGCCTGGTCCCTTTTAAGGGGTATCGTAGTCATAATCCTTTTTATCATGGCTGCTTATATCCTTCAGATGACTACCATACTCTGGCTGGTCAGAAACATGCTTAATGTGGCCATCATGGCTCTGGTCGTCATTTTCCAGCCTGAACTCAGGAAGGCTCTGGATATCCTGGGTCGGAAGAGCATCTTTGCCTCGGCCATCAACTTTTCATCGGCGGGCAATGTTAAGGAGCGTTTTTCCGACAGGACCATAAACGAGATAGTTAAGGCCTCCTTTGAAATGGGGAGGGCAAAGACGGGAGCCCTGATCGTGGTTGCCCACAATGATTCCCTGTCTGAATATGTCAGGACCGGTATTGAGATCGATTCCACCGTTTCAAACCAGCTTCTGATAAACATATTTGAACATAATACCCCCCTGCATGACGGTGCCGTGATCATAGACGGAAACAGGATCGTTTCCGCAACCTGCTATCTTCCGCTTTCCGACAATATGGCTCTTTCCAAGGAGCTTGGAACAAGACACAGGGCAGGTGTCGGGATCTCGGAGGTGACGGATTCCCTGACGGTCATAGTTTCAGAGGAGACCGGCAGGGTTTCGGTGGCCATAGACGGTGAACTCTTCAGAAACGTGGATGCGGACATGCTCAGGGAAAAACTGGCATTTGTTCAGGAAAAGACGACGGACGACAGGAAGTTTAAGCTTTGGAAAGGCAGGTCTAAATAAACAGGTATGGAATTTTTAACCCGTCTTGCAAAAAGGCTTGTAAACAACATAGGTCTCAAGATACTTTCTCTTTTGCTGGGAATCCTGATCTGGGTGATCGTTGTGGGTATCGATAATCCCGTAAAGACCCAGATCTTTGCCTCGATCCCGGTGAATGTGGAGAATGCGGCTGTTATGGAGGATGCGGGGAAGTTTTACGAGGTGGCCGATTCCAGCAAGACGGTCGCTGTGAGCGTGAGAGCCGAAAGATCAATTCTGGACCAGCTTTCCAGGGATAATTTTATTGCCTCCATAAATCTGGAGGAATATAACGAGGGAAGAGTTCCCATAAATGTCCGTGCTACAAGATATGCGGATAAGATAACCAGCATCACTCCGAGAAATTCCTATGCCTCTGTGACAGTGGAGGATCTTGGAAGAAAGCAGTTCGGGATAGAGGCAGAGATCTCAGGAGAAGTTCCGGAGGGCTATTCGGTGGGAGGCTCCACCATCAATAACAACATAGTCAGGGTCTCCGGTCCCGAATCCGTGGTTAATTCCATAGACCATGCTGCAGTCAGGGTGTCTGTGCAGGGGATGACCAGGGATATAAGGACAGAGTCGAACATTCTGCTCTATGATTCGGCGGGACAGAGCGTGGATACGGCTGATCTTGAACTTTCGAGAACGGAAACCGGGATCACGGTTGAGATCTGGAAGAATAAGGATGTTCCCGTAACCTACGGATATACCGGAATCCCGGCAGACGGCTTTGCCGCAACGGGGAATGTTTCTGCCACTGTGAACGATCTTACCATAACCGGTGAGAGGGATGACCTGTCGGAGGTTGAGAGCATAATGATCCCGGGTACTGCCGTAGACATCAGCAATGCTTCCGGGAATGTTACAGCAAAGGTGGATCTGAGCAAGTATATCCCCTCCGGTATCCGTATCGTCCACGATGAGGATGCCAAGGCGGATGTTACCGTTGAGATCCAGGAGCTTAGCACCATAAACGTTGAGATCCCCGCATCCAATATTACGGTTGATAACGTTCCCGCCGGAATGACGGCCATAGTGGGAGGGATCGGAGAGGTGACTGTGATCTCCGTCAGGGGACTTGCAAAGGATCTGTCCGAGCTTAATCCGGCAATGATAACCGGAAGGATAGACATGAATGAGATCGCTGTTTCCCAGAATATCGGCGAATGGACCGCGGGAGCCTATGAGGCACCTGTCAGCTTCACATATCCGGAAGGGATCTACAGCGGGAACTCAGTGGTTGCCGTTAAGGTTATCTTAAGACCCGAGGAGGCGGTGGCAGCGGATTCGGTTTTTAATGACGATCAGGCAGACGGTCAGGCAACCGAATAATTACGTTGAATTTAGCGCTCTGTCGTGGTAAAATGTTTGTTACAGTATTTTTCGGTTTTATCCGTATGTTTAAGGGGCGGTACAAATGATCAATCAAAAGATAGTTATCAAAAACCCTACAGGTTTGCATCTGCGTCCGGCCGGGATCCTATGCAAGGAAGCCATGCAGTACAAATCCCTGATAACCTTTAAATTCAGGGAAAATACGGCAAATGCGAAAAGTGTTCTCAGTGTTCTGGGAGCCTGCGTTAAGTGCGGAGACGAGATCGAACTGTTCTGCGAAGGAGAAGATGAACAGGAGGCTATGGCAGCTTTGACAGCTGCGATAGACAACGGACTGGGTGAATGAAGAGTCTGTGAAACAGAGCCTCTCCTGCAAGGGAGAGGCTTATTTTTAAGTCTGGATAAGAAGGGCTCAGGGTAGCAGTCCGGAAACCGAATGGTTTTTACCGGTTACAATAAAAATGCTTACGGGAGGTTATAAAATGCTGAATTATAAAAGATACAGGAAAAATCCGGTGATGGAGTTTCCGGAGAGAACATGGGCGGATAAGGAGATAGAAAAGGCACCGGTCTGGTGCAGTGTTGACCTGCGTGACGGTAACCAGGCTCTTGTGGAACCCATGGTGGTCTCGGAAAAGATCGAGATGTTTAAGCTTCTTACAAAGATCGGTTTTAAGGAGATCGAGGTGGGTTTCCCGTCAGCATCCCAGATCGAATATGATTTTTTGAGGGAGCTGGTCAGACAGGATCTCATTCCCGATGATGTGACGATCCAGGTTCTGACCCAGTGCAGGCCTGAGCTCATTGACAGAACCTTTGAATCCATAGAGGGGCTTAAGAGTGCCGTTGTCCACATCTATAACTCAACCTCCACCCTTCAGAGAGAGGTTGTGTTTAAGAAGAACAAAGAAGAAATCATGCAGCTTGCGATAGACGGAACAAGGATGGTTAAGGAAAGAGCTGCAAAATTTCCCGGAAAGATCATCCTTGAATATTCTCCCGAAAGCTACACCGGAACCGAGCCCGACTATGCCATCGAGGTGTGCAATGCCGTCATTGAGGAGTGGGCACCCGAGGGCGACGACAAGGTCATAATAAATCTTCCCTCAACGGTGGAGATGACCACACCCAATGTGTTTGCCGACAGGATAGAGTGGTCGGATAAGCATCTTGCACGCAGGGAGAATGTGATCTTAAGCATTCATCCCCATAATGACAGGGGAACCGGAGTTGCAACAGCCGAGCTGGCCCTGCTTGCCGGAGCGGAGAGAGTTGAAGGAACACTTTTCGGAAACGGTGAGAGAACCGGAAATGTGGACATTCTGACCATAGCCTATAACATGTTTTCCCAGGGCATCGATCCGGAGCTTGATATATCGGATGTGAACGAGCTCATTTCCGTCTATGAAAGATGCACAAAGATGAAGATAGATCCCAGGCATCCCTATGCCGGAAAACTTGTTTTCACTGCCTTTTCGGGTTCACATCAGGATGCCATCAGCAAGGGCATCGCAGCCTTAAGGGAGTCCGGAAAGGACTATTGGGAGGTTCCCTATCTTCCCATTGACCCTGCAGACATCGGAAGGGAATATGAACCCATCGTACGCATCAATTCCCAGTCGGGAAAGGGCGGAGTGGCCTTCATCATGGACAGCTATTTCGGCTTCAAGCTTCCCAAGGGCATGCACAAGGAATTCGCAAATATCGTTCAGAACGTTTCCGAGAAGCAGGGTGAGGTTTCACCTGATCAGGTCATGGAGCTTTTCAGGAAGAACTATCTTGACAAAAAGGAGCCGATCCACTTCAGGAAGATCAATGTTACGGATCTTTCCGACGGAACAGACAGTTCCGAATTTGACACACAGGTTCATGTTTTCTACACCGAGCACGGAGCTGACAGGGAATTTGAAGCAGTGGGCAACGGTCCCATCGATGCCGTAAAGAGGGGCTTAAGCGACCTGCTGGGAATCAATATCAAGGTCATAGACTATGAAGAGCATGCCCTGACGGGCGGGTCGAATGCCCAGGCAGCAGCCTATATACATATGCTGAATGTGGATGAGGGTGCCATAACCTACGGAGTCGGTGTCAGCTCGAACATAACCCGGGCATCGGTGAGAGCGGTATTCTCAGCGGTGAACAGGCTCTTTGGGGAAAGGCTGGAGACAGAGCACTCAAGAATGATGCAGTAACAGTAGAGGTGATGTCTTCTTTGAGGCTTTCTTTGCCGCAAGGCAGGACAGGATGAAGATATAAGAGGTGTAGACCGTAAAATACACCGGAAAATAATATTTGAAATAGGACGCAGGCGCCAGCACAAAGACTATGAACCAGTGGGCAAAAAGCCCCAGGGTCATGAGGAAGGTGAAGGGTCTGCGTTTTATTATTGACATGATAAAGAGGACGGTAAGCAGGATCATGGGGATGTAGAGATTATAGGAAAGGGTCTTTACTATGCTCACAAGGAATAGCAAAAATCCCTTTATTCCTCCCTGATCCCACCGTATGTCATATACTGTTGCGGCATAGTCGAAGGATCCAAGCTTTGTTTTCAGGAGGACCTCCGGATTATCCTTCATAAGTCTTTTGGAGCCTTCAACAAAGGCCAGATAGTCATCATCTGTTGCATTTTCCCTTAAGCCTGTGTAGCCTTCGTAATAGAGAATGAGAACATCCTCATAATTCGTGTCTCCGAGAAAGTCATTTATGGCGGCAATTGTATCCACGCTTATGTATCTGTCGATGAGGGCAAGACTCTGTGCATTTTTTTCAGGGTCAAGACCGTTCCGGAACATGTTTGTGACGGTGTAGGCATAAAAGGGGCTCATCCTGTTTGCGGCCTGGTCTCCCATCCTTTTGGGAATGAAACCGTATTGGGGAACGGACACCAGGTACTGACATATAAGAGAAGCAAGGCATATGACAAGGATCTGCTTTTTGCTTTTCCTTAAGCCCGGATAGGCGGTGAACAGGAGGAGTGGACCTGTCACGGCAAGATAGATCCCTTCCGTTCTCCACTGGGTCAGCACCGCGATAAGAAAAAGGAGCCCCAAAAGGGAGAACCGTGAAGGAGTCAGCCCTTCAGTCATATCCATAAAGAGCCTGAAGATCAGGAAAAGGTAGAGGAAGATATATACGGGTATCCTGTGTGCCGAGGTTGTGTAGGCCAGTATGGGAGGCAGAAGAAAGGCGGCATACATTATGAGACCGCCGGGGTTTCTGCGACCCTTTTCGGGAGGGTATTTTCCGTTCAGATATGAGGAGACCCTGTTTACGCAGTATCCGCAAAGGAGAACCTGTATTATGACCTTTACGATAACAGGACCCAATTTAAAGGGAAAAATCATAAGAGAGATGATATAATACCAGGTGGTCAGATAGTAGAACCACTTATAGTCCGCCAGGACAGAGGCGTTTTCGAATATCAGGACTTCGTCATTACTTAAAAAACCCTGGGGAAGCTTGAAGGCAAGAACCGCTGCTATGGGGATGAGATAGATCAGGCAGTATTTAAGCATCTTCCTGTCGCAGTTAAAAAGCATACGCCAGAACAGCCACAGAAAAATGAACATCAGCACCTTACAGGGGATGTAGTTATGCAGGGAGGATACGGACAGGGTAAAAACGAACCTGTCTGTGAAAAATGATATGAAAACGTGCACCAGTGCAAGGATAAGTGGGATAAATCTTTTCATGTGAATGATTATAGGTTATGGGAAAACGAAAATCAACAAAAGAGGATTTAAAACGCATATTAGAACTATTGGACATGGAATACGGAAGGGACGATAAGTGCTACCTTTCCTATGAAAAGCCCTATGAGCTGCTCTTTGCCACCATCATGTCCGCCCAGTGTACGGATGAAAGGGTAAACAGGGTGACGGAGAAGCTCTTTAAGAAATATGATTCCCTGGAGGCTTTTGCAAAAGCAGAGCTTAAGGAATTTGAAAGGGATATCCATTCCGTGGGCTTTTATCACATGAAGGCCGTCCATATCATTGAAGCGGCCAGGGTGCTTATGACGGAATACGGGGGAGAGGTTCCTTCGGACATCGATGAGCTTACAAAGCTGCCCGGGGTCGGCAGGAAGACAGCAAACGTTGTGAGGGGGCATATTTTCGGCATTCCTTCCATAGTGGTGGACACCCATGTAAAGCGGACTGCCTTCAGGCTGGGGCTGACTGATGAAAAGGATCCCGTCAGGGTGGAATTTGATCTTATGAAAAAACTGCCCGAGGATCACTGGACCCTCATAAATCTCCAGCTCATCAGTCTGGGAAGACAGATCTGTCATTCTCAGAAACCTGCATGTGAGGGCTGCTTCCTGGCCGGAGTCTGTAAAAGACGGCTGTAGGAGAAGGGGGCTCTTGTGTTTTTTGCGGAATTCACAGATAATTCAGATTTTTCTGATATAGTTCTGTTTTGTGACCTGAAAACATCCCGAACTGATGTGAGGGATCTTTATGAGGAGTTAAAATGAAAAAGAAAATGATAACGGTCATCCTTGCGCTTTCGGTGGCTCTTGCCGGCTGCGGCGGGGATAAGACCGGCGGGTCAGCGGATCCGAAAGTGATGAGAGAAGCACAGGAAGAAACTGCGGATGATAAGACCGCACAGGAGAAAACTACGGCGACAGCAGAGGGAGAAAAGACCGAAAGCGGAAGGAAGGATCCGGACGTCAGCCCGGAGATTTCAGAGGGAAAAGGGGTTAAGAAGCAGGAGAATGACTTTAAGGATGATTTTAAGTCCACCCTTGCGTACCTTAAAAAAAACGGGGGTGAGGAGATAGGCCTTGATTATTCAAAAAAGCCGGCTTATGAGGGACGGAAGGAAAAGTATGAGGCTGATCCTTCCTATCGTGAGATTGAGGATTCTCTCGGAAGCTTTAAGCTTACAAGGGTCAGAGCCATCAGAAAGGATAACGGAAGCAGGATCATCGCCGATGTCTACAGAAACAGGGAAACGAACGGGATAGTCAAGATCGTTTCCACGGAATTCGGGAGCTTAAGGCGGGTGAGCGGATGGTATTTTAAGGACGGGGATATCATTTATGAGTACCGGTACAATGACGACATCTACGGCTCCAATAAGCACAGGGAGGAGTTTTCTCTTAAAGAGGACAGCAAAGAGGTGATGGATGAAGGCTATGTGACCTTCGATGCTCTTAAGGATGTTCCGGGCTTTGCCAGGGTCTACGGCTATGTGGGAGATGAGTTCGGAGGCGTGCTTGAAAATGTCTGCGCCACCATAAAGTCCGTCGGAAACGAATATGAAGAACAGGTTAAGACCGACGGTGACGGTTATTATGAATTCTATGTTCCGGTAAACACAAAGGACTGGTATAACATAAGCTTTACCTATGGGGATTTCACCCCGGATTCGGCTAACGACATTAGCATCACGGAAGGGGTGACGGAGTATTCCTGTGGGATAATGTATATGGCAGAGGACGGAAAGCACATACATGATACCGATGCCTATTTCATGAACATCAATAAGGAAGCGCCGGATAAATTAGAGGATGGGGAATATGAGGCGGTGCTCACCTATGAAAAGCAGTCCGCCCTCCTTAAGCCCTGTTTCATGTCCATGTCTGACGGAAAGAGCGTCAGGGAGGAAAAGGTCAGGTTTACTCCCGATGGGGACGAGGATTTCAGGTTTTACGTTGTGGATGAAAAAAACTACGGCTCGGATAACATGGCCTACGATATGTCAAAGTGCGATGCCCGGGTCACTGTCTATGATAAGGACGGGATTTCCTTCTGCTTCAATGCTCCTGTTGTGCACGGCGGGGTTGTCTGGGAGGTTTTTGAAGTCAGTCACGGAAGGATAGTACCTGTCAACAACTATTATTTTGAAACGGCGGAAGGAGTTTTCTGACCATGTTTGTTGCCGATGAGTGGAAGGATTATGAGGTGCTGGATGCTTCGGAGGGGGAAAAACTGGAGCGCTGGGGAAAATATATCCTCATAAGGCCGGATCCCCAGGTGATCTGGAAGAGTGATAAAAAAAACAAAGGCTGGAAAAGCTGCAATGCAAGATATCTCAGGAGCAGCAAGGGAGGGGGAGAGTGGAAGTTTTTTGACCTTCCCGATGAATGGAGCATCAGATACAAGGATCTGACCTTTAATCTGAAACCCTTTGCTTTTAAGCATACGGGGCTTTTTCCCGAGCAGGCAGCCAACTGGGAATGGATGAGAAGGCTTATTTCGGATTCGGGGAGGAAGATAAGGGTTCTTAACCTTTTTGCCTACACGGGTGGGGCTACCCTTGCCGCTGTAGGTGCCGGTGCCCATGTTACCCATGTGGATGCCTCTAAGGGCATGGTCTCCTGGGCTAAGGAAAATGCCGCATCCTCGGGCCTGCCCCATGAAAACTTCAGATATATAGTGGATGACTGCATCAAATTTGTCGAAAGGGAGATAAGACGGGGAAACAAATATGATGCGATCATTATGGATCCTCCGTCCTACGGCAGGGGCCCTAAGGGAGAGATATGGAAGCTGGAGGATTCTGTTTTCGACTTCATCTCCCTGACGGAAAAGCTCTTAAGCGATGAACCCCTGTTCTTTCTTATAAATTCCTATACCACAGGGCTTCAGAGCACAGTGCTTTCATATATGCTCAGGCTTGTTTTCGGCGGGGATACCGGAAAATACCGGAATCTGCAAATTGATTCTGACGAGGTCTGCCTCCCGGTAGGGGATACCGGTCTTTTTCTTCCCTGCGGCTGCAGCGGGAGGGCAGTGTTCTGACTGGGAAGAACACAGGGTTAAAAGAAAAACCTTAAGAAATTATAAAAGCATAACCTTATTATTAAGCGTATCTGCTCTGCATAAAATCAAGGTAAACGTCACAGATGTGTAAGACAGTTAATAAACTGCCGGGGTTTTATCGCAGGACGGTCAGTTGTGGCAGTGCCGTGACAGACCGTCTGTGTTCTAAAAGGAGCAGGTACATGATCGAATATACCGAATTTGAAAATACCAAACACCTGACTGAAGAAGAAAAGATCAGGATGGGCTCGTACTTAAGGGAGCTCAGGGATGAAAAGAATGTCAGTCAGGAAAAGCTTTCGGAGGTCATAGACTGCTCGCCCCAGTATATTTCCGATGTCGAAAGGGGCAAATACAGCCTTTCGCTGAAAAAGGTGATGCTTGTGTGCGAAAAATACAACATCTCCTCTGACAGACTGATCTTCGGATCTCCCGATAAATTCTCCGAATTTGACAGCAGGAGCCTTGTCATGAGGCTCATTGAGGATCTTAACAGTGAGCAGATCGGGATCGTTATAGAAAATCTAAGGATCTTAAGAAGGGCCTTCGGTATCGATCACTAAGGCTTTTGATCACCGGCTGTACTTTTCCGGATTTCCCTGTTCGAAAGCCCCATATCCGTCATTTAAGGTATAGTTAACCTCATATAACCCGTCAGGGGCTATGCGGACCAGGGGATTATAGGGCTCCATGAATTCGTTCAGCTGTTTATAGTATTCTTCTTCTTTTACACTGCTGCCGTTTATCGTATACTTTGCGTCTCCGTCCAAGTCTGATGCCTCGGCAGCAAAAACCTGCTCCAGTTTACCGTTTTCTATCCTTGAAAAAACATCTCTCATTCCGGCAGCCGCTCCGCTTATGTGGATGAGGTTGGCTCCGATGGCATAGTCAAGACTGGCTCCGTCAACTCCTGCAATGACACCTGCAACCTCAACAACCTGACCCTCGTTTACCGTAAAAATGAATGCGTTCTCATGATCAAAGGATCCCCGGGAATCGCTTGCGATTAGCTCCGGGATGTCGCTTCCGTCATCATTGATGTATGCAAGGGTGAACTGGTCGGCCAGTCCTTCAGACTTAAGCTCATTCATCTTGTCAAGATACGGCCCGTAGCCGCCGTCACCTTCTTCTGCACCGGCATTTTCTCCGGTTTCGGCAGCGGCTGTACCGCTTTCTGCAGAAACCCCGGCGTCCATCCATTCAATACAGTCAAGTTCACTTTCGTAGAAGTCGGAATTTTCCTCATAGGAGTCTTTCGGACATCCGTAGCCGTAATAAAAGGTGAAATTATCGGTAAGCACGACAACGCCGGCATTCTGCCTGCTGTCCTCGTTTGAACCTGCTTCCCAGTAAACCCGGTATGAAGGATATGTGAGTTTTTCTGACAGGGTCATGTCATCCCTGGAGTTTATGATCTTTGCACTGCCGGTATCATCCACAAGGGCACAGACAAAGTTTTCGGCATAAGCAGCCGGATCCTGTCCGTCTCTTTGAGAATTTCGTGAGCACATATTTGTTATCACGGTAATTCCGTCTTCAGTCATATCCCGGTACTTATATGAACCGTCTTCGTTATTGATGTTGTCTATGGGTGAAAGCCCTGTATAGGAGGGTCCCTTAAGGAAAAGCTCATTGGTCACCTTCTCTTCTTCCGGAGCCGATGAGGGAGTTTCTTCCGTCATAGCGCTGCCGGCGTTTTCGACAGTTTCTGCTACGGGCTGCTCTGTAGCTGCATTTTCAGCTTCCCTTCCGCATCCGCACATGATCGAAAAGGCTGCTGCAATGCTTAAAACGAACGCCGCTTTACTGATCTTTTTTTTTATCATAATTCCTCCTCTGTGAAACCTGGTTAATATCTGACAATCTGCAATCTATCATATCTTTTTTATCTGAATTGTACAATTCATTTTAAGAAAAAGAGAAATCCCACCGGCGGCTTCGCCGTCGCAACGGTTCGAATCCCTTTATGTGTACAAAAAAAGAATGCCTTTCAGGCATCCTTTTTTTGTACACGCAGACGGAGGGATTCGAACCCTCGTGCCCCGGAGGGCAAACGCATTTCGAGTGCGCCCCGTTATGACCACTTCGATACGTCTGCTTAATATGGATAAGTCCGATCCTCCGTTTCTTCAGGACTATCAGGAGAAAGGAGAGGACTCAAACACCAACAATTATAAAACCCTTACAAAAGAATAGTCAACCCAAAAAGATTGAGGATGATCACGGTTTGTGGTAAAATATAAACTGCTTTCACGTAATCTTATGACACGGGCACTGCCGTGGCAAGTCGTGAAAGACGCTTTTTACCGATGACCTGAAATGATCAGAATGTGCAGTGCAGAAACGGGGGAAAAATGAGAAGAGTAGGATTTCTTACAAGTGGTGGGGACTGTCAGGCATTGAATGCAGCCATGAGGGGTGTTGTCAAGGCGCTTGTTAACAGCGGGGAGCAGATCGAGATGTTCGGTTTCCTTGAAGGGTACAAGGGTCTCATCTACGGAAACTACAGGATGCTGGACATATCCGATTTTTCCGGAATCCTTACAAGGGGAGGCACGATCCTGGGAACCTCCAGAGTTCCCTTCAAGACCATAAAGGATCCCGATGAAAACGGTCTGGACAAGGTCGAGTCCATGAAACACTGGTACTATAAATTAAGACTGGATGTTCTGGTGATCCTGGGAGGAAACGGAACGCACAAGACAGCAAACCTTCTTCACAAGGAGGGACTGAATGTGGTTACACTTCCCAAGACCATTGACAACGATCTCTGGGGAACGGACATGACCTTCGGTTTCCAGAGTGCGGTTGACATCGCAACCCAGACCATAGACCTCATCCATACCACGGCTGATTCCCACGGAAGAGTGTTCATTGTTGAGATCATGGGACATAAGGTAGGTTTCCTTCCTCTCAATGCCGGAATGGCGGGAGGAGCGGACATAATCCTGATCCCTGAGATACCTTATGACATAAACAAGGTCATAGACGCCATAAATCTCAGAAAGGAAAGAGGGGCGAAATTTACCATAATCGTTGTGGCAGAAGGTGCCATAAGCAAAGAGGATGCAAAGCTTTCAAAGAAGGAATACAAGGAAAAGGTTGAAAATTCCAAGTATCCTTCGGTTTCCTATGAGATCGCAGCCAAGATCCAGAAAAAGACCGGAAAGGAAGTCCGCGTGACTGTTCCCGGACATATCCAGAGAGGCGGAAGTCCCGACTCCTATGACAGGGTGTTTGCTTCAAGGCTGGGAGCAGAGGCCGGAAAGCTGATCCTTAAGGGTGAGTACGGATTCATGGTGGGCTACAAGAACCGTGAGATAGTAAAGGTTCCCCTTGAAGATGTTGCAGGTAAGCTTAAGATGCTCGCTCCCGATGCTGCCATAATAAAAGAGGCAAAGATGCTGGGTATCAGCTTTGGAGACTAAATAATTGGCATATCAGGCTCTATACAGAAAATTCAGACCGGAAACCTTTGAGGACGTCAAGGGACAGGATGCCATAGTGACCACCCTGAAGAACCAGATCAGGTCAGGCAGGGTGGGACATGCATACCTGTTTACGGGAACCAGGGGCACCGGCAAGACTACGGTGGCAAAGATCTTTGCAAGGGCGGTAAACTGCCAGTCTCCTCTGGAGGACGGAAGTCCCTGCGGTCAGTGTGATATCTGCAAAGGAATAGCTGACGGCACACTCATGAACGTGATCGAGATCGATGCAGCCACCAATAACGGTGTGGAAAGCATCCGTACCATCATAAACGAGGTGTCCTATTCACCGACGAAGGGAAAATATAAGATCTACATCATAGATGAGGCTCATATGCTGTCTACAGGGGCGGGCGGGGCTTTTAACGCTCTGCTTAAGACCCTGGAGGAGCCGCCGGAATATGTGATCTTCATTCTTGCCACGACTGAGGCGGCAAAGATCCCCGTCACCATAATCTCCAGATGTCAGAGATATGATTTCCACAGGATGTCCATTGACACCATGGTAAAAAGGATGGGCAGCCTGATGGAAAAGGAGGAGGCAAGGGTTGAGGACAGGGCTTTAAGATTCATAGCCAGGATGGCAGACGGCTCCATGAGGGATGCCCTGTCGCTTCTGGATCAGTGTCTGGCCTTCAACTATGGACAGGAGCTGACCTACGATAAGGCTCTGGACGTGCTGGGAGCCATGGATGCCTCGGTCTGCGTGGATTTTATGGATAAGGTCATTAAGCAGGATCTTTCGGGAACCCTGAAGATCCTGGATGATAACATCATGAGGGGAAGGGAGATCGGGGTCTTTGTGAACGACATTGTCTGGCATATGAGAAATATGCTTCTTGTCGGAACCTCTGACGACAGCGGGGCGGACATCGCGGATACCCTCGGGGTCTCCACCGATACGCTTGAGCAGATCAGGCTCAGCGCAAAGAAAACAGATCCGGCAACCCTGATGAGGTTCATAAGGATATTTTCCGAACTTTCGGGTCAGATCAGGTTCTCCGCACAGAAGAGGGTCCTTACGGAAATAGCCATTGTGAAGCTCATGCATCCCGAGATGGAGGATGACGTGGGATCCTTTAAGCAAAGGCTTGCCCAGGTGGAAAAGAAGATAGAAAAAATAGAGGTGGAGGGGGTTAAGACCTCAAAGTCTTCACAAAAGAAGGAAAGACCCTCGGCGCCGGTTCCGGAGGCTCTGCCGGAGGATGTGAATCTGGCAGCGGCAAACTGGTCCAAGATAGTAAAGAATGCAGATCCCAGCATAAGGATGATCCTGGGACTGTCCAAGCCCTCAACAGACGGGAAACGGCTCATAATAAAATGCATGGATGAGATCCAGGAGGGTAATCTTAAGCTTCCCGAAAACACGGCTCTTATAGATGAGGTTTTGGAGAGAGAGCTGAAAAAGAGGGTTGCTTTTGAGATATACGGAGTGAAAAAAGGGGAGGGCGAGAACGAGGTATATCCCGATATCAGTTCGTGCATAGACTTTCCCGTTGAAACATTGGAGGATGAGGAGGAAAACTGATGGCCAGGCGAGGCGGATATCCCGGAGGAATGATGCCGGGAAACATGAACAATTTAATGAAACAGGCTCAGAGGATGCAGCAGAAGATGGCTGAGCAGCAGAAGGAGCTTGAAACCAGGGAGTACAACGGTTCTGCGGGTGGCGGAGCGGTTGAGGTCAGGGTTTCCGGCAAAAAGGAGGTTCTTGAGGTTAACATAAAACCAGAGGCCTGCGATCCCGATGATGTCGAGACCCTTCAGGATATGGTGCTTTTAGCCGTTAATGAGGCTCTCCGTCAGGCGGATGCCGCGTCGGAGGAAGCAATGGGTTCTTTGACCGGCGGACTCTTCTGAGATGAATCTTTATTCCGGAAAGATGAACAGGCTGGTGGAAGAGCTTTCTTCTCTTCCGGGCATCGGCTATAAATCCGCTGGAAGACTGGCGGATTATCTCATAAGGCAGCCGGTGGAAAGGGTAAAGGCTCTTTCGAATGCCATGCTTGATGCCAGGGAAAACGTGAAGTTCTGCAGCGTGTGTTTTACTCTTACCGACAGCGAGATCTGCTCCATCTGTGCAAATGAACAGCGGGATCATTCGACCATCATGGTGGTTGAGGATACAAGGGATCTTGCAGCATATGAGAAGACCGGCAAGTACAACGGTGTCTATCATGTGCTCCAGGGAGCAATTTCACCCATGATGGGAGTCGGACCTGCGGACATCAGGCTGAAGGAGCTCATTGCCAGACTTGAGACTGATGATGTCAAAGAGGTCATAATCGCCACAAACTCGTCCCTTGAAGGTGAGACCACTGCCATGTACATAAGCAAGCTCATCAAGCCCACAGGGATCAGGGTGAGCCGCATAGCCAGCGGTGTTCCCGTGGGCGGGGATCTGGAAAACATTGATGAGATCACTCTTCTCCGTGCTCTTGAGGGCAGGGTGAATCTATAAAAAAACGAAAAAATATAAAGGAGGATTTCTTAAAAATGGAGTACAGAATTTTTGAACTCAGGAATAAGAACGGTATGGTGGCAAAGGTCACCGAGTTCGGCGCTATCCTGATGGAGCTCTTCGTTCCCATGAAGGACGGGACCATAAAGGATGTGGTCATGGGCTTTGAAAAGCCGGAGGATTATTCCGACAATCCCAGCTTTTTCGGTGCGTCCATCGGAAGAAGCGCTAACAGGATCAAGGATGCAAAGTTCTCTATCGACGGAACGGAATATAAGCTTGCTGTAAACGACGGACCCAACAATCTTCACACAGAAATGGATCACGGCTTCCATAAGGTTCACTGGCAGGGAACAAAAAACGACAGTGACAACAGCGTTACCTTTACCTACACCAGTCCGGAGGGAGAAAACGGCTTCCCCGGAAAGGTTGACATGAAGATAACCTATAAGCTTGACGACGATAACAATCTTGAGATCCATTATGAGGGAGACAGCGATAAAAATACCCTGCTTAACTGCACCAACCATTCCTATTTCAACCTGAGCGGAGACCTTTCTTCTTCCATAGAGGATCACGAGCTTAAGCTTAACTGCTCACACTACACACCTGTTGTTGAAGGCGCCATCCCCACCGGTGAGATAGCCGATGTAAAGGGAACCGTTTTTGATTTCACTGACTTCCGCCAGATCGGAAAGAGCATCAATGATGATGTGGAGCAGCTGAAGCTGGTTAAGGGCTATGACCACAATTTCGTGATCGATCACAAGACCGGATCCTTCGACAAGGCTGCCGAACTCAGATGCGGCAGGACCGGAGTTAAGATGGAGGTGTTTACCGACCTTCCCGGTATCCAGTTCTATGCAGGGAACTGCATTGCACCCCGTGAGGGCAAGGGTGGGGTAAAATATGACGTAAGGCAGGCTCTTTGTCTTGAAACCCAGTTCTATCCCGATTCCATCAATCAGGAGAATTTCGAAAGCCCTGTTTTTGGACCGGACAAGAGATATGATACAAAGACTGTTTATCGTTTCGGAACGTTTTAAGTCGGAAAGGATAGTAAGATAATGCTTGAGGAACTGAAAAAAGAAGTTTACGAAGCAAATATGCTGCTCCCCAAATATGACCTTGTGACCTTCACCTGGGGAAATGTCAGCGGAGTAGACAGGGAGAAAAAGCTCTTTGTCATCAAACCCAGCGGTGTCGAATATGAAAAGCTTTCGCCGGAAGACATGGTGGTCGTGGATTTTGACGGAAACAGGGTTGAGGGAAGATATAATCCCTCCTCAGATACGGCAACCCACGCCGAGCTCTACAAAAACTTTGAGGACATAGGCGGAGTGGTACACACCCATTCCTCCTGGGCAACAAGCTGGGCTCAGGCAGGAAGGAGCATACCCTGCTACGGAACCACTCATGCCGATTACTTCTACGGTGAGATCCCCTGCTTAAGGGTGCTCACGAAGGAGGAAATGGATGAGGGCTATGAGAAGAACACGGGAGTCCTGATATCGGAGTATTTTAAGGATAAGGATATAAATGCCGTTCAGGGAGTGCTCTGCAAGAATCACGGACCCTTCTGCTGGGGAAAAAATGCCGTGGATGCGGTTCACACAGCAGTTGTGCTGGAAGAGGTGGCAAAGATGGCGGCAAGGACCGAGACCATTAATCCCAGGGTTGAGCCAACTCCAAGGCATCTTCAGGACAAGCACTACTACAGAAAGCACGGCGAGAATGCATACTACGGCCAGGGCGGAAACTGAGTTTACTACTTACCCGGGCTGCCGAACCCGGTGACCCGGGACGAAATGGTAACAAACCGAGATCAGATGGTTTTTGAACATAATATATAAAGAAAGGAAGCAGAAATGGACAAAAAGGAACTTCAAAAGACCGCCAATGAGGTCAGAAAAGGCATTCTTACGGCGGTTCACGGTGCAAAGGCAGGACATCCGGGCGGATCCCTCTCGGCAGCGGATATCTTTACGTATCTTTATTTTGCCGAGATGAGGGTAGATCCGAAAAACCCCAAAGATCCTGACAGGGACAGATTTGTACTTTCAAAGGGACACACGGCTCCGGGTCTCTATTCGGTGCTGGCCAACAAGGGGTATTTTCCTGTTGACGATCTGCCTACATTGAGACATCTCGGCTCATATCTTCAGGGACATCCCGACATGAAGCATATCCCCGGAGTTGATATGTCAAGCGGCTCTCTGGGACAGGGACTTTCCGCAGCCTGCGGAATGGCTCTTGCGGGCAAACTTGATAAGAAGGACTACCGGGTTTACTGTCTGTGCGGAGACGGAGAGATCCAGGAGGGGCAGATCTGGGAAGCAGCCATGTTTGCAGGCGCAAAGAAGCTGGATAACCTTTGTGTGATCGTTGACAACAACAACCTCCAGATAGACGGACCGATCAGTGAGGTGTGCAGCCCCTATCCCATCGATGAAAAGTTTAAGGCCTTTAACTTCCATGTTATCAATGTTGAAGACGGAAACGACATGGACCAGCTTAAGGCTGCCTTTGATGAAGCAAAGACTGTTAAGGATAAGCCCACCTGTCTTGTGTGCAAGACCCTTAAGGGTAAGGGCGTTTCCTTCATGGAAAACCAGGTAGGCTGGCACGGAAAGGCTCCCAATGATGAGGAGTATGCTGCTGCAATGGAAGATCTTAAGAAGATAGAGGAGGCATTATGAGTGAAGAAGTAAAAAAGATTGCCACACGCGAAAGCTATGGAAATGCTCTTGCCATGTACGGGGATGAATATCCCGAGCTTGTTGTGCTGGATGCTGATCTGGCCAATGCAACAAAGACCAATATATTCCAGAAAAAATTTCCTGACAGACATATTGACTGCGGGATCGCAGAGGCTAACATGACAGGAATCGCTGCCGGTCTTGCTGCCTGCGGAAAGATCCCCTTCATCAGCTCCTTCGCCATGTTTGCTTCGGGAAGGAATTTTGAGATCGTCAGGAATTCCATCGGATATCCCCACCTTAATGTCAAGATCGGCGCCACCCACGCCGGAATCACGGTGGGAGAAGACGGAGCCTCACATCAGGCTCTTGAGGACATCGCCCTTATGAGGACCATTCCCGGGATGACGGTGGTATGCCCCAGTGATGATGTGGAGACAAAGGCGGCTGTTAAGGCTGCTCTTGAGCTGAACGGACCCTTCTACATGAGGACAAGCCGTGCGGCTTCTCCTGTTATAAATGATGTTCCGGATTATAAATTCGAACTCGGAAAAGGAATAACCTTAAGAGACGGAAAGGACATCACTATAATCGCCACGGGAGTAGAGGTGAGCTATGCCCTTGAAGCAGCTGACAAGCTTAAGGGTGACGGGGTTGATGCCAGGGTCATAAACATCCACACCATTAAGCCTATTGATGAGGATATCATCGTTAAGGCTGCCTCAGAGACAAAGAAGATCTTCACTGTTGAGGAGGCATTTGTAACCGGCGGACTTGGAAGCGCAGTGACAGAGGTTCTCAGTGAGAAACATCCGGCTGAGGTACACAGACTCGGTATGCAGGATGTGTTCGGAGAATCGGGGTCATGGTCGGCGCTTCTTGAGAAGTATGAACTGGATGGCGAAGGCATCTATAAGCAGATAAAGAAGTTTATTTAAAATGTCAGCTACCCGGCACGGAAAATTCACACTCATCAAAAATGAAGAAAAGCCTGACAGGGCGCCGGAATGGGCGATATTTAAGCATCGCATGATAAAGGTACTGGGGGTCGTGGCAGTCGCAGCGACCCTCATTGCTGTTATGGCGCTCTTAAACCGCGATTACCAGAACACCACCTACGAAGACTATGAGATACTCAGCAAAAGTGTCAGAACGGATTCGGACACTTCAAAGTACCTTGCCTATAACGGACATGTTTTAAAATACAGCAGGGACGGGGCTGAGGCCTTTGACGGAACAGATTCGGCTCTCTGGAACGTGACCTACGAGATGCAGGATCCAAGGGTGGCGACCTGCGGTGACTATGTTGCCCTGGGTGATAAAAGGGGAACGCAGATAATAGTCATCGATTCAGCGGATAACCTGAATCATATAGAGACCAAGATGCCGGTTCTTAATTTTGCTGTTTCAAAGCAGGGCGTTGTGGCAGCGGTTCTTGAGGACACGGGCTTTTCATGGATTAAGCTCTTTGACAAAAGCGGGAGCGAGCTTGCCTCCATAAGATGCTCCATGTCGGAGAGCGGTTTTCCCATAGACATAAGCCTTTCGGACAGCGGCATTCTTTTGGCGGTTTCCTATGCCAGGATTGAGGGAGAGGAGCTTAAAAGTTCGGTGGCTTTTTATAACTTCGGCGGAGTCGGAGCGAATGAGAGCGACCATTACATGAGTGGCTATGATTTTGAAGGCACCCTGATCCCCAGAGTCCATTTCATGGATGATTCAACAGCCTTTGCGCTTGGAGACAACAGGCTGATCTTCTTTTCGGGACAGCAGAAACCGGAAAAGATCAGGGAATATGATTTTGATAAGCAGATCGACGGACTCTATTACGGAAAGGACAGGGTGGCTTTGGTCTACAGGGCTTCGGGAGACGACCAGTTCACTGCCGATGTGTATAACCTGTCGGGAGAAAATGTGATCTCCCAGAGGTTTGATCTTGATTATTCCGACATTCAGGTTACAAGTGACAGGCTGGTGATCTACAATGAAAACAGGTGTCTGATCTATAACCTTAAGGGGAAGCTTAAGTTTGACTGCCTTTTTGACGATCCGACCATACTGTGTGCCCCCACTTCAAACACCAGAAAGTTTGTACTTATCAACAGAGAGACTTCCCAGCTGATAAGGCTGGTAAAATAACGATATGAACGGTAATGCGGCTTTTGTGATCATTCTGATCGTAATCTATCTTTTTGCAGTATACGGCAAGCATATAGGACTGTTCAGAACCCTTATTCCCATAGCTTCACTTGTGTTTTCGGTCTGCCTGCCCGCCCTTGTCCTGCCGGATTTTTCAAAGCGGCTTATGTCATATGGGGGGATTTTGGACATAAAAGAGGCAGCTTTGGATCTTTTGTCCTTTGTGGCAGCCTTTCTTATAGTCAGAGCCCTTTTCAGACTTCTGCTTAAGCTTCTGACACCTGTTCTTGATCTTCCGGTCTTAAAACAGATCGACAGGACACTGGGACTTTTTGCCGGCTTGTCTGCCGGGTTCATTGCGGTTTGGATGGCGTTTTTTCTGGGACTGTTTTTTCTTGGAAATGAAGAGATGGAGCCGGTGCTCAGGCTGGTAGATTCAAGTGCTCCCCTTAAATTTCTTTATAACCACAATCCGATCATGACTCTGATCAACAGGGTGGTCTTTGCCGGAGCATAGGGTGTGGTTTACCCGGATTTTAAGGTAATTGACAAATTTAGTCCTCTTATATATAATATGCCTTGCGTGCTGAAAAGCAGGCATGAAAATCAAATATTGAACAGGGTAACACGGACAGTTATCCAACGGTTCAGTACAGGGTACGGAGAAGTACTCAAGTGGCTGAAGAGGCGCCCCTGCTAAGGGTGTAGACCGTGATGAGCGGTGCGAGGGTTCAAATCCCTCCTTCTCCGCGACAGAACCTCATCGACAATCCCGGCACAGGATTTTCGAATGAGGTTCTTTTTCTTTATGGGATGTGAACTTTTAGCTGCTGTTCGGTGGTCTGTGCCGCTGAACAGTAACAGCTTTTTTGCCGGATCTGTTTTAAGCCGTCCGGGGAAATCTCAGACCGGACGGTTAGAGTTCGTTTTTATATTTAACAGGTTGAAAGTGTGAAAATGACTGAAAACAAAGCTTCATACAAACACGGAAGCGTCAAGGGAAAACTGGTGCTCATAATGCTCCTGATCTGCGGAGTTCCCATTGTTCTTATAAGCACCATCAATTACAACAAGTCAATAAAGGAAGCAGGGGCTGCCGTTGAAGAGATGGGAAAAAAGCAGGCTGTCATAGTCCGGGACGGGATCTCTTCCCTGACCATGCAGAGCCTGAGGCTGATAGACGCTGCTGCAGCAAGCCCTTTTACAAGGGAATTCATCAAGAATCCCGACAAGGGCATGGATGAAATGGTCCAGTACCTCGAGGGTGTGGACGAAGCCATGGGGGATGATAATCCGACGGCTGTCACCGGAAAGGAAGGCTTTCAGCTTGCAAGGAGCAGCGGGGATTGCGTGGACATTTCCGGCAAGAACTATTTCAGGGAAGCGATGCAGGGAAGGGCACACATCAGTGAGGTTGTAGAAAGCGCTACCGCCGGGACAAGGGTGGTCGTACTTGCATCTCCTGTTTATGACAATGACCGGAAGACAGTCATCGGCATAGTTCAGAGAAATGTGGATCTGGATGCCTTGAGCAGCTTCCTTGCTCAGAATATCACAGGAACAATGGAAGCATATATAACCGATGACAGGGGAAATGTACTGGCATCCTCAAAGGATGGTTTTTCAAAGGATGACCCCGGCCGCCTCTATTATTATGAAACCGATCCGCTGACCGGATGGGAAGTGGTTGTCAGTGAGGAATATGCCACGGTCATGAGCGGAGCTTATAAGCAGGCAAAGCTGGTGGTGTGCATAAGCCTGATCATATTCATCATAGTGGCGGGAATATCTCTCGCACTTTCAAGATATTTTACCGAACCCGTGAAGGCTATCAGCGAAAAGCTGGACCTTCTTGCAAACGGAAGATTTTCCAAAGTTGAAAGGTATACGGACCGAAACGATGAATTCGGGCTGATGGCAAACAACACCAACATCCTGATCGACAGGCTGCAGCAGGTGATAAGGAGCATAAGACTCTCTTCGGGGCAGGTGAATGAATCGGCTGTATTTCTGGCAGACTCTTCCAGGCAGATCGGAAAAAAGACAGGTGACGTTACCGAAAGCATCAGGAGTGCGGCTGACAGCGCCGCTAGACAGGCTGAGGATTCCTCGGCTGAAAAGGGAACCGTCTCAGAACTGAATGAGATCATGGAAAGCGTGGTTGTGAACGCAAGGGACATTGGAGAGGCGACCCTTAAGCTTAAGCAGGATTCGGGCAGAACGGAGGATCAGCTTGACAGCCTCCTTAAGGCCAATATAAGTGTGGCGGAAGACGTTGAAAAGATCACCGGTGAGATAGATGCCACAGGGAAAGCGGTTGAAGCCATCAGTAAGAGCGTGGAGACGATAAACGACATTTCCGGCCGGACCAACCTTCTTTCACTTAATGCATCAATAGAAGCTGCAAGAGCCGGAGAAGCCGGGAGAGGCTTTGCGGTGGTTGCCGAAGAGGTGGGCAAGCTTGCCCTTCAGTCGTCCTATTGCGCGGATGAGATAAGGGCAGAAATGCAAAAGCTTATTAATGCCTCAAAACAGACCGTAAAACAGTCTGAGGAGGTTAAGCTTTCCATGCAAAAACAGCAGGAGGAAATAGAAAAGACCATTGCCGAGGTCAAAGCCATGTCCGGGGAGATTGGGGATTTTGCTTCGAAAACGGAAGAGATGACATCCCGGGCAGAGGAGTGCGAAAGAACAAAGGACAGGGTGATCGATACGGTCACCGGGCTGCTGGGGGTTTCCGAACAGAATGCGGTACAGTCTCTTGGCAATACTTCTGCCATGGAGGAGCTGGATTCTAATGTGAATGAGCTTGCCGAATCCGTGAACCGGTTCAAAGAGACTGCCGATGAGCTTTCCCGGAATATGTCGTTTTTTGACATGGCTGATAAGACAGATGAAGGAAAATAAAAGATCTCTTAAGAGTTCCCTAACAATATATCTTGCTTCGGTTATCCTGCCGTCTGCCATTATGGCTTTGTGCTTTGCCATACGGGGGGCGTATCCCTTCGGGCAACTGACTGTCATGACGGGGGATACCACATACCAGTTCGTGGACTATCTGGCCTATTTAAGGACAGTTTTTTTCGGGAACAATGACTTTTCATATTCACTGAGCAAGAACCTGGGGGGAGAGATGGCGGGATTTGCTGCGTACTATTTCTACAGTCCCTTCAATCTCATAACCCTTCTTTTTCCTGCCGAATTTCTCCCGGCGGGGATCTTTGCCATCCTTGTGTCCGCTCCGGGACTCTGTTCCCTTTGCATGTGCATCGCCCTGGGGAAGATGTACGGCCTCAAGTGGAGCACCCTGCTTTTTTCCTACGCATACGGTCTCATGGCCTTCGTCGTTGTGTATAATGAGCTTTTTGAGTATTATACAAATTTCTGCCTTCTGCCCTTTATTTTTTACGGGCTGACAAGACTGATCGACAGAAAGAGAACGGATGCCCTCTACATCTTCACGCTTGCATTTGCCATAATAAACCACTACTACACCGGATATATGATATGCATTTTCTGCGCCTGCTATTTTGTCTACAGGGTAATTCTTGAAAAGGACGGTTACAAAAGCACTGGAGCTTTTGCTGTTTCATCCCTGCTTGCGGGAGGGCTTTCGAGTTTTGTGCTGCTCCCTGCCCTGATGTCGCTTTCTGATGAAAAGAATGCGCTTTCCATAGGCTTTGTCAGACTCTTTAATCCGCTTGATCTTTTTTCAAAGCTTTATACCGGATCCTTTAAGGGGGATTTCGGAGCGGGACTGCCAAATATATACTGCGGACTGACAACGATACTTCTCTTTGTGACCCTGTTTTTTAATAAGAAGATAAGCGTGAAGGAAAAGATACTTACTGCCCTGGCGGCGGCCTTCTTTATGGTCAATTTCTGCATTAATACCTTCAACGTGGTCTGGCACGGCTTTAACAGACCCATAGGCTTTCCTCACAGATTTGCCTATCTCTTTGTCTTTTTTCTTATCATAAAAGCCGGCGAAGCCTTTGAGGGACTGGGTGATTCGGATATTAAGAAGGCCGGTGTACTGACCTTTGGCTTCTTTGCCCTGTATTCGGTCTATCTTATCATTTCCCAAAACTCCAACACATCCCTTCCTGATATCGTGATAACGCTTGCTGTTCTTGTGCTTTCAGCCTGCCTTCTCATCTTTTTTTCGGGGGGAAAAAGAGCATTCATCTTTCTTCTGATAGGGCTGCAGGCAGCTGATCTTGGTATAAATGCCCTTCTTACCCTTAACAGCTTCAGCCTGACCCCCATGGAGGAATACAGGCAGGCTTACAGGATAAGTGATGAACTGGTGGGAAAAGTAAAGGAGGGTGATAACGGGCTCTACAGGCTTGAGAAATATTTCAGGCGTACCCATAACGATGCCTTTATGCATGACTATGCGGGCCTTTCGCACTTCAGCTCCAGTGAAAAGATGAGTACCATCAGATATATGGGAAAGCTCGGCTTCAGGGACAACGGGAACTGGGCTTTTTACGGAGATGGAAACGGGGTTCTTGCTGACTCCCTGCTGGGGGTTAAATACCTGCTTTCACAGTACGGATCCGCCGGTAAGCCCTATGAAGAGATATATGAAAACGGGCAGGGGTACTCTGTCTTCAGAAACCCCTATGCCCTGCCTTTGATGTTTGCATCGAAAAACGGGGTTTACGACATGGATCACATGTCTTATGAGGATCCCCTTAAGCTTCAGGAGGAGATAGCCGACAGGATAAACGGAAAGGAAAATCACATACTGGAGAAGCTTGAGGTTAAAAGACCGACCGGAAACAGGTTTTCTTTTACTACGGAAAAATACGGGCTTGTTGATGTTTATTTTACGGCACCTGAAGAACAGGATGTGCGCATATTCATTAACGGTTCTGATTACGGTCCCTATTTTAATACCTACAGATGGAATGTTCTGAACCTGGGTGTTTATGAAAAAGGGACTGAAATGGAGATATCCTTTGAATCTTCAGACGGGGATCCTGTCAGGGTAGATGATGCGTTCGTGTATAATGAGGATTTTGATGCCCTGGAGAGATTCTATGAGGATGTGACAAGGGATGAGACAGAGCTTAAAAAGATAACCTCCTCACATTACGAGGGGAGGGCTGATCTTTCAAAGGACAAAAGCGAGCTTGTGTTTTCTGTCCCTTATGACAATGGATGGAGGGCTTATGTGGATGACAAAAGAACGGAAGTCAGAAAGGCCTGCGGAGATCTGATCGGAATCACTGCCGGGGAGGGTGAACACCGGGTCAGGTTTGAATATATCCCCCCGGGCAGAACCCTGGGATATGTCCTTTCCCTGGCCTCGCTGCTGGCTCTTGCAACCCTGTTTTTAAGGGGAATCTTAAAAAAATAAAAAAAATTTAAAAATTGTGTTGACATCAGTCAGATCAGATGTTAATATAGATTTCGCACTGCCCGAGACGGCAGCGCAAATCCGCTAAACAAGCGGATCGCACCTTGACAGATAAACAGCAATGCAACCCTGAAGATTCCGAAAAAGGAAATTTTCAGAGAAAAGCGAACCAAACCAAGTAAACGGAGCTTAAAAGAAATAAGCCAGTGAAGCTTGAGGAGATTCGAACTCGAGAAAGAAAATCCACGCGGAAGTGTGGTAAGAAATTTATGTCGAGAGTTTGATCCTGGCTCAGGATGAACGCTGGCGGCGTGCCTAACACATGCAAGTCGAACGGGGTACAGACGCTGTGAGAAGAAGTGCTTGCACGGAATC
>Ga0310695_10001710_pt1 | contig 50011 bp, 48 predicted proteins | sample RumenRJG_04DNA_FD_203882 | JGI IMG/M metagenome (GOLD analysis project Ga0310695, IMG submission 203882) | Bovine rumen microbial communities from Lethbridge, Alberta, Canada - RJG_04 (v2) (version 2) | ecosystem: Host-associated > Mammals > Digestive system > Stomach > Rumen | place: Canada... | reverse complement strand
CTAATGGGTACCGGCGACTGTCAGTGGGATGGATTAATTTGCCACCCTAAACTCTCGACAGGGCTTACCACCCGCGAACTGGAGATCCTCCCCCTCTTTGCAGAAGGTCTGCAGAGTTATGAGATCGCTGATAGATTGTTTATCTCAAAGAATACAGTGGATCGCCACCGTCAGAATATTATGGCGAAACTCGGCAAGCGCAGTGTAACAGAACTTGCTGCCTATTATCACGAACATATAAAATCCCAACAATCCTAAAGATATGAAGACGAAAGATTTTGAGCAGGCTGTTGATGGTATCAATGCTGAGATTCTCCGCTTCTCCTACGGTACCAAGAAAGAGGTAAATGTTTGCTACGGACAACTGAACCAAACTTATATCATGTGGGACGCAAATGGCCGCGCATACATCTACAGCATCCAGGAAGGTCAAGAGGATTGTGTCAGCGAATACAATCTGGCATACCTGCCCTACGAGCGAGATCCAAAGTTTGATTTAATTTTCGAGTAGCATAAGAATAAATGAAGCAAATGACAATCATTCTCAACGGCGAGAGATATGAGATCCGGAACTTGGGCGAGCAGCAGCTAACCAGTTCATATCTGAGGTCTGATATTTGTCATCACTTCTGCGATTTAGTAAACCAATGCGGGCGGTTCTTATATGATGCTGCAGTACCATGCCTGCTGGCTAGAGATATACCGGAAGAAGGAACAGGTTTTTATTTTGAGAAAATATAAATCAGCTTATGAAAGATTATTTTATCGAGGTGCGGGCCTATAAGAGCACGAACAAAATGGGTCTTGAGCTGGGCGAGTTCGTCGAGCAGAACTTTAACCACAAAGTTATAGACGAAGAAAACTTTGAGGGCGTAGTGGTTAATCTTATCAAGGAGAAGATGGCGCGACTGGAGAAGGAATATCCACGCTGCCGACCGTTCCGCTATATGCAGTATGATCACAGCGATATTTACAAAAACGAATCGCCGAATATCTATGTAAAACCCGAAAACGCCTATAACGATAATGTGGTGTTCTCTTTGAGCACTACAGTTATCCGAAACAAGGTGGTTATCGAAAGTCTTCTGACGCTATGAACGGTATATGAATAAGGTTGCCAAAAAACGGAAAAAAGTTTGTCCATGCTGTGGACAGAAGTTGTGGCTAAGAGATTTTTATCGGAATAGCGACGGCTCACTAAGTTCATGGTGCAAAGAGTGTCAGAAGCAGAACAAACGGAATTGGTACCAAAAGACCCGCAAAGTTCCGGATGGGATTCGTCATGATTCGTCAGGCAGGCTCATCGATCACAAAGGATTATCAAGAAGAATCTTCTGGAGCAAACAGATGCTCGATGACCTTAAGAGATTATATGCCACAACTAAGAACGAAGATCTTGTAGATATTCTGGGCGTTAGCCAGAGGACTGTTATCCGGAAAGCCAGGGAACTTGGCCTGCAGAAAGATCCGGAATGGCAGCACGGCAACACTATGCGTCACTTAAAAATGATGCAGCTTGAAAATAAACTTTATGGCATAAAATCCCCTTTCAAGAAAGGTGTACATTACAGTCCTGGTACTGAATTTAAACCTGGCCACCAGGAATCTCCAGAGGTCAAGACTAGAAGAATTGCCAGCGTAAAGGAATGGTATAGAAAACACCCTTTTGCAGCGAAAGAACGAGGAGCGAAAGCATCGGAGACAAGAAGACAGAGAAAATTAATGGAATTACAAAACAATATATAGCAGATATGCCAAGCAAAGGAAGACCAATAATTATCATCGATAGATATACGATGAACCAGATAGCCAGATACCCGTCGGTTAAAGAAGCTGCAAGGGATCTGGAGATACCCAAGAACACCATTTATCAATCCCTCTGCTTTAGAGTGCCTTCTTATGAATTGTACTTTGTCTACGAAAACGAGTTCTGTAAATGGCACCCATCAAAGCAGGCGTTTATGAAGGTGAGAGGCTTGAGGGTAAGTAAGAAATTAGAGGATTTGAGGAAACAAGTATAAAAACCGCAAAAACGTTGAAGAAATATGGCTGCCAATAGAATAAACAAAAAGGTCGCTAAGACCGAGCATAAGCGCTGGACGCAGGAAGATAAGGATTATATCGCCGACAACTTCGGGATTAGGCCTATCGAGGATATAGCTTTTGCCCTGGAGCGGACACCGATGTCTATCCGCATGTATATCCACCAGCATCGTCTAGTCCCTGCCGGACAGAAGACTGTGAAACGTAACATTCTCGTTGAGCTTCTGCGCCTGCGCTTCCGTCATCTGGAGGACTTTCATCCCTCCAAGTGGTTCTATGCAGAATGTCATCTGAGCGCCCCTCGATACGCAGATCTCTTCTATGGTCGTAAGCAGATCAAGCCGGAAGAATACCGGGCCATTGCCGAATACTTCAATATTACTGCAGCCGAGGCTCTGGAGAGTCGCCAGCTAGAGCTTTTTACGCCAGAGAAAATGGGTGTTTCTACCCCCCCCACCGGATTAGAACCTGATGAAGATAATGTTGACTTGAAAAATATAAATAGAAAATGAATGCAGAATTACAAAAGGTAGTTGATAAGATTCACGATGCAGCGAATATCGTTGACGTGATCGGTGAGTTCCTGACACTGAAGAAGGCTGGTGTCAACTACAAGGGCATCTGTCCGTTCCATGATGACAGGAATCCCTCTTTCTTCGTGTCCCCTGCCAAGCAGTGCTACAAATGCTTCGTATGCGGCGAGGGCGGCGACGTGTTCACGTTCCTCGAGAAGCACGAGGACATGACCTTCTTCGAAGCCGTTGAATGGCTGTGCCGGAAATACCACATCGACCCTCCGAAACGGGAGATGAGCGATGAGGACCAGGAGGCCTACAAGCAGCGCGAGGCACAGCGCATCGCCATCAGGGCGGCAGCCGATTTCTTCCGTCGCAACATTGCCCAGGCTCAGACGTTTCTTAAGCAGAGAGGTTACGATATCGATGACCCGATACTGGAGAAATACGGAGTCGGATATGCCCCTGCAGGAAATGCAGCCCTCACGGATCTTCCTGGCCAGGGATACTCGAAGGATCGTCTGAAGGAGGTAGATATCGTTCGCACCTCGGAAGACGGTCGGGAGTACGATACGTTCCGTGACAGGGTGATATTCCCGTTCTACGACCGACGTGGAAACGTGGTCGCCTTCAGCGGACGTCTGGTGACCGCCAGTGACCATCTGCCCAAGTACCTGAACACGGGCGAAACACCACTCTTCACCAAGGGACGTCACCTGTTCGGTCTCTGGCAGGCCCGCCAGGCCATTGGCAAGAAAGGCTATGCCTATCTGGTAGAAGGCCAGTTCGATGTGATGACACTGGCCAAATACGGCATTGAGAACGCCGTCGGCGGTTCGGGAACGGCCTTCACCCCAGACCAGGTAAGGCTGCTGCAGGGATTCTCATCCGAGGTGCGCATGATCTACGACACCGACAAGGCCGGACAGGTCGCAGCCGTTAAGAACTGCGAGGCACTGCTGCTGGCGGGATTCGCGGTGAAGTGTGTGCTGCTGCCCAAGGGGAAAGACCCTGATGAGTTCGCCCGCGCCAACAAGGATCTCACCCAGAAGCTGCTCGACGACTATACGATGACCTTCCCCAAGGCATTCAGGAAGATGATGGTGCCAAGGGGCTGCAAGGATGAGAATGTCGCAGCCAAGGCCATCAATGAGATATGCCGGCTTGTGGCCTGCGTCGGTGATGCAGGCTTGCGGCTGGAGTATATGAAGCAGATGGCCAAGGACTTCGATACGAAGATGACCATCCTCGAGACGAAGATCCGCGAGGCCCGCACCAAGCTCAACTCCAATGATACAGAGCGTCATCCGGGCATCTACGGACTGGAAGAGCTGAAGGAGCACCTGGAGGAAGACCAGCCGGCTATCCTGACCGCAGACATGGGCACGTTCCTTGACCAGTATGAAGACGCACCGGTGGTTCTCTGTGAGGGTATTGTCCCGGACAGCGACATCCAGAAACTACGTTCCATCTACGGTTATTTCATCACCGGCGAGACCGGCTGCAGCATCGATCAGGACACGGGCGTGGAGAGCCCGTACCTAAAGACCCTCGCACAGATGTTCCGCCAGGGCATCACCGATATCAAGGTTGTCAGCGGCAATATAGAGGAGTCTTTCATCACCTTCTATGTCCGCCAGACCGGCAGGATCCTCGACGGCTTCCGTGGCGACCGCGACCTGCTGGTGAAACGCTGCATCGAGCTCACGAGCTTTGCCGATGACTCTGTGATCACCATCAACCGGGGCAACTACTGCAGCCAGCTGAAACTGACCCGTGGACAGTTCGATGACCTGCGCAAACCATATGTCCAAGCCCGTAAGGCCTCGATGAAAGTTAGCCTGCAGAGCGGCGGAGGACTCGACGATGGGGAATACTTCGATCCGTATGATCCTCCCCAATACGTGAAGGACAATGACGAATACATGAATATGTGGAGGGAACACGGTTTCTACCCTCGCCTGAACAAACAGGGTGATCCGGTGTGCTACATGTTCAAGACCAAGGAAGGAAACGGCATGGTGCAGGTTGGCGACTTCTACATGACGCCACTGCTGCATATCTTCTCAGAGGACTACGACCAGAACAAACGTGTGCTGAAGGTCAACCGCCGCCACCGTAACACGCCTCTCTACATAGAAGTGGTGTCCAAGTCTCTGCTGAAGATGTCGTCGATCGAGGAGGTCCTCTGCAACTACGATGCAGTGAACTTCTCCAACGGCGAGGAATGGAAGTGGAAGAAGATCAAGGAATACATGTCACTCCACTATACCACCTGCCAGGAGGTGAAGGTCTACGGCAACCAGCAGAGCGATGGCAGCAGCCGGAGGCCAGACGAGCAGTTCTTCGCCTTTGCCAACGGCATTGCCCACATGGAGGGCAGCCGCATGGCCTTCGTTCCCATCGACACCATGGGCGTGGTCACCCACAACTCACAGAACTACTATCTCCCGGCTTTCTCTACTATCTATGCCGGGCAGGGACGCCAGAGCGACAAATACGAGTTTATCTCACAGCTCGTCTATCGAGAGGTTCCCGTCGAGAAGCAGATCTCTTTCGAAGAGTGGGCACAGTTGATGGCCGAGGTGTACAAGATCAACAACAACGGCTGGTGGGCCACCGTGTTCGCCATCATGTGTGCCTTCAGGAGCAATATCCACTGCATCGACCGTATCTTCACCGCTCCGTTTTTTATCGGCCCCATGTCGTCTGGTAAAACCCAGATCGCCGTCTCCATCCGTTCACTCTTCATCAGCCCCCATCAGAGTATCTTCAATCTCAACACCGGTACAGACGCAGCCATGCAGACCTATATGTCTGCCTTCAGGGACGTCCCGGTGGTGCTCGACGAGTACAATAACAACGATATCTCCAACATTAAATTCCAGGCCCTAAAATCCATCGTCTATGACGGCGAGGAGAAGTTGAAACGAAAGGGCTCCAGCGGCAAGGACTTCGAGAGCGACAAGGTTTACACTCCAGTCATCGTCTGTGGCCAGGAGCAGCCCCAGCGCGACGACAACTCACTGATGAGCCGCGTGATCATCTGCGAGGTTCCCAAGCCCAAAGACCGCACGCCAGAGGAGAGTGCCGTCTTCGAGCGCCTGAAGATGCACGAGGATCCCAACCGTGGCGGTGGACTCCATAACATCCTGATGCAGATCCTGGCGCTACGGCCAGCCGTGATGGATCACTACCGGCCATTACGACAGCAAGCCTACGAAGAACTCAAGAAGGGTGTGGTCAACTCCGGCGAGCGTGATCGATTAATGAAGACCGTCTCACTCTTCCTGGGTATGGTCAAACTCATCGAGCAGTACAGTGACCTGAAGCTGCCTTTCACATACAACGAGTTCTTCAAGATCGCCCAGGAGAAAGTCGACTGGCAACTGTCGCTCATCCGCTCAACAGACAAGCTCGGCCAGTTCTTCAAGGCTGTCGATACAATGATTAACAACCACCAGGTTCTGCCCGGTCGCGACTTCCTCATCGAACAGCCTGGCAAGGTTACAGGCAAGAATGCAGACGGCCAGTCTCAGACATTCGTATTCTCTCCTGGACAGAATGTCATGTTCCTGCGCCTCCAGAGTGTATTCAACGAATTCTCCCGTCTGGGATATAACACCGAGAACACCACCTTCTCTACCCTCGACCAGAACCTACGGTCCCATCCTTCCTATATCGGTACAGTTCCCTCCAGGCGCTTCATCTGGTCCGAGTTCACAGAAGCGATGGACAACTATCTTGGGAAAGCTGTACGCGTCGAGAAGACACGCAGCACTAACACGTCTGCAGTCATCATCGACTACGACGTCTTTATGAACGCCTACAACACTGATTTCCGTCGCAACGAAGCAGATTACGAGTGCGAGGAGACCGGCAACCAAGACGACCAGGAAAATACCGACCAGAAAGAAGGAGATCTTCCGTTCTAAAGATTATACCTCCGGCTCATCCAGTCGCCGGACATTTTTCAAGTCAATAATCCTACCCTCCCCCTTCGTGAGAATCGGGAGGGATTTTTTTTCGGTGCGCCGGCAAGGCGCGACCGCGAAACATATCAAAAAGACTCTCTCCAGCAAAAAAGAATATTTCCTTAAATACCTATTAAGGTATATATTCCCCCAATTTACGATGCAAAGACACAAAAGTCAAGTGATAATCCCAAGAAATATCGCCCGTTTTTTCGTATGACTATCATTTTACATTCTTCGCATGTCCGACGACGCGATTTCCCCCGCACCCCCGAATTTGGAAAAGAAAACGGTTAAAACGATGGTTTTGAAATCTGAAAATTTGAAAATATGCTTCCTACAATCCTACAATCCTACAAAATGCACTTTGTTTCAAACCTTAAAATATACTTAACTATTTAATAATCAATAATATAACTAATAATTTAAGTATTGTAGGAATGTAGGAAGTTTGTAGGACGCTGTAGGAAACACCCCTGATTTTGTAGGATGCTGTAGGATCATTGTTTTCAGGCCTGTTTTTGTGGATATTCCCCCATATTTCCCTCAAAATTCCCCAAAACAGTCGTTTTCCAAGGTTTGTAGGACGATTTGTAGGACGTGTAGGATACCATGTAGGACGAATTTTAATTAAAGTATTTCTTTAATAAATTTGTGTATTTCATTAATTATTTGTATCTTTGCACCAAACCATCTAAAAGCCTGTAGGATTGTAGGACGGTAGGACGTAAAAAATCAGTTCTTAGACAATGGAAAAGGAAAAGTATGCTCGAAAGAAGACGGTCGCTATCCGCGTGGAACCCTATCTAGCGGAATATGCCCGGAAAAAGTTTAGTGTAAGCCCGAAAGGTGGTGGAATAAAGATTCCTTACACCTATGACCTCTATCACTGCATCTTCAACTCTATGCAGAAACCGCCGTCCGGTGTCGTTGAGCCATGTGAAGGCAATCTGCTGATCTGCTTGCCTGACAGCCGCATGATGCCAGTCCGGAAACACCCCGAAACATATTGTTATTTATCCGCTTCATCCATGACGGATATTGAGCAGGCTCTTCGCCAGCTCTTCAACTTCGACTTTCATCAACAGATGATGGACAACGAGAGCCTGGGGCGTCCACGCCAGCAGATAGAAGTCGTGGAATCCTTTCTCTCTACGTATGGTGTTGTATCACTCACGTCTTCAGCACTTCTCAAGAACTTTCAGCGTTATCGGCAGCGCATTTCGCCCAGAAAGAAGCGGAAATACCAAAAAGTTGCCCGTATTTAAGATTTTTTAATTGGGCAGATATGCCCGTTTTTGTCCTTTCAAATAAAACAAGAGATTATGATTGAATTTACTGGTCATGTACAAGTAACGATCGTCAACCAGACGTCCAATGTCATTGCGGGCGGTGGCACCTATGACCTTATGGCCGACCCGTTCGATTTTCAGCCGGTACCTTCTGATGAAGATGGCGGCACGGTTTATAACTGCGATAAGACGTTTACTATCGATACACCGAGCGAAGAGGCCCTGCGTATTTTTTCCATCCCCCGTTCCTGTATGGTTCGCCTCTTTGGATGCAATGGAGCACAGTATATTATCGGAACTGCGAATATACCTGCGCGCTGCCAGATCACCCGTCACCTGAACCGCGCCCAGCTCCAGATTCACTGTAAAATGCTCAATAATCCTCTCGGGTAGCGGTCTTTCGCCACATTATTATATATAAGTACCTTTGGGCGTGAATAATTATTCCTACGCCCAATGAACGAAATTCTTTCGATCCTCCTTTCAGAACGGCCACTGTTCATCACCAGCGAAGGCTACCGCCAGATGGTGATGACAGTTCTGCCGTATATGAAGCCTTCGGACGCCGCTGAACTTCCGAAGGTTAAGAGCTTCTTTTTCGACCCTCCTCTCTATAAGGATGAGACGACGAAGGCCCTGTCAGCTCTGAAGAAGCTTCTGGCATCCGCCGATACCACGAAGGCCATCGAGATCACCAACGACTTCGAGAACCAGGAACTCCCTTCAGACACCATTGCTTATCATCGCATTAAAGGCTTCATCACTGGCGACTCGCGCTGGTGTTTCTCCAGCAAGCAGCTGGAGCAGGACCTGTTGGCTGCCGAGCGCAACCCGCAGATCTGTGCCCACCTGCTGCATATCAACAGCTCCGGTGGCGAAGCCTGGTATATGGACCGCCTGTCCGAGACACTCCGTTCCCTGACGAAGCCGATCCTTACTCTGTGCGAGGGATGTATGGCCAGTGCAGCCTACTATATCGGCTGTCATGGTCGTAAGGTCTATGCCGTCACCAATGGCGACTTCATCGGATCGATCGGTACCATGGTCACCTTCCATGACTTCGAGCCATACTATGCCAGTCTTGGCATCAAGCTCATAGAGGCCAAGGCAGACAAGAGTGACCTGAAGAATAAGATGGCCGAAAACCTGATTGCCGGAAAGCCCAAGCAATACATCAGCGAGGTGCTCAACCCCATCAACGAGGAGTTCCTCGCCGAAGTACGATCACAGCGCAAGGCACTTGCCTCGATGGATCAGGATCATCCTGTGCTGCGTGGCGAGGTTTACCTGACAGCCCGTGCCCAGGAAGTGGGACTCATCGACGGTACCCGCACATTCCCTGAGGCCGTTGCAGAGCTCATGTCCATGGTCACCGGAAACCGTGAGATGAGCTATATCCTTGATCATGTTTAGCCATAGTTATAATTGTTTTTTAGTTTAAAATTTATTGCTTATGAATTGGAGAGAAAAACTCAAGACGGTGGCCGAGAAGCTCGGACTCACCGCCAAGCTCGAACAGAAGACCCTCAGCAATGAGGAGTTCCAGCAGATCGTTAATGCTTATCAGGAGGACTATCAGGTCACCCTGCGTGACGATGTGAATGCCGAGGCCTTGCAGCAGGCCCAGCAGCAGGCTGCACAGGAACAGCAGCAGCTGCTCAACCAGATCTACGAGGCTGTAGTGGTGGCCGGTGGCCAGCAGCAGCCCGCCACCTCTCAGCAGGCCGCTACCTCTCAACAGCCCGCTACCCAGCAGGGAATCATTGATGCTATCAACAACCTCGGACAACAGGTACGCCAGATGGCATCCCGTCCGGATGACGACCATGCAGCCCATGAGGGTGCTGCCGTGATTATCCCAATCAACGGCATGGCCCACACACAGGAGTTCCTCTTCGGCATCAATGCCCCGATGTTCTCCATGGAACTGCGTTGGAACCGCATCATGGCCAACCCGTCTGCAGCAGCTGCCATGGGTGCTCCCACACAGGAACAGGAGCAGGCCTTCCATAAGGCAGTACGTGGTTACGGACAGTCGCTCATGCAGCGTATGCAGTACCTTATTCAGAACGGCCTGACCGATCTGAAGGCTCTTGCTGCTGGAGAGTTCTCCACGAACTACGCCGGTGTTGATTCCCTCGGTGACATGGGTACCCAGTTCACTGTCCGCCGTCAGGACGCCATCATCGCCCGCGTACTCTCTACCCGTGCCATGACCAATTTCTTCCCCGTTCGTTACGGTATCCAGGACAACGATGTCATCTTCAACGCCTTCTTCGATGAGGTGTCTCAGGCATGGCAGGCTGGTGCTGTATATAAGGGCGGTATGAAGATCGAGAACGAGCGCGGCTACGTTGACGATGCCATGATCAAGATGATGTGGGGTCCGATGAAGGAGCTGGAGCGCAAGTATATTGCCTACCTGAACACCTCAGGCAGCGATCCTATCAAGTGGACCATGATCGAGTACCAGATTGTCAATTCTCTGCTGCAGGCCCAGCGTGAGCAGAATATCCGTCGTATGCGCGGTATCTACGTGGCTCCAGAGACCGGCGTTGCAGGATCCTACCTGCACACCTCTACCGGTATCCTCTACCGCCTGATCGACTATGTGCACTCGAATAAGCTGCTGATCACGGACGATGAGAATAAGACCTATCGCACCTACACCGAGAGCACCATGCTCGCTGCTGTGAAGGCATTTGTTGATGACGTCGTTTCTCACCTTGGTGAGGATGAGAACCTCAGCGGCAAGTACCTCTACTTGAACGAGCGTCACAAGCCATGGTGGCTCAAGTGTATCCGCACCGAGTTCCATCTCGACAACGATTTCACTGGAGTGGAGAGTTATGCCAACGTCGTACCCGACACCGAGTTGCATATCATCTGGCTGCCTTACCTTGGCAACACCAAGTTCATGATGATCCACGAGCCTGGCAACCTGCAGTTCCTGGAGTTCCTGCCCGGCGAGATGATGGCTATTCAGATGGAGCAGCAGATGGAGTTGGTACGCGCCTGGAGTACCTGGAAAGAAGGTACGGCTGCCGCATTCCTCGGCAAGCGCTTCTCCAGCAAGGCCGCCCTCGTGGCCAACGACTACGAGTTCCAGCAGATCTTCCTCAACAAGTTCTGCTCGAGCCTGTCGAAGGATGCTACCAAGGCCGATGCCAAGAACGGATTCTGGTTCGAGACCATCGCCAACGACGGTACCACCACAGGCGAGGGTGCTCAGGCAGTCACCACACCCCCTGCCATCACCGATATCGAGCATGCCAAGGCCGGTGTGGCTTACATCATCGAGTGCGGCTCGACAACGAATGCCACCACCATCGCCAAGAGCGGCAAGTTCTCAGAGATCAGCTCTAACTGGGTTCCTCAGGCAGAAGGCGACTACATCATGGTAGTGCTGAACGTGGCAGGAACCAAGTTCCTCGAGCTGGAGCGTATGGTTGACGGTGTCCGCACCATCAATACCACTCTCAATCCACACTATGTTGGTTAATCGTAAAGTTTAGAATTTAGGATTATGAAGAAGAATATCATCATCAATACTGGGCTCTCTAAAAAGGGAGCTCAGTATGAAAACCGCAAGGCCCGTCAACTGTTTACGGTCATCATGGGTCTGTTTACCATCGTTGCCTTCGTATGGGCCTGTGTAGAACCAGCCAGTGCGCATGCCGGTTACGGTGTCGGCCTGGCCACTATGACACTCATCGGTTCAATCGACGATGTCAGTGACCGCGATACTCATGGCAACGAGATCGCCTACCAGGTCGTGCTGATCAATACAGCCCAACTGGCCGACCCGTTCAACTTTCCGCAGCCTAGTGCCACTGACCGGACAGTAACCATCGGTAAGAGTATCCTGAAGCCTGGTGAGGCAGCCCATTACTTCGAGGCCCACACCATTCCGACGCTGCTCTCCAGTACCGAAAAGGGTGATATCACCACTAATGGTACCAACACTTTTGTGGTCGTGATGGGTGGCGACAGGAATGCCCTCAAGAACTTCATCGAGGAATTCTCAGGCGGCAAGTTCATTATCCTCTATAAACACATCAAGGATACGGTATGGCATATCATCGGCGAGGCAGAACGTCCGATGATCCTCGGCAATACCGAGACAAAGGATGATGCCGACGGTCGCTACAGCACCCTCACTTTCACCCGCCAGAGTGTCTATCTCGACTGCCTGGTTGAATTCGATTACGTCACAGGATCTTCTGGCACCAAACAGACCATCAACGATCTGTTGACCGGCAATCCTAGTGAATAACGGTTAATAAGTAGCGTATGTATAACGAAAGAGAAAAACTGTTCCATCATCAGCAGCTGCACTCCCCCAAGGATGCAGCCGCTGATTTGGCGCTCCTGAAGAAGCTGAATCCTTACCATCCGCGTCTGAAGGAGTTCGAGTTCTCACCATCGCGCAGTGCTGGTGATATTCTGTTTGTTCTGCTCGGCATCGTCCACCGTGACGATATCGTCAAGAACCGTCTACAGTTTAAGCAGGTATCAGAGCCGGAACCCACTCCAGAGCCGGAACCAGCCCCTGGTGAAGAGGAAGACCCCGAGAAGCAGGAGCTGAAGAATCAGCTCGAAGAGAAAGAAGAGGAGGTGGCAGACCTTCAGGATCAGTTAGAGGAGAAAGAAGATCAAATTGCTGATCTTGAAGAGAAGCTGGAGGAAGAAAAAAAAAGCGAGACGCCCGTGAAAACTCCCGCCAAAAAGACTGCAGCCAAAAAGACTGCAGCCAAAAAAAGCACCTCCAAAAAGAAGTAGAATATCCTAAGATCGACTGGCTGAACCTGTCGGATCCCGACGTTCAGACGGCGACCATCCTCTACAACGACCGCATCAACACGTGGCGGCGTATGACGCAGCTCGACGAGCAGCTGGATAAGGATCCTACCGAAGCGGTAGTCAAGGAACTGGCCGAACTACGTATCAGGAACCTCCAGGCGTTCGACGAGCTGCGTTCTTTCAATGACACAGGCAAGTTCCGCAATGATCATCCACTGCTCTCCAGCCGGTCTGAGTTTTCGAAGCTGCTCAACCTCTTCCATCGTGATCCGGCAGAGTTCCTGCACCAGCACAAGCTCGTGCTCGACAACATCCGCCGGTACCAGAGTTATCTGAAGCGCAAGGATCGAAAGGATAAGCGTACAAATGACCGCGACAGCCTTACCCGTCATCAGGAAAAGGAGCGCCTTTTCAGGATGGTGCTCGAACAAATAAAGAACGACAGATAATAAGTGGCACTTATCGCGCAACACTTTATACTTGTTGCCGGATAAGTGTCACTTTTCCCTTATGGCTCACCGATGGCCTGGATGATGGCAGCCACCTGCGCCGGCGTGAAGCTGCGCTCCTGGCCCGTATAGCCGAGTTCAGACAACATTTTCCTGAGACCGGGAAAATGATCGATCCACTTCCTCAGTTTCTTCCATGCACTCTCAGGCGCTATGTCAGGCGAATAGAGCATGGCCAGTTCTGTGCGTCCGTACTGTCGTATCCTGAACTCGTTTTTCATGCTGCAAAGATAACAATAAAGTACGGGATAATAAAGGATTCATCCCGTCAATAACAGGGTGTAACCGTAAAAAAGCGGCATAGGCTGGGAGGAAGTCTTTACCTTTGCAGCGTGGATCATCCACAAAGCTTATGTTTAACTTAATCCCTATTTGTTATGTCAGTAAAAGTTTATCTGAGCAAGAACAACATCACCGGTTCAAAGGGCTACGGCAAGTTCTATGCCTATGCCGACAACGAGACACCCATCGACCTTGTGGGACTTGCCAACCATATGGCAAACCACAACACGCCGTTCAGCGAGGGCACCATCATCGGCATCCTGCGCGACATGGTGAAGTGCATCCGCGAACTCAACCTCGGCGGCCAGCCCGTGAAGATCGACGGCCTCGCCATCTTCTCCACCCACATCGAGAACAAAGGTGGCTGGCCCACCCTCGCCGACGTGAGCCTCTCGATGGGTGGCGAGAACGACAACATCCGTGCACTGCGCCTCTGCGCCCAGGCCACAGGCGAGTTCACCAAGGCCGAACTCACCAAGTACGGTACCGTACTGCTCAACCGTGAGTGGCGCGAGCGGGTACAGACGGCCAAGCGTGCTGCAGGCCAGCCCGACAGTCCTGACCCCACTGGTGGTAGCAGTGGCGGTAGCGGTATTATCCCTTTCGATACTGGAGACGACAGTCCCATCGACGATGACTAACAATCCCCAGCCCGGAATCTCTTACAGGTTCCGGGCTTTTTCATGCCCGTCTTTTGCCCGTTCACCTTATTTATATATTTTTGTGGCATGAGTAATCAAGACGAGGAGTATCTGGAGGACCTTGCCCGCGAGGTGGACGGCGAGATAGCCGCCCGCGAGGTGGTGGACAAACTGCTTGAGCAGGCCAAGGGAGGCGACACCGAGAGCGTGAAGCTCCTGGTGGATCTCGGCACCGAGGCCAAGGCCGTCAGGCTCCGCAAGGAACTGTTCGGCGTATGAAGGAGAGTCGCATCACCCAGATATCAGAACTTCACCCTGACCTGTTGGCCTCGTTTCTGGCCACGGGCCAGAGTGACACCATCCCAATGGAGCTGCAGCTGTTCATCCGCCAGCTGCAGTGGGCGGTCGAAGCCTTCGAAACTGAGCGGAGTCTTAACCGCTGCGCCCTCGCCCTGCAGAAGCGCATTGCCGCCGAGCAGAAAGTGAAGATTCCTGTCACCACATGCAAGGCCCGTATCTACGAGGCGTTAAATTTCTTCCACGTGGATATGAACGTACCGCTGAAGGTATGGGAGAACGTGTATGCCGACCAGTTTGAGAAGATTGCCAAGTTCGCTGCCCTGAAGGGCGACATCAAGAGTCAGGTGAAGGCCACCGAGCACGCCCTGGAGTGCCGTCGGCGTGCCATCGAGGCTGCCGACAGCGACCGCACGCTGGGCATCACCATCCTCTACGGCTCTGAGGTGACACCCGAACTGCTGGGCTACGAGAACCAGGACCTGAAGATGATTGCCCGTAAGGACCGCGAGGGTGCCTATACCGTTATCAAGTCGCTGCCCATCGAGGTGAGCGAGAAGAAGCGACTGCTGACCGAGGCCCGCATCAACGAGGCGGAAATGATGGAGGAGATGGCCGATGACTGAGCAACCGATCAACCACGACGAAGCCGAGCGCCTGTACCTGAACCACGTGCAGATGCTCTGCAACGTAATAGACCCCAACATCCTGATCGCAGAGCTGGGACGTGCCACGGGTAAGACTGAGGGTATCACCACACCCCGTATCATCCGCGTGGTCGATTCCATGCCGGGCGAACTGATGTTCCTGGTCCATAAGACCTATGTGGCGCTGATGACCAATGTGTGGCCGAACATACAGGCCTCGTTCTCGCGCCTGGTTAGTGTGGGCGGACGTGAGCGTCCGCTACTGGAGTACGGTCAGGACTACGTGGTGGGCGAGACACGGCTGCCGTCGCATTTCCGTATGCCGCGCTATCCCATCACCTACCCCAAGCATTCCATCGTGTTCCGTAACGGCGCACACATCCAGCTGGTATCCAGCGACCAGCCCGAGTCGGCGGCCGGACGCAATGCCGTACATGCCTTCATCGAGGAGATGAAGCACAACAGCGGTGATAAGCTGCGCTCCAGACTCTTTCCGTCCCTGCGTGGCGGCAGTGCCGAGATCAGGCGGTCACCATACTATGCAGGCATCACCGGCGTGTCGGATACCGCCCGCGTAGATCTGGGTGAGGATGACTGGTTTGAGCAGTACGAGAAGAAGGTGGATCAGCAGCTGATCTCGGAGATCGTCACCGTAAGCCTACATATCAACCGCCAGCAGCTGCGACTGTTCGATCTGAACCGCCAGTTGCGCGACAGTCGCGACCCTGTACTGATGGAGCGTATCCGTCTGGAGCAACAACGTCTGAACCATATCATCGAGATATGGAGACCTCGCCTGGCCGACATGCGGCGCGGTGCCATCTTCTATGCGAGGGCTTCATCATTCTCCAACCTCGACGTATTGGGCGCGAAGTTCTTCAAGACTCAGCTCGACACACTCGACATCGACGAGTTCCTGACCTCCATCTGTGCCATCCGCCACAAGGAGGTGACCAACAAGTTCTTCGCCGCCTACGACCGGCATCACCATCAGTTCAGCGACTCCTATAAGTACGATGCCATCCTGCGCCTGTCGCTCCGTGACCGCTTCATCCTCACCGCCCGCTTCCTGAGCCACTACGCACCTCAGGATGAGTTGTATGTGGGCTACGACCCCGGCGCTTTCTCCAGCTTGGTGTTCGCACAGAAGAAAGACTATGGTCGTCGGCTCGACGTGATCAAGGAATTCACGTCGTATGAGCCTGTGCCACAGCAGGATCTTGCCTCGCAGGTGCAGCAGTTCTTCGGGTCTGACGCTGAGAATAAGGTGATACACCTCTACCCCGACCGCGCGGGCAACAAGACCCGCGAGGAGAGTCAGCGCATCACCACCGACTCACGGCTGATGAAGGAACTGCTCGAGCAGGCTGGATTCCAGGTGATACTCTACAACGAGGGTCAGGAAACCATCTACCACTGGCAGCAGTACAAACTGCTGCTGATGCTGTTCCAGGAGCAATACCCCTCACTCCCCATCATACGCATCGACGAGAACGAGTGCCCGAACCTCTGCTCTGCCATCCTGATATCGCCCCTGAAAAGTGTTGATGGCAAAATAGAGCTCGACAAGTCTTCCGAGAAGAAAGAGAGCCTGAAACACCAGGCCGGACTCACCACGCAGCTACCATCAGCCTTCATCTATCTGCTGTATGGCCTGTATGGTGACGTTTGTAAGAAAGAATTAAGCGTTTTCCCCACCGACTTGCCCGACAACCTTACCGCCTGAAACGTGGTAAAAAAACGGCAAAAAACGGACACGTTCCCCTAAACGTGTCCAAAATATGCCTGTTTTTTGCCATATTTGGCTCAAAAAGTTCTCAGGAAACTATAATAATCGCCCATTTTGACAAGATATAAAAATGCTTTCGCCTGGTTATCAAGTGTTTACGTTTTGAAAAGCATAAAAGTAATAAGTGCGAACGGGAGAAGAGGCCACGACCCGCTGAGATTTTCGTTTGACGTGCAATGCCCTCTGTGTCGGGAAATATGACAGGCCACGCCGTGTCTTTTGCCCGTTCACCTTATTTATATATTTTTGCGGCATGAAGGATCAGGAACAAGGCATCGAGATGGACGGCATGCATGCCCTTCAGTGGGCACGCGAACTGTCGAAGCTGCCAGATGGTGACTTCACCGTGATGTTCTACCCCTACAGCCGCAAGCGCGACAAGGCCGGTACCGAGCTTACCGTGAAGGAGCACTGTAAGTGGCGCATCCAGTGGCCCAACGAGAAATACGACGTAGCCCCGGACAACCTGTTTCTCTTCCTCGATGAGAACGGTGATCCGAAGATGTGCTATCGCGTGCTCATCCGGTTCATGGCCTTCTCACAGGACGGATACAAACTTCATAAGATAAACTGGTTAGGAAATGAACGATCAGATTGAAATCCATGGCAATGTAGGCAACTACATCCACGACGGTAACGTGATATCGTTTCAGCTGGGTACCAATACACAACTGTTCGAGGGGCCGTCGCTCATGCTGCCTTCCACGATGGCAGGCATACGCCACGAGCACCAGTGGCTCAGCATCGGCGGGTACCAGGTGTTGATGCGAGGCTTTAACGACATGCTCATCGATGAGATCACGAAGGAGATCAAGGAGAACCGTCTGCTACCACGTCTATACGGAAAGCAGATTAAGATGCTCTATGGTCATGGCCCTATGCTCTACACCACCTCGATAGAGGACAATAAACTGCGTCGCCAGTTTATGGTGGTACCAGAGGTGCAGCAGTGGCTGGAGTCGTGGGAGCAGAACGGGCTGCAGCCCGTCGATGAGTTCTGCCGTCAGAACATCAAGAACTTCTACTATTTCGGTGACTTCTTCTGTAAGTGGCGCTTCACCAGGGGAAAGCGCATCGGCATGGGTTTCCCCCTGGCAGGACTGGAGGCACTGGAGAACAAACATTGCCGACTGGCCACCCTGCGTAAGGATGTGACCACCGAGGTCATCCCCTACTCCGACTTCCGCTTCATCGCCTACGGGCGCTGGTTCTTCGGAGGCAGCGGATACCGTATCTACCCGAAGTTCTCTTTCCAGGAAGTCGCCAATATCCAGTATGCCGCCATCTCGCACCACCGTGACAAAAGCGTGAATGAATATTACGGCGTGAACGAGACCCATCAGGGTGCACGCCCCTATATCCAGGGATCCAACAAGACTGCCCACTACATCAACTCGTTCCTGAAGAACTCGCTGGCAGCAAAGATCCATATCATCGTGCCTAACGCCTGGCTGGAGTCGAAACGCTCCCAGATCCAGAAACTCTGTGACGAAAACAAGCGTCGCAAGTCGAAGGATATGGAACTGATCACCTATAACGGCATGGAGCTCGGTACCGAGTACCGTGAAAGCCTGGTTGTAGAATACCTGCGCAAGGAACTGCGCAAGGTGTCGGAATATCTCTCCGGAGAGTCGAACCAGGGCAAGGCCTACTCCAGCATCTCGTTCATGGACGGACAGGGCCACGAACAACAGTGGAAATTCGAGAGCGTCGATATGAAATACAAGGAGTATATCGACGCGCTGATCACATACGACAAGCGTACCGAGCAGGCACTGCTCTCCAGCGTCGGACTGGATGCCGCCATCTCTGCGGTCGATAAGGAGGGAGTGATATCCAAGTCCGGCTCGGACGCTTACTACAACTACCTGATCTACATCATGAGCCTCACGCCCGAGGATGAGATCTGCACCGAACCCCTCAACCAGGCCCTGCGCCTGAACTTCCCCGACCTCTATGCCAATGGCTACCGCTTCGGCTTCTACCGCGAGGTGCCGCAGCGTCAGGAGGATACAGCACCCAAGGACCGTCTAAACCAGCAGCAGTCATGAAACAGATCACTGATATCTTCCAGAACATGTCAGGGCTTGCGCAATATGCGCCCGTTACCGACACCAACATTGCCCTGGGCGACCTGAAGGCCGCATTCGCCAGCAGCTGGAAACAGCTCACGGCACTCATCCCCGACACGGTACTGACGGCCATTGCCGACGGTAGTGACGACACCATGACGGATGCGCTGCGCATGGCACTGGCCAACCGCATCATGGCCAACAATGCCGTATTCAGCGCCTACGTCAACCGTAAGGCCGGTACTGACACCTATAAGTACGAGGTGGAGGGCATGAAGCGCTCCTGGATGGAGAACTACTTCAGCGCCATGGACACGCTGCTCTCAGAACTGACACGCCAGGCCGATGAAGTCGCACCTGCGGATGAAAACGTCGCATCTGCGGAGCCTGGGACAGAAGTCGCGCCTGCGGAACCCGGGACAGAAGAGGTTGCAGATGCGGATAGTGGGACAACGCCCGACATCGGCCAGCTCTTCCGCGAGTCACGTTTCTACCGTATGGCTGCCGGCTGTCATATCCGTACCGCCGAGCAGTTCGACACGATCTATCCCATAGACCTGTCGTACCTCTTCTTCTTCCGCACCCTGCCCCTGCAGGCGGAAGTGGTCAGCGGGCGCATCGGTAGCTACTACAGCCGTATCGAGACACTCGACGACAAGGAACAGTTCACCGCTATGCTCGACCTGGCACTGGCGAAGAAGACGGTAGCCAAGGCCCTGCGCCGATTCGACATCCTGGAGTTCCCGCCTACGATCCGCAACCTCTTTGATGAGAGCCATGCCAACCGCAACGGCAAGGATGAAGCCGAGCGTGCGATATCGCTCGCCGACATGCTCGACGGCGAGGCCGACGCATTGATCAGCGACATCGACACGCTGCTCGAGAGTGGTACCACCATCGACATGAGCTCGATGAGTGCCTACAACCAGCCCGACGACAAGATCATCATGATGCCGTAGTATGGAGGATATCAGACTGATGTACAAGAACGAGGAGATAGTGATTCCCAACAGCTGGGAAAAGCTGAAACCTTCTGCCTTCCTGAAGCTGGCAGGCTACGTGGCGCAGATGGAGGCCGGCAGTATCTCCGTGGGAGAGCTCCGTATCCGCCTGCTCTGCGATATCATGGGTTGGGATGTCCGCAAGATGAAGGGAGAGGACACCATCGAGAACCTGATCACGATATCGGAGCAGCTGACGTTCCTCTTCAAGATCGTCTATCCGGATGACGACGCTGCCCTGCAGGAACTGAGCAACCAGGACTACCGCCTGGCCAAGCGCACCGATCCCTACCGCCTGCAACACATCCCCACCCTCGCCCATCTTAAAGATCTCGAGTATAAATACCAGCTCGACCTGTGCTACTTCGCCCAGCTGGTACCGAAGGTCTCCATCCGGCTCGGAAAGAACTACACGATCCACTTCACAGGCTACCGTGCCGTCATGGGCGACGGTATGGCCAGCTGCTCACTCTCCGCCCTGCAGTATATCGAGGCCCGTCAGCTGCTCGACAAACCTGACTCGTGGCCGCTGATGGCTGCCATCCTCTATTATCCGGCTCCCTACGACAGCCAGGGTGCACAGAAGAATGCGGAGCTATTCAAGACGCTCCCTGCAGACACACTGAAGGCCATCGCCATGAACTTCATGGCCATCAACACCTTTATATATACGAAGACAGAATTCTCCCTGCTCTCGAAGTTCGAGCCGGGCAAGGCCAAGGATATCACCACCGATATGAGCGACGCCCTCTATGACCTCTGCAACGACGGTCTGGGCAATGCCAACGAGGTGGAGCAACTGAACCTGATGACCTACCTGAAGGTGCTGCGCAAGAAGACCATCGACGGTGTGCGCCAGCTGCACGGTACCGGCATGGACCTAGCGAAGATCGCCAACGAAACAGGGCTACCCATAGAAATCATCACTAAGATCGTATGATAAGAGAACTGTTCCTATACTTCGCCAAGTTCCCCAAGCGGAGCGGCGTGACAGCCATGTTTACCAATGGCCAGAGTGACTATGCGGAATACCAACAGCTGAACGATGCCATCAGCGCGATGGAAGACGAGCCTATCCTTCCGGACATCGAGAACTACGTCTATGGACAGGACTTCGACGAACTGAAGGCACGCGTGGAGAAGATCTTCGGCTCGTGGCTCTTTGCCGACTACGGCGAGTTCACCTTCTCCGAGGATCGCACGCCAGGTTCTGTCAGGTGTCAGCAGCAGCTGGCAGTCACCGTCGCCATGAAGCTCAGCGACCGCGCCGACATGGTGGAGCGCATGATTGCTGAGGATAAGACGCTCTCTTGGGTGAACGCCATCTATGCCCGCATACTGGCCGATGCCGCCATGGGCGACACGCCCTGGCTCTCACGCATGCCTGTGGCCGATGCCCAGATCGTGCCCTTCGTGGCCTCCGAGCTGAAGAGCTGGGGGTGGACGCTGATCATCTCTGCAGACGCTGCCGACACCCTTGGTACCAACAGTCTGAAGCGGTCCTTTCTGAAGAAGTTCCTATAATATATATTTGCACTGCTTAAATAACAGATAGCGTATGAAACAGAACACGAAAGAGTGGATACGGTATGGCTCGGCCATCGCCCTCATAGTATCGGCCATCGTCATGGCCTTCATCAGTTTTGTAGTCACGCTCACTATCGGCCCAGGTGTACTGGCTTATATAGGTGAAGCACTCACCGCCGCCATGGCCATCTTCGGCATCTCACTTTATTTTGTGGGACAGGCGCGTGATCTGAAGGAAGAAATCGAAAACCGTTTAAACCAGGCAGAAAATGGCAACAGCAGCACAATGTAAATTCGCCCGCGAGGTCTATGAGGCCGCAAAGAAGGGCACAGATATCGCCCCTGAGTTCGTGGCAGCACAAGCCATACTCGAGAGCGGATGGGGTAAGTCGAAAATCGGAAGATTCAATCTCTTCGGTGTGACGAAGGGTAGTTCGTGGGACGGCGCGACCGTTCTGGTGCGTACACACGAGTATTTCAACACACCCGACCGCAAGTTCACCCCCCCGGAGAAGGTGATCGCAGTAGCCTACTCGAAGACGAAGAAGAAATACTACTATACAGTGGACCGTCTGTTCCGCGACTATGACAGTCTGGCTGACTGTCTGGCCGACCATACCTACATACTTCAGAAGCCCGGCTATGCCGACGCATGGCCATACCGCCACGATGCCGAGGAGTTCGCCCGCCGCATCGCCGACAACGTGGGCTGCAAGTACGCCACCGACCCGTTCTATATCAACAGCATCACAAAACTGATCCGTCAGGTCAGGGGAATTGTAGGAAAGGAGGGATAGATCATGGAGAAAAAATACAAAAAGATTCTGGGTATCTTGGCGGTACTGGCAGTCCTGCTTTTAGTGGGACTCGCCGTCTATTATGTGGGACATCAGAGAGAGAGTGCCCTGAACGCCCAGATACGTGATCTGCAGATACAGCTGGCACATGCCAGGATACCGATGCAGACCGGAACCATACGCGACAGTCTGCCAACAGTCTCCCAGCAGGCAGTGGAGGTGGATAAGACCGACTACAAGAAACAGCTGGCAGACAGAAAGCTGATCAAGGATCTCGAGCTGCAGATCTCACAGGTCAAAGCAGAGAACACCATGCTTCGTGAGACGATCGGGAAAGTCAGGCTGGAGCCGGTAAGGCCTGCAGCAGACAGTCTTCCCACTGCTGCAGACACGCTCTTCGCCTATCACGACCAATGGGTTGACTTCCGCTTAAACACACAGGATCATACCCTTGACTACGCCATGCGTGACTCGCTGAAGACCTACATCGATCGCATACCCAAGCACAAGCTCCTCTGGTGGCGCTGGGGAACTAAAGGCTATCGGGTACATCATGTGAACTTCAATCCCCATTCGAAGATCTTATACAGCCAAACGATTATAGTAAAATAGTTGCAGACTTCATGTTTGTTTTTAAGTTAATCCCTTATAGGTTTTAGTTATTAATAAATAGTCTATGAGAATCCCTGCCGCAGCGATGCGCCAGGGGTGTTTCTGCAAAAAGACAGGAATCACCCTCAAAAAAATATGTATCACACTGCAAATGTCTAATAATTGGAACAAAATATTAAATTTATATTATAAAATTTGTATTTTTGACTAAAAACACCTATCTTTGCATCCGGTAACATTATCAAACATCAAGATTCGCAATTAATGTGTACAGTTGACAAAAAGACAATTACCCACGTGAACGATCAGATGATCCACCACGTGAAAATTAATCGTATTCCCGTGCAGGACGCCAGGGATGGTCAGATTGTTGTCCCCGTACATCTGCTTGGTTCTCATCCGTACAAGATGTCTATTGACAGGGTTAACGAGATTTACGGTCAGGCACGAAAAAAAGTCGTCGGTTCCATGTTTCATCCCAAATAAAAGAAGATGGCTAAGAAATACTGCAGCATATACAGCAAAATGGTGCAAGGTGATGGCGATATGGTTGGACATATCGCCTATTCGTTGTATAAGGCCGAGAAAGTCCGTTATATCAGCGAATATAAGGAGGCCAATAAAGTTGAAGTCGTCCCTGACAAAGTTGTCCAGGAATTCGTTGTTGGCCGCGAAAGCCAGACTAGTATTGAACATTATCGCGGAATGGCGGAGACTATCCTGCAAGGGTTCATCGGTGGATCGTTCGACGATATGTCGGGACAGGTGATTGCTGAGGTAACAAACAGGCTGACGCAGCACATGGACCAGTCTGTTTTACCATTACTGCCCCAAAAGGAGTCAGGTTGGAAGAAATTCTGGGGTGGGGTAATCCAGAGTATGGTTGGCACATTTGCAATGGCCTTTGTTGTATGGGGAATTGTGACAGTGGTTAGCAAGTATAATACAGATAAAATATTCCCACCTCAGGGCAGCTCTTATCAGATAAAGCAGGTCGCAGCGCCTCCTGCACCTTCAGACTCCATGGCCGTCGAAGATGTGAAGCCACAAGAGATCATTGCTCCGACCAAGAATAATAAGAAATAAACTGCAAGCGGTTCCGGCATCTGGTGTCGGAACCGCTTTTCAGTAAGCAGGCGAGCCTGCTGCGAGCTATTCAAACCTGCTATGCCTGCAGATTGCGGCAGAGCGTTTTTGTGATAGAGCTTATAGGAAAAGCTCTATCACAGTCCAGATGAAGTGGGCTATCTCTATCGTCCTATATATAGCCCGAAAGATTTTCTTCTTTTCCATATTCTTATCTTTTATTTATTTTCATTATTTTCTGTAGGTTATACTCAGATTTAAGGATTTGGTTTACGTTTTTCCTGCCTTTTTTATAAATAAATATCACTCAAGTTGGAAAAACAAATAGAAAAGTGCCCGAAATGTTAATTATTTCAGTTAGTACGAAAAAAGATACTAAAAAATTTGCATAATACGAATAAAAGTATTACCTTTGCAGTGTTCAATTAAAAACATAAGAGAAATGAAAAGAATCGTAGAATTAACGGAATCGGAGTTCGATCTCATCGAGACAGTAAGAAACTACAAGCGAAGCTACCCGAGAGGCGAACCAAAGTTAAGATGGGCACTGAGGGGAATGCTTGAAGACCTGCTCGAAGAACCACTTGAGGAATGAATCAGAAACCCCGCCACTCGCAAGGCGGCGGGGTAATTTAAAAACAATACGACTATGGCAGTAATGACATTGAAAGAAACACAGAGAGACACGGTGAAGGCCCGTCTGGCCGACATCCTGATGCACGTATCCTGGGGCGATATCTCCAGGGAGTATTTCGGCAAGTCCGGCTCATGGCTCTACCATAAGCTGAACGGCATCGACGGAAACAAGAAGCCAATCGACTTCACCGTCGAGGAGCGTTATCAACTGAAGGGCGCGCTGATCGACCTTGCAGATCGCATCCGCCGTGCCGCTGACAACATCGATTAAGCCTCGGCCTCTTATGTGACCGGATTGAACAAAAGTCGCCGTTGGGCTGCGGCGCACCTACCGCCCCGATGCATGAGCGTGCACCGGGGTTTTTTCTACCCTCGCGTTTGTATATAAATAAGGTATATCGCCCCCGAAAAAGGGCTTTCTGCAACGAAAATGTTTGTTTTAACATTCTTTATCGTTTTTTTTTTGTTCTTAACTGAAATCGTCGTATATTTGCACCCGGATTTCAGTGGTTAATGCCACACTTCGCCGGGCAGAAGTCAAACGCCCGAACAACATCGTTGGGGCTTTTTTAATGCCCGTTGATAACAATATCGAATCAGGCGACTGATCAATCTTCCTATCAGAAGCACGTCCGACGAGGATGGCTACCACTGGAATCCAAATTAGGGGATTGACAGTCGCCTCCCTTTTTCCCCGAAGGCGGGGCCTGTCGCAACAGAGTTATTAACAGTATTAAAAAAGTTACGATTATGATGAAACAGGCAATCCAACTTGAGATTCCGTTCGACGGCCAGGCGCTCACCGCTGCCCCAGCCGTAACAGGATCCTCTCAGGTGAAGTCCATTCCCACCGATGCTGCCGAGCTCCGCGTGTTCGCAGCCGTCCGCCGTTCTGCAGGCACTGCCCTGTCAGCACTCCCCTCTCTCAAGCTCGCCGCCCAGGCCGTCGCCTGCGTGGCCTTCGGTTTCGGTCTCATGTTCTTATCGGCAATCATAGGAGGATAAAGATATGGCAGTAATCACACGTGAAGAGTATATCCGTCAGCGCCGCGACAACGACGTGCGCATGCATAATAATAAGGTGAAGGAGCGCGAGGCTCTCAAGCAGGTGAACACCCACTATGAGGATCTGCTGCGCGACAACGAGCAGGAGTTCCGCCGCAAGCGCGACGAGCTGCGTGCCGAGCGCGACGCGAAGAAGGAGGAGGTCATGGACATGTATAAGGACGAGCGCCGCCAGATCTGGGAGGAGGACAATGACCTCGTCACCCGCTGGCGCTCCCAGCTGAACACGGAATTTACCCCCCCCCATTTATGGAGACGGGCAGCATAAAGTAGGAGGATAGATATGGCTAACAGTAAGGTTTCAATGAGTGAGGATCTGGAGATTATGATTACCGGACTCCAGGACCTGGAGGTGAACGAGATCCATGTAGAGGGGCTCGAGGAGGTAACCGACTTCATCCTCGACCACTCTATGGATGACAGGAAGACCATCGGCATGTTGAACTGCGTGCGCACGATGCGTACCCTCATGATAGAGATAGGCAGGGCCGCCGCCGATGGGGAATAACATATGTAAGGCGACTGGAATACGGACGGCCCGCTGTGACGGTGCGCCGTCCTTTCTTGTTTACCGCAGAATATGTATCTTTGCACCATGGTAACAGATTCGCTGATCAGGAAGAAGTTCGTTCACGAGACGATGAAGGAAGGCATCGAGAAACTCCACGAGGCATGGCGCCCTGCGGTGGGAGCCTTCCAGGTGCACTCAGGACAGCTGCGCCGCTTTGCCGACAACCCTGCCCCGATGACGCAGATCACCAGCGGTCACTACTCCGTTCACTACTTCATACCGCTGCACCTCCGGTTCCTCGATATCCAGTACCGGCGTAAGAGTGGCCGCAAGGGTAAGAAGAAGCTCTACAACAAGATTGTGTGGCCGATCCTCTACAAGGAGGTGTTCCCGGAGCTGAAGTTCGGACTTACCGACGAGGTGCGCCAGCAGATCCGACAGCAGCTGGAGCACGCCCTGAATCCATAATACTCTCCAGTCCGTGGAGAAATGGAAAGAACTGGTAAAATTTGCCACCTGGGCATGACAATTAGAAAATAAGCAGGTTTGAATCGGCTTATTTCTTCGGATATCGTCGGTTTCCGTGAAAAAATAGGGGTTTCCCCCTTGCATTTTAAGCGGAAATTGCTTATATTTGCAGTAGAAAAAGGGATTAATAATTAAAATCGAAAGAGTATGATATTCATGATTTCCATAATAATAGCATTCCTGCTGAGACGAAGATACATCAGCAGCAGTGACTCGTGGATCCTGAAGATGGCATACTACTTTTCTTGCTTGGTATGGACACCTATCCTCGGAATCCCGTTCTACAAACTCATCACCGCCCAGATCTCTAGCGGTCTTTATTCCAGGATATACAAGAAAAACGGCAGCTACGCATAGAGCGTCCTTTGCCTGCATATTATAAATAAGTACCTTTGCCGAAAAAGCAAAGGTATTTTTTTATGGCAAAAGGAAAAGTTTCTGAAGACGTTGTAAAACTCATTGTAGAGGCAGAGACCTCTAAGCTTCAACAGGCCATCCATGAGTCAACAAAGAGTCTCAAGGGATTGGAGAATGAACGAAAAAGCCTCCTGGAGCAACAGGCTGCGTTTAAGGCCGCTCACCTTACCGAATCAAAGGAATATGCGGAACTGACGAGAAAGATCGTCAAAAACACCCAGGCGATTGCTGACGAAAAGGCCAACCATATTGCATTGACGAAAGCTCTCGGAACAAACGCCATGACGATGTCGCAGCTTCGAAACGAAGCCAAGCAGCTCCAAAAACAACTGGATAACACCTCTCAAGCTTTAGAGCCTGAAGCCTATGCAGAATACGCCAAAAAGCTGAAGGAAGTTCAGGGCAGAATGGCAGAGCTGAGAGGTAGCGCCACAAGTCTGAAGGAGATCCTTTTATCAAAGACCAATCTGGGGTTTCTGATGGGCTCCGGTATTGTCGGGGTCGTATCAAAAGGACTTGATATCGTTGTCGGTCTGGCAGGTACAGCCATCTCCAAGACCAAGGAGATGGTAGACGAGGGCATCGAGATGGCAAAGAGTGCCGACGGTATCAGCCACGCCTTTGAGCGCCTGAACCGCCCAGACATCCTCGACAAACTGCGCGAGGCCACCCATGGCACCGTGAACGATGTGGAGCTGATGAAGGCTGCCGTACAGGCCAAGGACTTCCGCCTGCCTCTCGACCAGCTCGGCAAGTACCTGGAGTTCGCACAGCTGAAGGCACAACAGACGGGCCAGTCCGTTGACTACATGACAAGCTCCATCATCACCGGTCTCGGACGTAAGTCGCTGATGATCCTCGACAACCTTGGACTCTCTGCAGCCCAGGTGAAGGAGGAGATGGCCAAGGGTGGCGACATGGCCACAGCCGTAGGCCGTATCATCGAGAAGCAATTGGCAGCCCAGGGCGAGCACTATGAAAGTGCTGCAGAGCGCGAACAGCGTGCCATCACCGATGTGCAGAACGCCCAGAAGGAACTCGGCGATGAGATGCTGCCATTGGCAGAGAAGGGTAGCAGTATGTGGCTGATGATCCAGGTGGCAGCACTGAAGTTCTTCACCTATCTCGTAAAAGCCTTCAAGCAGGGCATCGCCAAGTTCGTGGATCTGTATAACTCCTCGATGCTGGTTCGTGGTGGCATTGCTTCGGTGACAGTAGTTGTCAAGAGTCTCTGGAGTGCCATTAAGTTCATGGCGAATTTTGTTATCACTGCTTTCAAGGGTATGGGTAAGCAGGTCATGAGCTTTGGCAAGATGCTCGAGGGCGTCTTTACATTCGACTGGGACAAAGCCAAGAAAGGTTTTGCAGAGCTTTTCACCAATCCCTTTGAGCATCTTAAGCAGCAATTTGACAATTTCAAGGATTTCGGATTCGAGCTTGGCCATAACTTGATCCAGGGATATCACGAAGCTGTAGACGGCCATATCACCGCCCCGTCGTTCGATAAGGATGGCAATGGATCCACCCCTTCGTCTGTTATCGAAGATGATGACGGCGGCAGTACTGGAGGCAAAAAGACACCTAAGAAAAAGGATACTTCAGCAGCTGAGGACCGTGAGCGCATGAAGGCGCTGAAGCAGGCACGGCAGAAGGAACTCGACGAGCAGAAGTATTTCTACGAGGAAAGTGTCCGCATTTACAAGAAACAGTTGGCCGACAAACAGATATCGCAGGAGCAGTTCGACGCCATCATGGCCAACCTGCAGGTGGCCCAGGCCGACCGACAGGTAGCGACAGAAAAAGCCTACCTGGAGAAGATCAAGCAGATGGAGTTTAAAAGCGCCGATCTTCGCAAGGCGGCCATTACCGAGCAGGAACGTAACATCCTGAAGGCCGAGAACGACAGTTACAATGCCCGTACCGTTGCCTATCAGAAATATCAGGATAACCTGCAGCAGCTGGAGAACGGAGGCATGAACTCCCTGGAGCGCATGGAGTACGAACACCAGCTGCAGCTGAAATCCCTCGAGGGTTATTATAAGGCATCTCTCCAATACGCCCAGGAGCATAACGAGGAACTCCTCAGTATCGACCTGGCTTATCAGCAGGCCAAGGAGAAGCTGGAGAAGGACTATACCGAGAAACTGGAGCAGGAAAAGTTCCAGATTCGCCAGCAGTACGGCCTTGTGACCCAGGCAGAACTTTATGAACAACAGAAGGAACAACTGCTGCAGCAATACGAGGAAGGACTTCTGAACGAAGAGGAATATCAGCAGGCCCTGAAGCAGCTGAAGATGGATTACTGGAAGCAGACGTTTGATTATTATCATCAGCTGTTTTCCGATGCCGTCAATGCCCTGATGGAGGCCGAGATGGCTAACGTGGATGCCAAGTATGATGCAGAGATTGATGCTGCCCGCAAAGCCGGTAAGGATACGACGGAGCTGGAGAACAAGAAGGCTAACGAGAAGCTGAAGATCGAGAAGAAATATGCTGACGTGCAATTCGCAGTCAAGGCCTCAGAGATCATTGCCAACACGGCGATGGCCATCATGACGGCTTTTGCCCAGCTTGGACCTATTGGCGGAGCTATTGCTGCAGCCATGCTTTCTGTGACAGGTATTGCCCAGTTGGCTGTAGCCAATGCTGAACGCCAGAAGGTGAAGCGTATGACCCTGAACGGTGCCGGTTCTTCAGGCAGCGGCGGAGCACGTGTGGCTACTGGCCGCGAGGAGGGCGGATGGCTCGACGTGGAGCGCGAGCAGGATGGAAAGAGGTTCCATGCAAAGTATGATCCGAAGAAACGGGGATATGTGAACCAGCCGACGGTGATTGTCGGTGAAGGGCCTCGCCCCAAGGAGTGGATAGCTTCGAATGAGGCCGTGGAGAATCCGACCATCGCACCATTCATCAATGTAATCGACCGTGTACAGCGGGCCGGACAGCTACGCACCTTCGACTTCAATAAATACCTGCGCAGGCAACAGGCCCAGGGGTATGCAGACGGAGGCTCCATCAGCAACCGTTCCCCCATGCAGCCACAGACCCAACGGCCTGCCGATACGGCAGACCTGAAGCGGCTGGCAGATGTCCTGGAGCGTATAGACCGTGATGGCGTGCCGGCTTATCTCGGATTTGATGAATTCGACGCCAAGCAGAATGTCCGTAACCGTTCACGTAACCTGGCAAAGAAAGGATAGAAATCATGAAGATCACCAATCTCAACCATCGGGAAGCCTACGAGCTTTTACCCGACACCAAGATAGAAGTGGAGCGCACCAACCCCTTCTTCAATGATTATGCGGAACAGACCGTGCCGGTGAATATCCCTGCATCACCGCGTAACTGCCGGCTGCTGGGATTCCCCGACCTCTTCGGTGGCAGAGTGAAGCTGGTCAGCTCCGACGTAAGCATCCAGGACGGCGAGTTTTATGCCCAATGCCGCCAGGCCGTACTGTCGGCCACCCGCAGGGGCACCATCCAGACCTCGTTCTACATCAACGACGGCTCCTTCTATTCCCGACTGCAGAACATCAAGCTGAAGGATGTGTTCACCCTGCCTGAGGATACTATTACCTTTGGTACCATCAACGAGGCGATCACCTTCTGTACGAACCTGAGAAGTAACAGCGACAGTCGGTTTTCCATCTTCCCCATCCTCGTGGCTGATGATTCCGGCGAGGATGATGGTTTCAACTACAAGATCGTGAATGCCTGCGGCAGTTCGGTACGGCTGACAGACCAGACTTACATGTTTAATCCGGACGCGGCATCAGGACGGTTCTATAACGAGGTATGGCGCACGGAGACGGTTGACGGCATGCCTATCACGCTGGAGCCCGGCTACTATATCTCGCCTTTCATCCGTGCCTGCTATGTGCTTGAACGCATCTTCGCCCACTTCGGATATACACTGGCATCCAATTTCTTCCAGAACACATCGCCCTTCTCCACGATGGTGCTGCTCAACAATATCATCGATACGATTGTCAACAAGAAGATCATCGTACAGGATCTCGTGCCCGATGTGAGCGTAGCTGATATGCTGAGTTTGTTCAGAAAGAAGTTCTGCTGTGAGTTTGCCGTCAACGAGGCTCAGCGAACCGTGTCGGTCGTATTCCTGAAGGATATCATCGAAGCTGCTCCTGATGCAGATCTGACATCCAGGATGACTGAAGAGCCAACCATCAGTTATAAGGCCGCCAAGGAGTACGGGCGTATTGTACTGAAGGCAGACAAAACACTTGACGCCGAGACGGAGGACACCTACGACGATATAGAGGAGATGCTGAAGGCTTCGCCGACAGCCTACTTCGATGAGATTACTGGCTGTTTCTTCAAAGACGGCTGGTCTGGCGAAAACCGTGTCGCCGTGAAGATCGGAGAGGCGTCACAGCCTTACGACACCGGAGAAAGCAGGCTGGAGTCAAAGGAGATTAAGATCCCCGAGTGCATCCCTGAGTTCAGGATGTTGAGCTTCACCTATGATTTCGGCGAGGACAAGAAGACGATCGACCTCGGCAGGTTCCTCTATGTGGGAGCCTATCGCACCGTGAACTCGAAGATGGTCCTGGCATTCAGCGACGGACAGGAAGAAACGGAGGATGCTGCCAAGATCATGCCGATGATGGCCTTCTGCATCAGCAATAACGGGCGGGCAACAGGCACGATCACTCCTTGGGCCTATGGCCCCATCGCCCTTGGGGCTACCTATAACGTGTCAGAGGTACAGGTGAACCGTAGTCTTACACGCTTCTGTAATTACTCGCTGGTATATAACGGTGGTAGCGGCATCTTTGAGCGCTTCTATCGCGACTACGATCTGCTGCTGAGAAACTCCCTGCAGGAGACGAAGGTGAAGCTGCTGCTCTCCCAGTCAGAGAAGCAGAACCTGTCCGCGTACGGCAAGGTAATCATACGTGGCGTGGAGTTCTTCCCAAATAAACTGAAGTTTACCCTCGGCGGAAAGGACGAGCCGCTTGATTCAGAACTGCTGACAGTCGGCCTATATCACGACGAAAACGGGAATACCGACTCAGCTCCGACTGTCACAGGCATGCTGCCCATCATGGCGTCCGCCTATAAGTGGGAGGCCAGGTCAACCAGGGAATATACGGATGAATGGCAGTCGGTAGAGGAGATCGAGGATGCCACATTCAAGGTGATCTACCCTCCAATGCCGGGTCCGGAATGGGTCGGCCAGAGATGGGGCGAGCGGGCGACGTATATCCGAGACGGCAGTTCCCTCTTCTCTTTGTTCGGTCTCACGAACGCAAAGCTGACCGTCTGGCTTGAATGCGTACCCAAATAACTGTCCTTTGCCGGATATCAGGCCTTTTTTATTTTTGCTGAAAATTTAAAACGATATGATCATTATTAGACAACCGGACCAGCTTAGTCTTCTTGGCAACCTAAAACATCTGGTGCTGCAGACAGAGGACGTAAGCGAAGAGGTGGCAATGCAGGTGTGGCTTGGTACTGCAGGAGCGTCGTCACCGATCGTTACACATAACTACAAAGGAAATGCCGACGGGACGATCGACATCAATCTGGAGGATATCGTCAAGGCTCACCTGGCGTTCGGCTTTCCAGAAGATCCGACACGCCCCTACCAACAGACGGATATTGCCCGCAGTTTCAGTGTGGGACTGTCAAGCGATCTGACTGAGGACGATTTCGCCTTTACCGTCTTGCGAGCCGGCGTAAGCACGCTGGCCGACAGCGTGGAAAACTTCCTGACCCAGAATTTCCTGACCTGGCAACCGACTCTGAAGCCCGTCACTTATTATATGCCTGAGTTCCTGACCTACTACGCCCCCGTAGCATGCAGGATGAAATGTAAGGCGTATATGTCGGACGGTACCACCCACGACGTATTACTGACAACATTCGAGGCCGGTATATGCAAGACGGTACCGGTAGGCTATCAGGTGATCTCCGGAATGATTGATGCACTCCATTCTTATCACGACGTGTGGGTGGAGGATATGAACGGCGAAAGACTGACCTATATCCAGCGCTACTATGCATCAGCGGTTAAGTCAGAGGAGGAGGTGTGGATCCTGTTTGAGAACTCCCTAGGCGGTATTGATACGTTTAGGGCGTACGGGAATTCAGAAAACACCGCAAAGCATGAGCATCAGGTAGCTACGATTGACGATGAGAGCTCGGAGTTCCGTGTTGATGTGTCACGCAAATATAAGAAATCCACGGGATTCCTCGATAATTACGAACGCCGCTGGCTGCTTGATTTTTTTCCCAGCCTTGGGAAATACATATGTACTTCCAGTGTCAGAAAGATCGTCGTAACAGACTCTGACGTGAACTATTCCGCCAAAGACCTGCCTTCAGAATACACATTCACTTATCAGTACGCTGACACCAAACCGTACCTGAACCTGCCAAGGACAGACGTCAGTCTGCATAGCATGCATATTGACATTCCGGACGTCGCGTCTTTTACCATCGCCCCTCGCTTAGTTGAGTTCCAGAGGCCATCACTGAGCGCAGGGGCTTTATTCCCCGTACAGAATCCCTATTCGGAGAAATGGGGAGCCACCACGCTGGCCGAGATTGCTGAGTATCTGTCTGAGGGCATCATGCAAATGGCTGGGACATTCGGGAAAGATCATTATCTATCCCGTCTCGTCAACGATGTCGCAAACGGGCATATCACCTTCCGACAGGGTCTTACGGCACTTCTTGCCATTACCGATACATTGCGCTCAAACGATTATACCGGCGAAGGCCTCTTTGACAAGGGATTTGGAATATGGAACCAGACAGAGAGATCGACCGGTGCCACATATTCCCATGCCGTAGTGGATTTCCTGACAGTCAGGCTGAAGGCGTTCTTTGCACAATTGGAACTAAGGGAGATTTCCTATGTCGGAGGCAACTTCGTGTTCTCTGCAGCCGGCTCTAAAATATACCATGTAGAGTGGATGACGGAGGATAACCAGATCATCGACAAACAGTCCGGATATATTGCAGAGACGGGCGGACATGGGACGGTACACCATTTCCGGTGCTGGTTCTATTCCGACGACGGGACAACTTCCACAATGAACAAATGGAAGGTTGGCGACCAAGCCCAGTGCCGGACGTTTGATATAGAACCTGGCATCCATAACAATGTACAGAACCGCTTCTACTGGCGCCTGGTGACAGGTGTCGGGAAATCGATCATTCCAACACTCACAGCCGGACAGGACGGCTACGGGAAGGAGTTTCAGTATGCAGACCTCTCGAATGTGACAGGAGAACACGCACTGGATAGCAACGGATCGACACCAGACGCCACGTCGTCCGTAATTCTGGAAGACTACCCGGAGGCTGGCGATAAGATTGCGCAGATCGGAAACTGGACAGACAGCTCCCGTCAAGGCCTGTTGTATTTGCAGGTTTGCGGCACTTTGGCCTTTTATATGTTCAAAGGTGTTGGCAGGAGACATTTCGAAATACCATCTCCGTCAATACGCATCTCGCCGGAATTAGGAAATATATTCAAAGGTACGTTTCTGTCGGAGGCCGGAGAAGACAACCTGGAGGATCGTATCAGGAGTATTACCGAACAGCTGAATGACGTCCAACAGCAGGCAGACAAGAGATTTGATATATGGTTCGGTGCCTACGAGCCGATGCCGCAGAATCCCGGCGACACTCCGAATTATCCTGCATCGGAATGGGATACCCCTCAGTTGAGACAGCTTCATACGCAGGATATCTTCACAGATACACGCAAAGAAGCTGCGTCGGATACTGCAGGAAGGGCCTGGCGCTACGAGGCGGTGGCGGACGAGAACGATCCCACGATAATCCATTTCCTATGGAAAGAGGTGACCGATGTGGATACTATTGCCGTGAAAGAGCAGCTGGTTGACGTGGCCAGTGATGGCAAGCTGAGTGGTGGGGCCGAGAAGAGCAGGGTTTATACAGATTGGATGCGCTGCGTAGACGAATACAATAAGTATTACGCCCAAAGGAGCCTTTATAATGTAAGCACGGAGTTTACAATCTATCAGACCGCCTTCCTCAACCTCGGAGCCTACCTGAATAACGGCGACTCTCTTCTGCTGGACCAGGAGACGGGACAGTATGAGGTTCCTTTATGGATCAGCACTAACAGTCTATACGGCCTATCCGTAACGACAGATATCGATGCCGGAGAATGGCAGGTGGCGTGGAACGTCTATTATCGGGCGGTAACAAATCTGGCGAATGCCATTCGCCAAGCCGCGAAAAACCAGGTAGATGATCTGGCAGACGACGGCATTATCAGCGCCGGCTATGAGAAGAGCCAGCTTCTGACGGAGTGGATGAGGGCTGTGGAAAACTACAATAACGCCATAGCTGAAAGCAATCTCTACACCGCCAGCTATACTATATCCAACACTCCCACTGTCAGCACAAACAGCCTGACCAACGCAATGAAAGCCCTTGCGCTGATGCTCAATGGGGGTGATCCGGAAGACAGCACTGCAGTGGCCGCCTTCGATCTCAGCACCTATATCAGAAGTGCCTCTCCTGTACGCCCTTCCTGGATCGGGAGCGATCTGGGACAGGACACATCGCTCACTTCGCTAACGGTGTCTGTATATCAGAAGACGTGGACCGACTTCTATGCAGCACTTGCGGAGCTAAACCGTCTCCGCATGAAAAAGCTGGTGATGGGCGTGAACGCGACTTTTGAGAATACCGGCAGTAGCCTGGTGGCGAAGGTGACGGGTCACGAGCTGACGCTCTACGATCATCAGGACGGCAGCGGCGCGACCGTAAAAGGACTCACCACCGTTACGTCGGAACTTACTGTATCGTATGGTCAAATAGCTACCAGAGTTGGAACTGTAGAAGGTAATTACTCTTCGTTAAGCCAAACCGTCAGTTCTATATCCAGCCGGGTGAGTGGCGTAGAAGGGAATTATTCTTCGTTGAGTCAAACAGTCAATTCCGTATCCAGCAGGCTGCAAACAGTGGAAGGAAGGACTGCAGATATGAGTATTTACGTGACCCGCGACAGCAACGGCGTGATAACGAACGCTCATATCGGTGCAGATAATGTCAATTTCACTTTCTCGAATCAATGGACAGTCAAAGCGAAGGACTCAGGAGGTACAGAACGGACCGTCATGGAGCTTACACCCGCCGGTGACCTGTGGATCAAGGGCGATTTGAAGGGTGGAAAAATCAAGGGAGATTACACGATAGGCTCCACTGGCAATAAGATGGAGATTTTTGTGGACGAACCGTTAGGTATTTCAAAGAACTCAGGCATCAGAGCTATTAATGAAAACGGTGAGGAACTACTGAGGCTTGGCTTCCAGGAGTATTCTAGTAAAATAAGGGCATTCTTGAGGTTTGGACTCAGCTATTACCGTGAAGACGGTATCTCCATACAAGGCAATACCAATTGGGTCAGTTTCGGTCTTCAAAATAACAAGGTGAACCTGTTTGCTCCTATTTCAGCTTGGCCGACAGAAGGTGTGGATAATATCGGAGATCTTCCTGCTGGTACAGTCTATCTGAGAAGTGATTCATGTTTAGGTGTTAAACGATAAAATAAAAAATAGCGTAGAAATGGAAATAATCTATGATAAGAATATCCCACTCAAGGGATTCAAGGCAATGACAATATGGCCTTTCATCTTTGTGCGCTCTGACATGAAGGGATATTTCACGAAGAAAGACGAACGCCATGAGACCACTCATGCGCTGCAGCAAGTAGAATGCCTGCTCCTTCCGTTCCTGCTGCTATATTGCCTGGAATGGATCCTCAAGCTGCCATTCTGCAAGTTCAACTGGAAGCGGTCCTATATGAGCATCAGCTTCGAGCAGGAGGCCTACGAGCATCAGGACGAGTTCGGATATAACAATGTGCGTAAGCACTATTCCTGGTTTAAATATCTATTCACAATAAAGACAGAGTAAAATGGAAGAAAAAAAAGCAACAGTCTACGACTTCACGAAAGTGAAGATTGAGGAAGAGTTTGATGTATTCAAAGACGTGAACGTGTCTAAGACACTTGGGAACGTGATTCATCAGGGTACCGGTGACCTCGGACTCGATGAGATAGCGCGTACCATTTACAAAGAAGGCAAGGCGGCCATTCCAGACGTGTATATCCCCGTCATTGTGTCCATCCTGCAGGATCCAGGATCAAACATGATTATAGCGGCCAAGGTGGCGGTGATTGAAATGTTAACCCATAAAAAGAAATAATGGCATCTGAGGTTGACGGTTCTAAGATAGGTTTCATCGCGCAACGCACAGAGAATGAAGCAGGGAAGCCTGCCGTATGCGTAAGCGTCAGGATGGTGAATTCCACGCGGTCCAAAGGAGAGGCTGTGACTGCAGGAGCTGGGAAGTTTGTGCATACGGGCGGTACGGGATCAAACGAACTCTTAGTTATCCTGAACCAGCTCCGTCATTCCAAATGGCTCGACCGCGAATCGCATGTAGGATTTAACTACACTCTGCCCTTTTCGCTATCACAAGGACATGGATTCCCTTATATCCTTGGTGCGCGACTGGAGAACTCTCAGAGCTTAACCGAGTAGGTATTAATAACAAAAAAGATATGAGTGCACAGAAAATCACATTTCCAAACAAAAATGATGGGGACTTGTTTACAAGCACTGAGGTGAATTCGATTAAGAACGCGATAAACAGCCATGCTTCTGATATCGATTCACTCACCGAATCTCTGGGCGGTCTTGACGAACTTTCTTTGTCTGTACAGGGATTGGAAACCCGAGAGTCGGTGATAACAAAGCAGGAGACTTCGGTGGAGGGTATTGTCCCGGGACCGCTGTATCTCTGGCCACAACCGGTCGCCAGCCTCGAGTTAAACAAAACCTCAGGTTCAGAAGCCAGGCAAAATGAATACAAACTACAGTTTACCGTTAGCGGCAGCAATTTTGCCCTCACAGGATCTCTGTTCCAGGATGTACGATGGATGGATGAGCCCGACTGGGAGGATGGATTCACTTACCAGGTGTCGATTCTCAACGGACTGGCCATTTATGCGGGATGGGAGGCCGTGCAGTCATGAGCGAGTTTCGCAGAAGGCTAATGATGATGGCGGCACACGTCTTCGGACGGTTCTCGTCATGGTTCCGCTCTGAAGGGTGGTTCCGAAGCGACCCCTGGTGAGCATCTGCACCCTGTTTTTTTTGAATAACCAGTATTAAAAATGATATGGAAAAGAAAATAACAATCGAAGGTCTTAACCTTCTCACAAACCTCTCGCAGCCCTGGGGAGGAGTTAATAATACAGAACAAACGATCACGGTCCATGGACAGGATGTTCCTCCAGGCAAGGAATGGGGAATAAACCGCGAAGAGATAGAGCGCTTCGTAAAGGCGCAATATGGCACGAAAATAGGGGATTTCCGTACCACCGATCCCGATGAGCACAACTTCATTCATCTGCTTTGTTTCGCAACCAAGGCAGATGCATCGGCATGGGACGCCGATCCGGGCGGAAGCCCAAGCCTGGTTGTAAAGGATCTTACCATCCCCATCTCAACAGCTTCAGTCGACAGTTATTTGGGTACACTCGCTACCAGCCGCTCATCCTCGACGCAATATCTTGTCAGAGACGGCGACTCGTTCGAGATACCACTGCGCTTCAACGTTACCCACATCATGGCAGCCACATCGACACAAGAACCGATGTCTGGTAACGGTACGCTTATCGTGGAGCAGAGCGTGAACGGTACGACATGGACGCAGGTGACCACAAGAACGATCGCTGCCAGCAGTGAATCAACAGGATATCCATTCACCATCGATATAAAAGGTCTGCTCACCGAGGGAAGCGTGAACTATGTTCGTCTAAGAGTGAATTTCCAGTATACCGACGGCGAGGGAACCGCCAAAACGCTCGGTACAACTCCGGTCATCCTGCAGATCAACAGTGTGTCGCTGAATTTGGCAATGACGACGGCATGGCATGAGCCGCAGGTGAACCCTTCGGCACTCACCCTCGCTTATACCGTCAGGGGAACGGTTGCCCGCACGATGCATCTGAAGGTTACTGGCAGCGTCGGCACCTACGAAACTTCACTGTCATTGACGGCAGCACAGACCACCGCATCATTCTCCCTTCCGGAGATGTCCGCATTTGGCCTGCTGACACACGGCATCAAAACCTGCGAGGCGTGGCTGACGGCGGGTGACGAGAGTGTAGGCGAATTGACAAGCGACCATCTTGTCGTTCGGATCATGGTGGTAAAAACAGGAGAGCAGGATGTGATGACACCATGTTTGCTCATATCCGAGATGCGGAGCACAGTAGAGAACTTCGTCCAGACAAGACTGCTGGCATACGCCATCTACTCGCCATCCATCAACAATGACGGCGATATCGTTAATAACGGTCCGGCCATACCCACAACTTTCATTCTGACCAACTCCGCAAGCAGTATCATCAGTGAACCACAGGTAACCTATGCCTCCATATTGGTCGCGCCCAGCCCTGGCACACGCTATTATCTCGACATGACGGTAGAGATAGAGCAGGAGGGCGACACGCTTGCTTCCTTCCTGCACGCCACACGTGAGGTTAACGGATCAATTAGAGACTTCCTTCTGGAAAGCATCGGCAGCGGAAACATCTACCTGCCCGTTGATAACAGCGGAGGATTCCAGCCCACGCCTGGTGCAACGTTCCTGCTAAACCCCAAGCAGCGTAACAATGATGAAGCAAACCCAATGACCATACTCAACGCCAAAGCAGGAAACACCTTGGTGCAATCTGTATGGGAGAATTTCCGGCTTGGCAATGAGGACGGATGGGTCAAGGACGAGAGTGGCGAGTCGTGTCTTTTAATCCCTGCAGGTCGCCGGCTGACCATCGCCCTTAATCCGCTGGCGCTGTTATACAGGAGTCCAAACGCATCTCTTCATATGGAGTTTGACATGGCCGTGAAGAATGTCACCAACGAGGAAGACCCGATCATCCAACTCGCCGAACAGGTTGGCGGTGTATGGCGCGGACTCCGTATGCTGCCGATGACGGGATTCTTCACGACAGAGTCATGGACGGCAGACGAAGAGAGCGACTTCCGGTGGGATGAGGATTCCCGACACCATGTTGCCATCAATATAGTGAACGCTGTGTACCCCAACGCTCATGGCGACGCGCTGACAACAGCGGAGAAAGCCACGCAGGCGCAGGGATCATTCCCATTGGTGCGCATTCTTATAAATGGCATTATTAAGCGTGAATTCGTGTATCAGCCGAGAACAACAGAATTCTGTACAGGATCCATGAGTAATGGCGGCATACAGCTCGGACAGAACGGTGCTGATTTGTATATCTATGGTACCCGCATCTTTGAGGGTGTCTCAATTACTCCGGAACAGTCCAAGCAGAACTGGATATCGACCATACCTGACAGCGCAAAGAAACGCAGACTGAAGGCTGTCAATAATATCATCGACCCCAATACGGGGCTTATTGGTCTTGACTATGTCACGGGAATGGGAGCCGTGGATGGAATCCGTAAAAATGCGATGGTATGGCACGGTAACGAGCCGTATCACGAAGACACTCATAAAAACGAGACCGGATGGCTGGAGATATGGCGATTCGACAGCGAAGGTAATTATCTTCCGGAACTGTCCGGTACCATATGCAAGGAGACGAAGAGCCTGCCGCAGAAGTCTCAGGGTACGACAGCTAAGACGTATTATTACCACAACATGCAGCACGACATAAATAAGTCCAATGGTATGATTACCATCCTTTTAAGTGATCTGCATAGCAGTATTGTAGCCGTATGGGATGGAACTTATGAATGGACCGACGGTAACGGCGATCCGACGGGAGAATCTGGCGCATGGATGATCAAGGGCGGCTATCTTGGAAAGAATTTCCCCCTGCAGACAGAAAGCCCGCTTCCTTATCACGGCACGGCAGAGGCTGTCACCGTGCCCGACGGATGGATCGACGGCAACGGCAAGTACCGTGGTGTCGGCTACCAGGTAGCAGAAGGCGTTCCGATGTTCCAGAAAGGCGTCAACAAGATCAATTATGCATCCTCGATGCAGTCGCATCTTATTGGCATCAACTGGCTCTACAACGAACTCCACACAGCCATCTGCGGAAAGAACACCTGTCAGCAGGCCGTCAGCGGAGCCGTGGTGGCCAAGCACACCGAACCGTTCCTGTTCTTCACGCAGGCGGAGGGTGCAAGCAGGGCAGTGTTCCGTGGCCCGTGCGCCTTCGGTGCCGGAAAGATGGACAAACCTTCGTGGGGATACGTAAAGAGCGCACACCCCGACTTCTGTATGATCGAGGGCGCCGATAATGACAAGCAGCTGACCGATATGCGCGTACCTTGGGACGACGAACCTCACGGCAACGATCCGGCAAAGGTCTTTTACGATCCGGATGAAGAGGCATGGTACTATCGCATCAAGGGTGGCGACGCCGAGAAATGTATCGATTTCGATAGTGGTAAGACGGATGACAACGGATATCCGGTGGCACGTATCGTCGGATACATCAAGAATGCCTACAACTTCCTGTACCTCCATGCGCCGCGCATCCGTCACTACAACGGATCGCTGTCCGACTTCCAGATAGATGCAGAGTGGGCACAGCGTCCCATCACAGCCGAGACCACAGCCGAGGAACGACTGCGTATCGAGCAGGCAAAGTACCGTGTAAATACTGCCAACAAATACTGGTGCCATGCAGAGGGCAGCACTGTGGCTGGCGACTACCTGTTGAAACGCTACGACTTTGCGGACGGCGAGTGGGTCGATGCCGGACTATGGGACGGATCGCAGTACGCCCAGATCGACTTGCGTACATACGCAATGACATCTGCAGCATGGGATGCGCTGACAGAAGCCGAGAAAAATCAGCCCGCCATTGTCAACACAGCCTTCATTACTGCCATCATAGATGACGCACGGGCGAATATCGGAAATTATTTCAAAGTGTCGTCACTGAAGTTCCACTATTGCTTCGAAAACCACTTTGTCGCCGGAACCGACAACTGTTCAAAGAACACCTATATTGTGCTTGATCCTGTGACACACTTGTTCGAGCTTCATCAGGATGATGTCGATACCACATTGGCTACGGACAACAGCGGACTCCAGTCGAAGCCGTACTATATTGACCGTATGCACCCGTACGGTGGCGCGAACGCTTCGCGCGTCGCCATGACCGCCGACGTGGACAACGCTAGTATCATGTACGAAGGCTACTACAACGTACTATTCGATCTCGTGGAACTGATGTACGAACCGACGGGCGAACTGCAGGCGATGATGAACACCATCTTCTCGCATATGGCATCGCTGATGGGAGGCCTCGGTTCGGAGGAGAGCGATGCTATGAGCGGCGTTTGGAAGACTATCAACCGCTACATCTTCGACATCCAGCGCTATTTCCCGGCCACTGTTTTCAACGAGGCGGCACGCATCCGCTACGAGCTGCCGGAACTGATCGGATTCCTGTCCGATATCCGATCCATCCACCCCATCAAACAGTCAATGGGCGACCAGCTGGAGGCCGAGATCCAGTTCATGAAACGCAGATTGATATATATGGCATCATACGCGGCCTTCGGGGAGTTCACTCCGACAGGACTTCGGAGTGGCCTGACAGGTATCGCGGAGGCAACCGAGTCGTTCGGTATGCAGAAGTTTGCCCTACCTGGCAGCTCGTCTCCATCAGCCTACACATTCCATCTCGTTCCGCATCAGTGGATATATCCGACCGGAGGTCGTGAGACGAACAACCTTATAAATCCGCACGTACGAGTGGCTCCAGGCGAGACCTTTGTGTTTGACATCAATCCTGGACAGGCTAGTGACCTCGGTGTAAACATCTTCGGACTGAACTACTACCGCGAGCTCGGCAATGTGGGTGATATGGTCGCCAACAACGGCCAGGCGAACTTCACTCTGAACGGGCGAAGGCTGACCAAGTTCGAGGCCGTCCCGACGGTGTTCTATACAGACCAGAACCTGCCGGCTTTCAGGGTTAATAACATTATCATCGGATCTGCCACGCGACTAAAAGAATTCAATGTCAGGGGAGCTGTGATCGGAACAGGAACGCTTGATCTTTCAGCCTTGACACTCTGCGAGGCTATTGATCTGCGCGACACACGTATCTCTCAGGTACGTGTACCTTACACGTCGGCACTCACTTCCCTGCGCCTGCCTGCCACACTGACGGCCCTCTCGCTAGAAGGGCAGCCTTCCCTTGGCACGATGACCATACAAGGCTACGACAACCTGGAGCAGCTGGCTGTAACAGGATGTCCGTTGCTCGGAGCATCACTAAGAGCTGATATCCTCTCGATGATGGCGTCAGGCAGTACGGTGACACTGCTCAATCTGCGAGATCTGGAATGGCTGTCACAGCCGGTCGAGGCGGACGTTATACGCTGGATGAATTCCGTAGGTGATCGTGGACTATGCTCCCTTGCAGGCAGTATAGCATTAACGACGGGCGCAACGGGCATCCTTAATTACGACGACGTGGCTACACTGATACGGCGCTACGGGAATATTCGAGATCTCGAGAATAGTCTGTTTGTCCGTTTTGCAGGAGTTAGCATTATCACGGAAAACATGGGTATCACAGGTAAGAAATATATAAATACGGATAACACATCCTCAGAATACGACCTGGATATATCACAATGTTTCCATGGGCTCGGCCTTGCAGTAACTAGCGGAAACGATGTGGCCGCAACTTACGACGGAGAAGGTAATCCGATCCCCGATGTCGAGTGGACGCTTGTAGAGGCGTCGGCAGGGACTTATGCGGAGTTCGCTGACCCGTATAGTCCTATACTGCACCTGAAGCAGACGGGTAACGCCGTGAGGAATATCGTCCTCACCGTACGTGTCACGCTGACAAACACCAGTGGGGAGACCCGTGTAGTAGAGAAGGTTATCGGACTGTGGAACCGAATACCGGAGGTAGGCGACTACGCATGGACTGACGGAGAGTTCGACAACACCAACGACGTGTCGAAGAAGCTGGCCGGAGTAGTCGTTAAGAAGGACGAGGTTACCGTAGACGGAGAAACCGTCTATGATCTTGAGGTGCTGTCGGCCGGTGATCCCACCTTCCCGACCAGCATGGTCGCTGGCGGCATGGAATCGACATGGGGCCCATATCCGGACGCTACCTATGGTATAGCCGATACAAAGAATGGTGACGGAACGTATGTCGACAATGTGCTGGAGACCGTCAGACAGGCGCTGCAGAACTGGGTAAAACCAGCCGATATCGACTATGCCATCACAACGACCTTCAAGACGGATATCTTCGACACGCCACTCGCGAATGTGGGCGGTGCCAATTATATTCGCAAGGATGCAGCGGCCGTGACGGCTGCTGGCGGCGGTATTGCCATGCAGGACACTACGAATGTGGCCAATAAGGGATACGCTGTTTACACCGATGCGTTTATGAATGATTTTGATACCGACAAGGAAAACGGCATCATGGCATCCTTTGCCGACACCGTGTTGAGAGCTGTGATACAGGCGCTGAGCATATCCCAGGAGGAGTTTCCTGATGGGTGCGCATCAGACGGCATCCCGCAGACGACGACAGCCTTGTATGATCTTGCAGAACTGATCGTGCAGAAGCTTACAGACCTGGGCGTAAGCCGTCCGGCCAACTACAGGCAGCTGCTCTATCCGGCATTCCGCAGAAGCCGTGTATGGTGTCCGGCAGATATGGCAGGATCTGGCATCATAGAGGCAGATCTTCACCCAAGCTACGTACGAGGAAAGTGGCGGTTGCCGTCGAGTGGCCTGCTGGCGCGCATCTTCAATTTCATGGCAAATAGCCGTGCGGATTACAGCGCCAACGCTGCTCCGAGTGCCGACTATGCCAATGAGGATGTCCCCTTGGAGGCACAGTTGCCGCTATTCGCGAACTGTATAGCCAGAGGCCGGGCTGTGCCTATTTCTAGTGGCAGCTACCACTGGAGTTCCACTGAGTACTATCGCAACAACGCGAGGCTCGTGGGCTTTGCCAGTGGCAGCGCGAACTACAACGGCAAGTATGGCGGGACCGTGGTCAGGCCTGTCGCAGCATTCAGATTCGTGCCATAGGCACATCTTTCTTCCCTTTCCTGGCGACAGCCTTTGAGGATGTCGCCTCCACTGGGAGGGGATTCATTAATAATTAGAAAAGTCAAAGATGGACGGAAAAATTCAGAGTACTGGAGGAGTGATAATTCCTACAGAAGTTGTGGAAAAGAGTAATGAGATAAAGCAGCAGCACAGATCGCTGCGACAGACACAGGTGTACAGGGATATTTCGAATCTGAAATACCTGATCGTTAAAATCATGGGTGATACACCAAGAAGATACGCCAAGTACATCGACGAGGTGGTGATGACGGTCAGCAATGCCAAACAGAGCATCGCCCTCGGCATGAGAGTGAGCAACTTGGAGGTACGACGCGACAACCTCGACTTCGCATCCGCAATGATCGAGGATCTGCAGGACGATGCCGTCATCCTTCATAAACTCGATATTATCGACAAACGACGGAAAAAGGAGATAAAGAAGCTGGCGCAAAAGGTTGCGGGGCAGACTGTCAGGCTTCGCGATTATTTCAAAAGCCAGGGGATAGCAGGTGACGTTAATTCGTAAAAATACATGAGCTATCGGGTGCTACATAATCGACTGAATGGGCGGCTTACTGCGGGAGTCGTATGCGGTGCGGTGACGTGTCGCGACGAATCCTTCAGTTACGATGATGCAATGCCGCAAGAAGGCAGCAACCACTGGAGTTCCACTGAGTACAATCGCAACAACGCGAGGAACGTGAACTTTGCCAATGGCAACGCGAACAACAACAACAAGTATAACGGGAACGTGGTCAGGCCTGTCGCAGCATTCGGAGATATGATGCCAGCTCCTTTTCTCCAATCCGTCTGGGATGCGTATGAAGACTGTCTCAAGGGAAAGATGACGTCGGTCCAGGCGATTGAATACATGGGTATTGCCGATTACGACATTCCATGCCTGGCGTGGGAGTTGTGGACGGGCTGTTACAAGCCAGGAACGTCCACATGCTTCCTCGTACGCTACCCCAAATGGCGGGAGGTGTTTGCGGCGTGTTTCCGCGACCGCATCGTTCATCACTGGATCTGTCTTCGCCTGGAACCTCTGTTCGAGGAGCGTTTCGTAGCCCTGGGCAACGTCTCGTTCAACTGCCGCAAAGGTTTCGGCACTGACAAGGCCGTAGAGCATGTCGCAGAGGCCATGCGGCGCGTCAGCTACAACTATCATCTGCCTGCGTGGGTGTTTCGCGGCGACCTTGTAGGCTTCTTTATGTCGATCGATAAGGATCTGCTATGGTATCTGCTAGAGCGTTTTATCAAACGATGGAGAAAAAGGCATGAACGTGAAGGGTGGGCTAAGGTCAGTTCCGAGATCCTTGAGCGCCTGGGAATGGACGGGATGCCCGAGATGTATTGGGATATACTTCTTAGGACAGTCAGAACCGTTGTCATGCACCACCCTGAACGGGACTGCATACTCAATTCCCCAACCTCGTGGTGGGGGAATCTTGCGAGCAACAAGTCGCTATTCACGTCACTCACCGGCGCACCGATCGGGAATCTCACCACACAGCAGTTCGCGAACTTTCTGATGTCATTCCTGGTGGCATTCATAATATTCCTGTATCGTAGGAAGAATTTCGACGAGGCACAGTTTGTAGACGACTTCGCTATTGTGTGCGACGACTTGAAGTTTATCGTCCGCAGCATCCCAAAGATTGAAAGTTTTCTGAAAGAGAAACTGAAACTCACCCTTCATGCCGACAAACGATATCTGCAGCCCGTGTCTCACGGCATTCTCTTTACAGGATCATTCATCCGGCCTGGCAGACTATATCTGAGCAACAGGACCCTTGGGAGAATGAGTGAGAAATGCGAGGGGTTTAGGAAAATGCTTGAAGACGGGTGTAACCTGATAGAGCTGCAGCGTATCGAGCAGGTACTCAACTCGTATTTGGGCTTCTGCAGAAGAAGGAGGACTTATCGATTCCGCAAGCAGCTCATCGACGGTATGGGTAGCGGGTTCTGGCATTACTTTAATATAAGAGGCCATTACGAGAGCGTGAGATTGAAAAAGAAATATAGGTTGATTTAATTATAGGTTATGGAAAGAAAGTATTATAACGAAAAGCCAGATCCGTTCGAGACTATCCGTTCGGTTGGCGCGTTCATCACGATTGTCCGTTTCAATATTAGCGAAAGCGAGGACGAGGAGCAGGGAGCATGGCAGTGCGACGAGGTAACGTATGGACACAAAAGTCCGCTAAATGAGGGCGATTACGGGGCACTGGTATCCACTCTTGTGAGATCAAGATTCTCTGCAGACGAAGTGGAAGCTATCCTGAACAACTATCTCGGAGGCCTCGAGGCAGGTGTGGAAGATTTTGACAGGCTTCAACAATGGCGTGCCGAGGCCAAGCAGAAAGCTAAGGACATACTTGGATATGGCGCAGAACAAGGGGGCGTCTGACGACAACGGCTGCCAGCTTGTAGAAACCTATAGATACGGCCATGTTATCCTGACCATCCGTCGGGATAACGGGCGTCTGGTTGCAGAATGGAGTCGGGTCTGATGCCTTGTCGCCTTCATAACGAAATGACGTTTGGTAGGACAGTAGGACGGTAGGACGGCAATATTTATATATAATGTACGCAAGCAGCCTACAAATCGCCGTCCCAGTCCTGTAATTCGACGTGGGCCGTATGCCTGACTTTGGCGTAGCGATTTGTTGTGGCGGCGTCAGCATGGCGCGCCTGGTCTCGAGCGGCCAGCAGACCAAAACGGTCGATATTGTCACTGATGCCCGAATCCTTCAGGGAATAGAACTGGTAGGAGTCCGGCCATTCCATCGCCTTCCTGAGCTTTACCCATTCCTGGCGGAAGCGATTCACGGCGACCTGTTCTGGAGACGGCGTCATGTCCGGGCCAAAGAGATAGTATTGTGATGGCGAGTTGAATATGCCGAGATCGATCATCAGCTTCAGTACCTTCTTCGGTACCGTCACCTCCTGGCGCTTGCGGTTCTTGGCAAACTTGCCAGGTAACGTCACGATACAGTTGGTGATATCTATATAGCCGATCTTCAGGAATCGCATCTCGTCGGGGCGGATGTTCATATAGTATTCCACATAGCAGGCCAGCAGGAACCTGCGGTTGTGATCCTCCAGATAGGTCCTGAGCGCAGCAAGGGCCTCTTTCGGCAAAGGCTCTCGCTTTTTCTCTTCCTCGCGCATCATCCTGATGTCGGCAACCGGATTGTCATCCTTGCCGATATACTGCTTGTCAACCAGCCAGCTTGCAAATGTTGAGAGCCATGTGCGATATCCGTTCCTGGTTACTGCAGACACGTCTTTGTCGTAATAGAGGTAATCCAGGAACTCAACGCAAAATGCACGATCGAACTGATATGCGTACTGCAGCTGGATATCGTTCTCGTCCATGAACTGCTCAAAGATCTTCACCCGGGACTGGTAGTCGTAAACGGTCTTTGGCTTCAACAGCCCTTTACGTCCGGAGACGGCCAGGTATTCCTTGTATCTGGCCATCACTGTCACCCATGGTGTGAATTCGCGGGTAGTCACCGCCCTTACCCAAGGGTTCCATCCATTTTTAACCTCCTCGACGATCCACATAATCCTCTGCCTGGCCATCTCCTTCCTCGCCTTCAGGCTGGCATACCTGTTAAGCATGTACTTCTTGCGTTTCATTGTGCCTGTCGCCGGATCAAGGATGGAGAAGTCTATATACCAGCTCTTCCTCGATCGGTGAAGAACCGGATACGTCCACGGATAGACGATTCTCTGGGCCAGAGGCCTTATGGATTTATTAGTTTCCATCTAAATTTGGATTAGCGGATTTTTTCCCGTTTTCGTCCCACTGCAATACACAAAAACTGGATAACTCCCTGTGTTTAGGGATATTATCCAGTCTAAAGTTGCGGAGGCAGGATTCGAACGTGCGACCTCCAGGTTATGAGCCTGGCGAGCTACCAACTGCTCCACTCCGCGATGTTATTTTTCTTAAGCGGGTGCAAAGGTACAAATAATTTCTGGAATACACAAATATTTATGCTGTTTTTTTGAAAAAACGCTATTTTTACAACATTTTCCCGCTTTTTTCTTGCTCAATTCAAAGAAAAAAACTAATTTTGCACACTGTAATTGCCATGTGCAATCCATTAATCCAAGGAGGAGCCAAAGTATGTCAATATCCAAAACAAGACAGAAACTAGTTGATGTTGCCCGCCAGCTGTTTGCCAAGAATGGACTGGAGAACACCACCATGAACGATATTGCTATGCAATCAGGCAAAGGGCGGCGCACTCTTTACACCTATTTCAAATCCAAAGAAGAGATTTATTACGCAGTCATCGAGGGCGAATTGGAGCGTTTGAGCGACAAACTCGATGAGGTGGCTATGCGCAAGATCCGTCCGCAGGACAAGATCATCGAACTGATCTATACCCACCTGAGTATGATCCGTGAGACGGTGGTGAGAAACGGTAACCTGAGAGCCGAGTTCTTCCGTAACATCTGGATGGTAGAGAAGGTGCGCAAGCATTTCGACGATGCAGAGATCGAACTCTTCCGTAAGGTCTATACGGAAGGTAAGGAGGACGGTGAGTTTGACATCGACAATGTGGATCTCGTGGCCGACATCACCCACTATTGTATCAAGGGCTTGGAAGTGCCTTATATCTACGGACGTATCGCGCACGGAATGAAAGAGGAGGATACGAAGCCCCAGGTGGCCAAGGTGGTTTATGGTGCCTTGGGTAAGTTTCAGAGACATTAAACATTAAATATTTAACAATAAACATTAATTATGGGATTATTAGAAGGTAAGACAGCGCTGATTACTGGTGCTGCACGCGGTATCGGAAAGGCTATCGCACTGAAG
>Ga0310695_10001709_pt1 | contig 50017 bp, 52 predicted proteins | sample RumenRJG_04DNA_FD_203882 | JGI IMG/M metagenome (GOLD analysis project Ga0310695, IMG submission 203882) | Bovine rumen microbial communities from Lethbridge, Alberta, Canada - RJG_04 (v2) (version 2) | ecosystem: Host-associated > Mammals > Digestive system > Stomach > Rumen | place: Canada... | reverse complement strand
AAAGGTTTGCTTACTGGTTTTCTAAAATCAAATAATCTTTCTTTGGAAGACTATCTTGTTAGGAAAGATATTATAACAATCATTACGGGAGACGAATTTAGTACGTTCACAGATATGGTTACATGTGGTTTGATAGACGTAAATAATATAGTTATACAATATCCCAATTATTTAGAATAATTGATAAAGAGGTGATGTTATGTGGGGATACTAAAAGATAGAACTGGTGAAACGAAAACAACAAGACATGGACAAGTAATGACAATTATTAAATATAATAATTGCCATGATATAGATGTTGAATTTGACGATGGTACTATTGTTGAAAATGTTGAATATTCAAATTTCGTAAAAGATACAATTAAAAATCCGTACAGACCAAGTGTGTGTGGTGTTGGGTATATAGGAATTGGGGAATATTCTTTTATAACCAACAAAAGAATATATATGGCGTGGAGAGGAATGCTTGAGAGATGCTATGTTGCGAGGTCATTAAATCGTTCAATGGGTGCTTCATATAAAGAATGCAGTGTAGATTCTAGATTTTATAATTTCCAATATTTTTGTAATTGGTTTATTAATAATATTTGGGATGAAAAATGTATAATACTCGATAAAGATATTCTAATAAAAAATAATAAAATATATTCTCCAGAATCTTGTATATTAGTAGATCAACGTATTAATTGTTTATTTACAAAAAGAAGCAATTATAGAGGAAATTGTTGTATAGGTGTTAAATATTATAATAATCATTATGTCGCTCAATGTAACGATGTGAACGGCGTTAGAAGATGTCTTGGATGGTTCGATACAGAAATGGATGCCTTTAATTGTTATAAAAAATACAAGGAGCAGGTAATAAAATATGTAGCGGATGAATATAAACAGAAATATAAAAACTTTCCAGATAAGCTATATGCCGCTATGTATAATTACAAAGTGGATTTTAATGATTGAGGAAAATGAAAATGAAGAAGCAGTATGTATTCAGTGATAAAGAATATTGCCATGTGTTAACAAGTGTTTCTTCCGCACACTATTATATGGCAAAGCGGCTGGAAGAAAATTACGATGATTATGAGGCAAGATTGTATATTGATTTGGATCATGCAATGGATGTATTAAAAGGCTACATTGAATTAGAGGACGACGTGTAATGAGAAAAATTGCAACATATAAAAACGGAAATGCATGGACGACAATTTATGACGATGGGACAAAGGAACACTTTAGCCTCGATGATGAGTTTGAATTTGCTTTTAGTGAGAGTTGTGACGTGCAGATTAGCCAGTGTTGCGATAATGGTTGTGAATGGTGTTATTATGGCTGCACTCCCACTGGCAAACATGGCAAACTTACAGGATGGAAGTTTTTTGATTCAATGCGTCCATACACAGAGATTGCCATTAATCTACAGTCACCAGTAAATCCAGACCTCATACCTTTCTTAACGGAGATGCGTGACAGAAAGATTATTGTGAATGTCACAGTTAATCAGAACCATTTTATGGATGATAGTATGCTGGCTTTAATCTGTCATCTTGAGAGGCATGGTCTTATTAAAGGTATTGGTGTTTCTCTGACAGATCCGACACAAGATGGTTTTATAGATACGATTAATGAATTTCCAAATGCAGTCATTCATGTTATTTCCGGGATTACACCTTGGGAAGACATTCAATATCTTATGGGGCGTGGTTTAAAACTTCTTATCCTTGGATATAAGAAAACTGGCAGGGGTAAAAAATATTATGATGGTCTGTTTATACCTATCATTACTAAAATGAAATATCTTGAGGGTAGCCTTGATGAGGTTATCAATGGATTTAAAGTTGTGAGTTTTGATAACCTCGCAATTGAGCAGTTACATATTAAAGACAGACTTAGCGAAAAAGAATGGGAAAATTTCTATGGTGGTGATGATGGAACCGTGACATTTTTCATTGATCTTGTTAAAGGCGTGTTTGCAAGAAACAGTTTGTCCCAAATTACATATCCTATCGGGGACAAAACCATGGATGAGATGTTTGAAATTATTAAGAAAGAGGTGGCGAGTGGCAAGTAAGAGTTGTCCTAATTGCGCAGCACCGTACAATGTGGGGTTAAACAAATGCCCATACTGTGGCACGAGTTATTTTGACATGTCGTGTATTGATATTAATAGTTTAGAACCGTTTTATCTTAAATTAAAAATGGGCGACATGACGGTTACTTCAAAGGTGGTTGCAACGCCAGATAGTGCGATAGATGTATCTTATGATTGTACGGACTTTGAGTTGGGCGATGGTTCAATCCACAGAGTAGCAACCTCAAGTCATGCGGATTTTGATTTACATTTTACGACGGTTAGGGATTATGGGAACAAAAACAACAAATTATTTAGTATCACAAAAGAAGAGTAAAAGGAGACGTATGGGCGAATATAAAGAATGGACGCCAGTTGAGAATGGACTTCCAACTGCGAAAGATTTGTACATGGTTTCAATTGATCCTCTTTATCTTCCGCCAAGTGACGTTGCATTGGTAGATATTTGGGGATGGGACGGTGAGAACTGGCTTATTGATAATTTTGTAGATGGATACGATGTTGTAGACCAAAACGAGTACCCAGTCATTGCGTGGATGCCATTACCAAAACCATATCTTATATGGGACGAAGAGTCGCAACGGTGTGTAAAACCAATCTAAAACAAATCTCAACACATTTCGTGTAAAAATTCAAAACAAAATAAGAAGTAATATATAGAGAGTATTGATTAACCCAAACAGAGAGGAGCAAAATTTATGGCACTTATTAATTCTATGGAGCAAAACATCAATCTGCCCGGTTCAATTGTTTGCAGTGATGATTTTAAGGATGATTTCGTTGATAAAATCCTTGACATCAGAGATGCAGTCCATGACAAGTTTGGTGATTTCCCGACAATTGGCGTATCGGCAAACACTTACAACTGGATGAAGAAACTTTTTGGCAATGAGATTTCTTTTTTAGAGACAGTTGACAAGACGATTTTTTGGGGCTGTGAACTTAGACGGATCGATATGCGTGATGGTCTGTTTGATTTTTACGTTGAGGTGTGATACATGATGAATATTTTGACATACGATGAATTTGAAAAGATTATGACTGGCGTTGCCAACGAGGTGCAATTTCAAGACAAGATTTACGAGGCAATGAAAGGCACTGGCATGAATGGCAATTATTTTAGAGATGTGCCTACGGTGGATACAACGTTGATGTTGCTCGACAGGATCTTTAGAGATGATGCGGAATATCCGCTTATTGATTACTGGGTATTTGAGTTAAATTGCGGAGAAAACTGGTCGCCTAGCAGTGTTATTGATGATGACGGAAATAGCATCCCACTGAAGACGATTTCAGATTTGTACGACGAACTTGTAAGACAGTATGCAAATAAAGAAAAGGAGTGAGTTATATGATTTATTTTGACGAGGGAGAAGTTAAGGCGTTAAAAGAGATGATTGATTATTGCGATGCCTGTGATGAGGATTCTGATTATCACATTCCGAGGGCGTATTCAGAACTTTTAGGTGCGATTCGCTACAAGTTCGATTCTGAAAGGCTAAACGATGAGATCAAGGCGAAAAAGTCAAAAGGCGGTGGTACTGAATAAGTGAATATGGACTCAAGATCAGGAATATCAGTGCTGGAATACTGTACGACTATAATCTTGGGTTACGTGAGTATTTAACTTATACGGATGCGATGCTGAATAATAGTCTGTTTCTTTGCTATATGAAAGAACATGGACTTGATGTATACAAAGGAGAATCCACTAGATCAATAGTATGCCTCTCGTTTGATTTTGGGAGTCGGTCTTATGAAGATGAACATAAGAGACTTGTTAAGTTAATAGATAAAGCAACGGAAGACGGCAATGTTGATTTAGTGGAAAGACTTAAAACGAAACTCGACTTCGTTGAAGCCAATAAAGAAAAATATGCGCCAATGTCGAGGGACGACATCCGGGTAAAGTATTATAAAGAGGGGGTTGACATTTTATGGGAAACTAAAAATAAGGATGGCACAATTAAGTCGTCTCAAAAAATCCATTACAAAATGTTGTTTAGAACTCCTGCAAAGGCAAAAATTGGATCTGTCATGTTTATAGATGAAAGATTATATGACAGGGCGTATAAGTGGCTGACAATGGGACTTGGGAAAAAGATGCCACAACATAATGCAAAGATTGTGGAAATGTCTGCCTATGCCCCACTAACAACATCCACTATCATCGATAGATTACACATTGATGTCGATGATATCCTGTTCGTTTCTGATGTTGACAGTTTTTATACAACAATGGCAAACGTCGTCCGTGCGGAAGAATACATCGACAATAACGGCGAAACCAAAAAGATGTGTGTTGTTGACAGAAAGAAAACAGATGTTAAAAACACATTGTTTGACGGACAGGGTCTTATCGAATCTTCTATTCTCCCATCTTATATTAACGGCATGGTGCTGTTAAGAAACCATTTCTTTAAGGCTTGTTTTTTTAGAACCCATATTCAAAAATTCTTCAAAGACTGGTGCGACGAAAATGGTCATGACTATGACACCTATGAAGTTACCGATTACTTTGGAAAGAAAAAACTACTTAAGAACATAAAAGCCATTACGACTGAAAATGCCATTAAATGGAAAAAGTTTTCCGAATTAATGGGAAGAAATCCGTATTCTTATTGGGCGAAAGTCGTTAAGAAAGACGGGTGTTTGTGGGGCGTCGTTAAAACAGACCATCCGTCTAAGTTGGGTAGCCAGCAACAGTTGAGTTACCAAATGCTCAATGTACTGCCAGCCACACAGGATGAGATTGACGAGATTTGTAAAGATAGTGTTGAATATGTGGAACTACTCAAAAGGGACAATGATGAGTTTGAGAAGTTTCTCCGTAAGAACGCCAACGATATAAACCACTATGAAATGATGGCTGACTTATATGACCACAATCATGAGTTTGGAGATTCTAAATGGTTTAGGTTGGAGAAGCGTAAAATTATAAACTCATACGTTGGGAAGTTGCGACAGGGAAAGATTTTTGTTAACGGTGATAATTTGACATTGTGTGGAAACCCTTATGCTCTCCTGCTTCACGCCGTCGGGGATGATTGGAAAAAAGATGAGACTCTTGTTCACGAGGACGGAACAATTCAATGTTATACAAAGAGATTTAATGACGGAGAATATCTTTGCGGTTTTAGGTCGCCAAACAACTCTATGAATAATGTTGGATATTTTCACAACGTTCATCATCCATTAATGGAAAAGTATTTTGATTTTTCAAATAATATTGTTGCTATAAATTGTATAGGCACGGATGTTCAGTCAAGATTGAACGGCAGCGACCAAGATTCGGATTTTCAACTTGTTACAAACCATCCTGTAATGGTTGAGTGTGCAAGAAGATGCTATGAAAGATTTCCAACAATCGTTAATGCGCTTAATGAAAGTGGAATTTCATACGATAATACTCCCGAAGCATATGCGACAATGGATAACAAAATGGCAAAGGCACGACTTGGGATTGGATGGAGTTCCAATTTGGCGATGCTTGCAATCTCATACTTCTTTACAGAGATGGAAAAGGATGAGGATGAACGTGATGAACGGTTGATTCGCCAACTAGAGGATGATTTTATTATTCTCAGTGTAATTGCCCAGCTAATAATTGATGGCTGTAAACGAGAATATGAAGTTTCCGGGATGGATGAAATCAAGCGTATTGGGCAACAAGACTGTATGCATAGAACAATCATGACATTTGAGGATGGTTCTTTAAAGGAAAAGAAATATGACTTTCCTCTTTTCATGAAGTACACTCGCCCGATACCATACACAAAGAATGGTAAAGAATTGCCGTTTTCAGAAATCAATAAGAGCAAGAAAAAATTAAGAGACAGAGTAGATCCGTCGTTAACATGCCCGATGAATTGGGTCGAGGAACGATTAGATAAGATACAGAACGCATCAACGTCAGACTCCATATCAACGGAAAACTTTTTTATTAAGATTAATGGCAAACCAGAATATAGACATATTTCAAGAATTATCAACTTAGCCAGAGAGTATGATGCATGGATTGCGGAAGCAACAAAACCGATCTACTCAATCGATGGTGATTTTAAAGAACAATTATCTTTAAAGGCTAAGTACTATTCAGACGAGGTCGCAAAGATAAGAACGAAGAATTCATCAACAATTAACAAACTTATAGAGTATTCTTTGGGTTTAAATCTTGGTGGTAACTATAAAGAGGCGGCAGTTAAGTCTGCAAGAAAGTATGGAATCAAGATTATGAACTTACTTTATAGGGCAGATAGCACAAAGTTTTTATCTAATTTTTGTTGATTTTTGCTAAAATTTACCGCAACCTATTTTAAAAAAACCTTTATTTATGGGCAAAACTGGCATTTTATAATGTCCAGTATATGGAGACAAGCCCCAAAAAATGGGGACTTTTCGTACTTTTTGCAAAAAAATGCTATAAAAAGCAGAAGTAATATATAGAGTAATTATTATTGAGTTTTAGAATTAAAGGAGAAATTTATGCAAAAAGAAATGACGATTCATGCAGCCCTTAGTTATCTTAAGACCGCTGACAAACGAATTGATAAGGCGTTTGAAGACGATCAGTACATTGCATATGCAAAAGTAGGTGCGGATAAAATTAATGGCGTATCTACGAAGACTGCCAAGGAAGAAATGAAATCTTCTTATCAGTCTGTAACTGATATTATTAAAACTGTTGCGGCGATTAAGAAAGCGGTGTCTAAGTCAAACGCCGAAAACACTATCGTTGTTTGCGGTGATGAGATGACTGTAGCCGAGGCAATCTATATGATGCGGCATGGCATTGATGTGCAGAAAGCGTTGCTTGACAAACTTAGAAACCAGTATGTATCAGCCAAGAGTTCTGTCGAGAGATTTAACAAAAGTGCCGAGGAGAAAGCCGATAAGTTCGTTGAGTCAATGTTTGGCAGTAAGGAAAAAGCGACCGGGCAGGACGCTATTATTGCTAGAGAAGCGTACATCAAACAGAATGCTTATGAGGTCGTAGATCCTATTGGTATTGTTGATGAGATCAAACGTCTTGAGGCGTGGATTAATGAGTTTGAGACTGAGGTGGATTCTGCTATTCAGGTTTCAAATGCAACGCATACAATTACAATTGATGTATAATGGTTGACCAAATATCGATGCTAATTTCTTAACAGCCCTCGTCGAGGCGCAACTATTCTATTGACTGCATAACGAAAACCATAAACCATATCTCAACGATTCTTTTTGATGCGATTAGACCGTTGTTAAATAATAAAACAAATCGCTTCCCATTAAATAATCAATATGCTATTTAAAGATTTCAAGTAATAGAAGATCTTTTGGTAATCCAAATGATGGATGATTGGGTTCATCAATCATAGGGATATTGAATGGGGGATTGAGTATTGCTTAATGCTTATTTAGTAATGGTTAATGATTAATGAGTATTATTTTATTATTGCTTATCAATTATTATTTAATGGCTAATGATTATAAAATCGCAGATAAAAGGTTGGTCGTTTAGTATATGAGGACGCATGGTAACCCTCTGCGCTGTTATGTAGTCTTTTTTAGGTTGATGGTGTAAAGGAAGCACAACAGTCTCCAAAACTGTCGGTCGGGGTTCAAATCCTCGTCTTCCTGTTCAGAGGAATGGGAGCATTCCTCTTAATAGTGCCACTGGTGCTAACACACTATTTGATGGGTGTCTGTAATGATGTCAGACTTAATGATGTGAAGTAATCAGCACACGCCTGTCATTATATAATGCGGATTAGAGCAGTTCGGTAGCTTGCTAGACTCATTATCTAGAGGTCGTGGGTTCAAATCCCACATCCGCTATGAAAGGAAACCAATGCATATTTATTATAATTTAAACCCAGATCAAAACCTAGTTGGTGATTGTGTCGTAAGGGCAATCGGTAGATTGACTGGTAAGGACTGGGACACGATTTATTTAAAAATATGTATGCAAGGATTATTAATGCACGATATGCCGTCATCTAATAAAGTATGGGGTGCATATTTATATAAGTTAGGGTATAGAAGATATATTGTGCAAGATACATACCCGGATATATACACTATCAAAAAGTTCTGTGATGATAACCCTCATGGGTCTTTTTTAGTTTGTACAGATAAACATGTTGTCGCCGTTGTTGATGGTGACTATTACGATACGATGGATTCTGGCGAAGAAACGCCTTTGTATTATTGGCGAAAGGAAGTATAAAACATGGCAGATAATAATATGGTTGGGCAACAAATGAATGGCGTTAGTCAACAGGCGGTGCAGAATCAGCAAATACAACAACAGTCGCCTTTATTTAACTATGGTCAGCAGTCTTTTAACACCCCTTATTATCAGAATTCTGCTGTTAATCCATATGCAAGATATCAACAATGGGGTAATTATCAAAATACTGTTCAGACGCAACCATCACAGCAAATTCAATATACTCAGCAACCACAGCAAACACAAGATACGACTGAATATATTCTACTTGATGGGTCTGCTCCCAATAAAAAGAGAAAGTATGTTTTTGTTGGCGAGGTAGACATGCAGACAAATGCAATTCAGCCACTGCCATCTTTTACTTTAGAGGACGTAAGAAAGGTCGTGGCTCGTGAGTTTGATGTAAGGTTCGGAGAGGAAAAGAAAAAATGATGAACGGCAATCCATTTATGAATATGCAGCAGTTGATGTCGGAATACAATAATTTTATGCAGAATCCTATACAGTGGCTTGCGCAACGCAACGTTCCAAACCCACAACAGGCAATGCAGAATCCGCAACAGGCGGTACAGGGTTCAATGGGAAACGGCAATATGAATAATCAACAGTTTAATCAGATTATGTCAATGGCACAGATGATGCAGAATATGCCAAACTTCCCAAGGTTTCCGTTTAGATAATATAGCGCCCACCGAGGTTTGCGGACTGACGGTGAAAGACAGCACTTTGCGGAGTGTGTGGCAAGTATGGATGCGTCCAGAACGCCTTTATGCGAAAGGCATTAGATTTAATTACCTACCAATGACTAGGTTGAGTCCGATTAATTGTGACGGACGTTTATAATATCTCAATTAACAATTAATAAACTTTTATAGTTTTTGTAAAGGCAGAGTTACGACTCTGTCTTATTTTTTTTGAAAAGAATAAAAGGATGGTTTCCGAGTACAAGGATTTAAGTTTTGATACTAACTTTGCGCAAAGTTTAGTAGATATATCAACTTATTTTTAAGAAAGGAAATTATCAAATGACTTCAGAAAATGGACTTAGTGCGGCTGATGTAGCGGCGGTAACTGGTAACAACGGTGGCTTTGGCAACTGGGGTGATGGCTCATTTTGGATTATCGTTCTCTTCCTTTTCGCTTTAATGGGCAATTGGGGCGGCAATGGTTTTGGTGGTAATGGTGGTGGCGCAATGCCATATGTTATCAACAATGACGTGCAGAGGGGATTTGATCAGTCTGCGATTATGAGTGGCATCACGGGTCTTAGTTCTACTATGACTAATGGCTTTGCTAATGCTGAGATTTCTCGTTGCAATGGACAGACCAACGTACTTCAGACGCTTGCTAGTAATCAGATGGCTAATATGCAAGGCTTTAACGCCGTTACGTCGTCTTTCCAGAACTGTTGTTGCGAAAATAAATTGGCTACATCTGATTTAAAATATCTGATTTCGAATGAAGCTGCGGCTACTCGTGCAAATACTGACGCAAAAGTACAGACTGTTATTGATAAGCTTTGCCAGCTTGAGATGGATGGCATTAAACAGAATTACGAGAACAGAATTGGCGGTATGCAGAATGAAATCGATTCTCTTCGTGCCGCTCTCAATAATGTAAATGGACAAGCGTCTCAGAATGCACAGACTGCACAGATTATTGCCAATAATGAAGCACAAACTGTCGCACTTGAGCGCTACCTCGCTCCGACTCCTGTTCCAGCCTATCCGGCATCTCAGATGAACTATTGCAATATGCCTAACTTTGGTTGTGGCTGTTCTTGTGGCGCATAATCGGGGGTGGCAATAATGGCTGAGTATGTATACAACCCGATACAGGAAGTAGAAATCGGACAGAATGTATTATTGCAAGACTCCATACCGTGTAATCGTGGATATGTGATTCATCGTAATGGTAGTGGCATTCTTACTCTTAGAGGCATTGTTAATAACCATTGTGCAAGATTTGCAAGATATCATCTCGCCTTTAATGGCAATATTGCAGTTCCAACTGATGGTACGGCTGGAGAAATAAGCCTTGCTATTGCTATTGATGGTGAGCCTGTTCAGACAAGTCGTGCCCGTGTCACTCCTACTGCTGTTGACGCTTATTTCAATGTGACTTCAGTGGCAAACATTACAGTCCCGGCTGGGTGTTGTTTAACTGTTTCGATTGAAAATACAAGCGGTGTACCAATCAATGTTCAGAATGCAAATCTGACGGTTGATAGAACGGCATAAGGGGGGTGAGGAAATGAAAGAACTTGATTATCTTAAAGATATGCTCTGTACGGAATTAAAGAAAATTACACAACAGAATGATTTCACTACCTCTACGCTTGAGACTGCCAATAAAATCGTGGATATGCTCAAGGACATTGAGGAGATTCAGGGCAAGGAAGAAAATCATCAGTACGAGAAGGATGGCTCATATGGTTATTGGGGAGTAGGCTATGGTGGACGTATGCCATATAACGATAGATACTCCTATGGAAACAATAATATGAATATGGGTGGTAGAGGCAATTATGCCTATGACGATGGTTATAGTCGTATGAGTTCTTCAGATAAAATGATGAACGAACTTCAGATGATGATGGATGAGTCCACTTCTGCTCGTGATAAAGCAATTATTCAGAGGGCTTTAGACGAGTTGAAGAAATAATTTAAATAGATTTTAAGAGAGGGGCTAATCACTCCTCTCTTTTATTATGGCTTTGTAGTGTAGAGGCAACACGCAACTCTGTCACAGTTGAATCCCCGGATCGTTACCGGGCATAGCCGTTATCTCATTAGAGAAATATAAGAAATAAAGGAGAAAATATTGAAACAAATTCAGAAACAGTATGCAAAGGCGATTTTGAATTCGCCGTACAAACACATTGTCACTGGAACGAAAAACAAATACTACATTATGGAAGACAGGCGTAGTATGCAGATTCTTCAGCGTGTCATAAATGGTGAAGATATTTCAAGGAGAAAAAATCTTGGTTAACATTAAGCCTCTTGAGGGGCAAAGTGAACTCTCCTATCTTTGGCAGATTGGGCAAGCCAAGGATAGCGGTGCATATGATGGAACGTGGGACGATATCGCATACCTTATAAACTTTTATTATAGGAATGATGAGTCTGAATATAGAACATCAAGCGCTTATCGCAAGCCATATGAACAAGCGAAAAAGTTTTATGAGAGCGGTGTTTTCAATAAGTTTAGTGAGGATGAATATCTCAACAAACTTAATGCCACTAGAAGAGAAGCAGAGCGTGAGAAGGTAAAACTCAGGGATGAGAGACGAGCTTGGAATAAGCAGAATTATGCCGATGCACGAGCCGAAGATATTTTAGACAAACTCTCCGACTCCCTCGTTTCTATTGGAAACATTCAGTTCCCAAATCATCCTGTTAGCGGCTTTACCTCTGATAATGATATGATTGTTCTTTTGAGTGACTTACATATCGGAGCGACGTTTGATAATCGGTTTGGGCGCTACGATACCGACATTGCCATTGACAGAATGTCTGAACTTATAGACAACGTCATTGAATTGCAGAAAATTCATAACTCTGAAAACTGCTATGTCTTATCCCTTGGCGATCAGATTAGCGGAATTATTCACAAGACTGTTCAAGTCACAAATCGTGAGAATGTTATTGAACAGGTAAAGATTGCTACAGAGTTGATTAGTAATTTCTGTTATAAACTGTCCAAACATTTTAATAATGTAAATCTTATTTCTGTTAGTGGTAACCACTCTAGGCTTGCGCCCAATAAAGATAACGCAATGCATGATGATAGGCTTGATGACTTGATTTCATGGGCTGTTGGTTTGAGTCTCTATAATGTGGATAATTTTCATGTGATTGAAAATAATATAGATACTTCTATCGCTTTGTTTAATGTTAGGGGAAAGTCATACGTTGCGACGCATGGAGATTATGACGGATTTAATAAAGGTGATACGCAGAGACTCGTGTCTGTAATTCGTGAGTTTCCTGAGGCTTGGTTTACTGGGCATCTACATACAATTGCCGTAGATGAGGTAAATGAAATTAAGATGATACGTGGCGGATCTCTTGCAGGAAGTGGTGACGATTACACTATTGAAAAGAGGTTGACAGGAAAGGCAAGTCAGCTTGTTTGTGTTATAGATGATAATGGTTTGAAAGCATACTATCCAATTTATTTTGAGAGTTAAAGGAGAAATAGTATGTTAAGAAGAAATGATTTAGCAAGGATTATAAGCGATAGATTCGCACTTAGAGGCGGAAAACGCATACCAATTTATCTTGGTGAATGGATGATTGATTATGTTTTTGAAGCAATTAAGGTTGGCATTATTGAGGATGGCGTTGTGAATATCAAGAACTATATGACTTTTAGAAGGGTTGATATTCCCGAACATGAACACAGAATGCCAGATGGTACTATCGCCACAATACCGCCTAAATCAAAAATTAAAGTTGAGTATAAACCAAACTTTTTAAGCGATATAAAGAATGAAGAAATAAAGGAGTTTGACCGTGGTAATAAGAAAAGAATTTGAGGACATTGAACATTTGGTTGATGAGGCTCTTAGTATTGATTGCGAATTTGGCGTTTCGTTTATTGCGACATACGAAGATGCAGCAATCATTTTAAAAGAAGTGCTTAGTTACGACGATGAACTTGTGCCATTTAGTGTTGAAATTGGTGACCCGTCATTTGATGGTTATGATAAGGAATATATTATTTCGGTAAATAATGGAGAAGTTTTTTGTGAAAAATTTTATCGCAAGGACAGATATCTTTCCATAGATGATGGTGTTAACTTTTTACTTCCCGATTGTAGTTTTGAGTGCAATTATCATACAAATCATAGCGAGAATAGTTTTATTGTGAAAGTTAGTTTTGACGACGATATAGAGCCGTGCAATTACTGCTCTACTCATGATTGCGATAATGGCGTTATTCGTGATGAAGACGGAAATATTATTTTTAGTCTTACATTTGGCGATTAAATATTAAGGATGTGATTTGAATGCCAGTAAAGATGAATTCACGAAAACCCAAAGGGAATGTCTATAAGTGTGCATCGTGTGGAATGGAATACACGGCATTAACAGGGAATTTTTATAAATCATCAACAAAGTCTCCTCTTTGGCTGGCTAATAATGGCTATGTCCCGATTTGTAAAACATGTATTGATAAATTTAAATCTGTCATTGCTGATAGATATAAGTCTGAAGAATATGCAATGAAGGTAATATGCCATTATATGGATTGGTATTTTAGTGGCGATGCTTTTGCCTCTCTTGCAAAAAATGCGCAACAGTATACGCCCGGTATGTATTCACGAATTGTTAATAACAATACACAATATAAAGGCAAAACTTTTATTGATAGCATATTTGATGGTGAAATATCTAAGACGAACATTGTCGCAGAAAAGAACGGTACTGCTCCCGGAGAAATGTCTCCGCCAACTGTAAAGCCATTAGAAGTAAAGTGGGACGACAAGGATGAGAAAAATCGTCGCTATGTTATTGAGACGTATGGATACGATCCCTTAGAGGATATGTTTGATGCGACCGTCATGGATAAAAAGTATTGCTATAATGCTTTAAGTGGCTATTGCGATACGGAGGGAATATCTGAAGATGGGCATAAGATGATGTGTTGTGTCAGCATGGTTAAGACATTCTTACAGATTAAAAAGCTTGACGACGAAATAAACAAAATATCAAATGATTTTGAGATTGACGACGCTAGGCTGAAAAATCTTATGGCATCTAAAAAACAGGCGCTTGATACCATTACTAACCTAGCTAAAGACAACAATATCTCATCCCAGTGGAATAAAAATATACGTGCTGGTCAAGGCACGATGTCCGATAAAATAAAGGAAATGTACGAAAATGGGTTTGACCCATCTCGTGTAAATCTTTTTGATATTAAGACTTGTGAGTCTATTCGTCAAACGGCAGACCTTAGTTTTCAGAGCATTATGGAACAATTGCGTCTTGACGAAAATGATTACACGAGAGTCATTTCAAACCAAAGGGAAATGGTTCGTGAAATGACGGATGAATTAGATAAATTAAGAGAGGAGAACAGGCAGCTTAGTAATGAGGTTCTCTTTCTTAGAAATGGTGGTTCTGAAGATTGAGTATCGAAATTTTTGTGCCACCTACGGATATTGAATTATCCCAAAAGAAACTAGATGAATATCGGAAGTGGGCTGATATTACAAATTGGGGACGGCGAAATCCAGTTCGTTTTGCTGAAGAATTCTTTGGAACACAGTTAATTGATTTTCAAAGATATATCTTCCAAGAGAGTTGGTGGCGACCATTCTGCCTGTGGCTTTGCTGTCGAGGTACAGGTAAGGATACTGACGGGGCAATAATGTATATGACAAAATTGCTTTTAATCCCCGACTATCACTTACATATATCATGTAATGCATATGCGCAGTCTGTTGATACAATGAACAAGATGCGTGATATTGCCTATAAAAGAATACCCACATTTGCTTCTCTTACTGACTTGTTTGCAAGAGAGGTGGATAAAACTGGATCTAATTCAGAGACTGGCTTTATACAGTCTCCGCCAGCACACTTTAGACTTTTTAACAATTCTGAATGCCAAGCGCTTTCTTCTAACCTTGAGACAATCCGAGGTAAGAGAGGTGGCGTTTGGTTCAACGAAACGGGCTGGAAAGACGCTGAGTCGCTTTCAGTAATTGAAAACTTTGCAAACGTTGATTCAAGTTTCTCGACTTCAACGCAAAGTGTTGTTTATACAAAACCGCCTCAAGTACCAATTCAGCTTTTATACACATCTTCTGCCTCTTCAGTGGACACCCCATTTTTTGAAAAATACAAACTATTTTTTGAAAAGATGTTAATTGGCGATGATAGATATTTTGTTTGTGATATAGACGCATACGATGTATTAAATCATTCTACTATTAATGGAATTAAAATCAAATCTCATTTGTCTGAGGCACGAATTCAGAAGGACGTTGAGGATAATCCCGATGCTGCCGACAGGGAACTTTTTAATAAGTTTAGACAAGGTGGCGGAAAAGATGCTCTTGTTGAATTAGGCGAGATAATGAGAAATAGTGAATACAGAAAGCCAGTCCTGTTTAATGATACCGGGAAAAGAAAATTTATATTCTCTTATGACCCAGCACGAAACTTTGATGGATCTGTATTAACTATTGCGGAAAAGATTGAAGAGGAAAGTAAAGATAAAAAGTCTAACAAGAATATTATTTTCAGAGTTGTTTACTCAAAAGAGATGGTGGATAAAATTTCTAACAGAAAAGCGCCACTCGATATGGTTGAGCAGTTAAAGATTATCAGACAACTGATGGTTGATTTTAATGGCGAGGCTGAAGATTGGGAAAATATACTTGAATTTAATATTGATGCTGGTAGCGGTGGTGGCGGTGTATCTGCTATTGCAGACCAATTACTACTGCCCTTTAAGGATAAAAAGGGAATTGAGCATATTGGAATTATAGATCCAGAGCATAGTGCATACGAGACTGCACGAAAAAGATATCCTAATAATAAGCCAATTGTGAGATTGCGTGAACCTAAAAAAATGAAGACGATTATGTATGACAATCTTGCAAAGATGATTAAGCAGAACGTCTTTAAATTTACTTCATATGACGGGAAGGACTACCTTCTTGTCGGTGATGAAAACGATAAGAATGGCGAGTTTACACAGGTATTCTTGACCAATGAAGAAAAGGTTGCTCTACAAACAATTGAATTAGGCAAAACACAGTTGTCTTATATCGTTAGGTATGACTCCGCTAATGGTGGTGTTACTTATGAATTAGCAAAAGACAAACAAAACAAAATGCATGACGATGCTTCGTATACGTTATGTATGCTTGGATACTCGCTATCCATGATGAGGCGTGGTCAGATTGTAAATAAAAAGCGAGAGGACGAATCGCATAAGAATTTCTTATTTAGTAAACGTCCAAAATTAAAATAGAGAGGGGGTGCGTGGTATCTCTGAAAATATCATTTTAGATGAAAAACTAAATCCCGATTTTTACAGATTTCAGTATGAGAAATTGAGAAAGACTGTTTTGGAAGAAAGCCAAAGACATATTTCTTTTAGAGGGTTTTTCTACAAAAAGTTTAAAAAGGAAGACATCGAGAAGATGTTTACCCATCCATACTCCTATGAGTATAGTCTCAGGGCGTTGAGCAGATACCTTTACATTATATCTCCTCATTATAGACGGCTGATTAATTATTTTTCACAAATTCTTACCTATAATTATACGGTTAAAGCAGGGAAAGTTTATACAAAAAAGATTGCAAAAAGTAAATACAAAAACAATTTTTATGATGTTGTAAACTTTGCGGAAAAGATGGGGCTTAAAAACGAGGCTGAGAAAATGATTCGCATTGCCTTAAGAGATGGTATAGCCGTTGGAATAATGGTTTATGCTAATAAGTCTCAGAGCGGATATTTTGTGCCATTTGAGCCAAAAGGAATCAGAATAAGATCTATTGAAGACGGTGCTTTTATACCGTCTATTTATTTGCCTATGTTTAGTGGCAATGAAAAATTATTAGATGAATATGGTACTGATATTGCTAAAGCCTATAAAAAGTATAAAGAAAAATTAAAAAATGGTAACTCAATTACTGAAGCTGATATGTGGTACGAATTTAAAAACGGCTTCGCTTTAGTGGCGGATGATACAGATCCATATCACTACTTGCCATATTTTGGCAATCTTATCATTGATGTACTCAGACTGAAAGATGCGCAAGATGTTCAAGCGCAACACGATGAGAATGCAAATTATAAAGCGTTGTCTGCAAAGGTTGATACCGATGATGACGGTGTTCCTAAGATGCCATACGCAGACGTCAAGCAGTACTACGACCAAATGGCTGGTGAATTGCCTAATGGCATTGGATTGCTTGTGTCGCCATGGACGATATCAGACCATTCTTTCCAAGAGAGTACTGTTGCCGATAGAGACACTGCCCTATCTGCCGTTAATAATTTTTGGCGGTCGGCTGGTATGCCAAATACGCTTATGGGTGGTGGAACGCTTACAACTGCAAGTGCAATGTTACTCGCCGTAAAACCCGATGAGGCGTTGTCGTTTTCATTGCTTGGGCAGTTTGAAAAAATAATTAATCGTGAAATTAAACTTATGAATCACGACTACCTATTTAAGGTGTCGTTTTTATACCAATCAATTTTCAATGGCACAGAAGTGCAAAACAATCTATCTAAGGGGGCGCAGTATGGACTTCCTGTAAAGATGGATTATGCCGCCTCTCTTGGATTAACGCCATGCGAGACAATCGGGGCGTCTTATCTTGAAGACGAGATCCTTGGTTTGTCGAGCGCCGTTTGGGCTACGCCACTTGTGTCAAGCAACACACAATCTGCTTCTACTGGAGATAGTGGCGGAAGACCCACTGCCGAGGAGACTGGTGGCACTGTAGGCGAGGCTGGAGAGAAAACTCGTGACAATGATAGTAATCAAAATAGATAAGGGGGGTTTGTATGAAGAAATATATTTATGTTTTAGATAAAGAGATTGCCCTTATGCTTGAGGATGATGGTTTAAAACCTATTACGACTATGAACAGCGGGACGGCTACTATCTGGGTTTTTGAGAATACTGGTTATTTAAAGTTTTCTAAAGAAGACGCTCAGAAAGTTTATTTCTCCAATACGCTCAGAATGAATTTTTAGGAAAGGGGGAAATAATAAAATTGAGTGAAAAAAGAATGCGTCTTGAATACGACGTACAACGAATTGATGCGCTTAAGAAACTTAATGATGAGTTTTTGCTAGTAAAGATATATGCAATGGCTCCCGGTAAGAACAGGAACTTTACATATATTTCAAAGGAAGACACGATTAATGCTATCCCAAGCGCATATTATTGTCCTGTTGTCGGTCATATCAGGGTATATGTAGATGACAATGGCGTCGAACATGCGTACATGGGAAGCCATGACTTTGATATTACTGACGATTGGAAAATTAAAGACGTAACTAGACCATACGGTGTAATTGTAGAGGGTTCTGAAAATTGGGAAGTTGTTGATGAACACGGAGTGGATGTTGAGTATCTGACATTTAATGCAATCCTTTGGGTTGGCAGATATCCTGAACTTAGTGAGGCTGCTTATAGCGACGAGATCCTGTTTAACCAATCTATGGAAATAAATATTGAGAACTATCGTCCACTTGAGGAAGATAGTAATTATTGGGAAGTGCTGGGCTTTACGTTCAGTGCTTTTTGTTTGCTTGGTAAAGCAGATGAAAATTCTACAAATGGACATACCGATAAAGATATGGAACACACGGAACCAGCGTTTATTAGTGCAAGGGTAGAGCCGTATGCGTTTAGTCTTGACGAATTTAAGAAAGAGTTTTCTCTTCTTAAAGATAAAATTAGCAAATTTGTAACTATTAATGAAACTGAGGGGGGCGAACCTATGGCAGACGAAACCAAAAATGTTGACACTGCCGTTACCGATTTTGAGGAGAACTCTGCTGAACACGAGGTTGTTGAGCCTGAGACTGTCGAGTCCGTAAATGAAGAGGCTTTTGAAAATGAGACTGACGGGGACGATGCGACCGACGTTGTGGAAGAACCTACCGAGGACGGTGCGGAAGAGGAAACGAATGAAGAGCCTACTGAGCCAGAGGAAGACTTACCAGACTATGAGGCTATGTACAACGATATGAAGAGCGCATATGAGGGAGTTGTTGCAGAATTTGAGGCTTATAAATCTGCACATACTTACTCTAATGATGAGTATCAGATTCTCGTTGAATACAAGCAGAACAGAGAAAGTGCGGACAGGGAGTCCGCTGAGAATGAACTGTTTGAGTCTTTCGCTGACAGGATTGGCGAGACAGAGGAATTCGAAACTCTCAAGTCTGATGCAGCAAAGTATAGCATTGATGATCTGAAGATGCGACTTTACGCAATTGTTGGAATGCACTCTAACTTTGTAAAGGATGAGAAGAAATCCAACACGATTAAGTTCGGACTTGGTGGTAGTTTTGAAGAAATTGAAAAGGAAAAAGATCCCTATGGAAACGCTAGGGAATATTTTATGTAATGGAGGAAATTGAAAATGGCTAATCATGCAATTGTTAGAGTTGATGTTGCACTGGGCAACAATGCCATGTCTGCGGTAAAGAGTGCTATGTATTACACAACTTATACCGCTTCTACCAAGACCGCTGGCGCAATTGATAATGCAAATATCGTTGAACTTAAAGACGAACTCGTTGATGGCGATAGAGAACTGTGGGTAGCGGTTACTCCTACTGCGGCTTCTACAAGGCTTGCCATCGTTACAACTCCCGAAGTTGATTACGACGAGAGAAATACTATCTTTGATTGGGAGAACAAGGCTGGCACTCCTATTCGTGTGCATCTTCTGAGTCAGATGGTCGGACAGGTGTTTAGTGCAACCGCCGAGGCGTTTAATACAACACCTGCAAAGGGCGATATCGTTGAGGCACAGGCTGGCACAAAGATGAAAGTTGTTAAGACTGCTACTTCTGGTTCTACTCAGATTGGTGTAGTTGTTGATGTCGAAGACGTAAATGGAATCACTTTCTATGTGGTTCGTGTCTAATTTAACGGAATCTATAGAAAGGAATGGTGAATATAATGGAAAGAAAAGATCTCGTAAGAATGGCGGTTGATCTCCATAATAAGACTCCTCAGGGTAATTACTCCCTTGACGAGATGAATGATATTCTCAAGAAAGCCGTCTTTGGCAAGGATTATGAGAATTATTTTGAGAATGGTAAGTTCGATATCTATCGTGCTACCCGTGATGGCAAAATTGACTATGCTCTGATTGAGCAGATTATCACAGAGGGTACAAAGAGGGAACTTGATGCGGCTTCTCCAATCCTTGGATATATCGATTGGCAGAGCTACGCCGAGGGTGACACTGGCGAGTTTGAGATTAAGAATGGCAGTGAGAAGTTTTATATTTCCCGTATTGCAGAGGGTACACAGGGACTTCGCAGACAGAGACTGTATGGCGGTCGTAAGGTCACAATTAAGCCCGTTCTGCATGGCGTAAAGATTTACGAGGAACTTCGTAGAATTGCAAGTAACCGTGTTGACTTTGGTCATCTGATTGATGTTGCCATTAAGTCGTTTGCACAGGAGAGAACTCTCGATGCGTTCAAGGCAACTAAGGCTGTCTTTGATAATATTGTAGATACAAAGTACTTCCAGAGTGGTACTTTTGATGAGGATAAGATGGTTCAGCTTATCGACTTTATCGAGGCTAAGACTGGTCTGAAAGCATCTATTATTGGTTCTAAACAGGCTGTTCGTAAGATTACTAGTGTTAGAGGCAGTGACTCCAATACCGCTAAAGAGCAGATGTTTGCAATGGGTTACTATGGGCAGTTCTACACGACTCCTATCTACGTGCTGAACAATGTTCTTGATGACAATGATACTCCTCTGCTGCCCAATGATCTTTATGTCATTGCTGGCGATGAGAAGTTCCTTAAGGGCGTTGAGGAAGGAACAACTCTGATTATTCCGGGTAACCCTCTTAACAACGCCGACCTGTCTCAGGAATGGCTGATGGCTCAGAGATATGCTATCGAGGCTGTTATTGCTTCCAAGAATGGTGTTTATAGACTTTCCTAATTAGGATTATTTAAAGGGGCGGTGCAATATCCGCCCTATATTTTTGAAATAAAGGAGAATTAAATGGCTACTGCTAAAAACACGAAATCAAAACAGACAGAAACAGCAAAGGATATAGTTGTTGAAAAAACTCAACCAAAGCCCACTAAAAGAAAAGAGGCAAGAATACCGCTTGATGTGGAAGTACCTTGCCTTTGCAATGTAAAGGGTGGGCTTATCTACACAAGCACTAGGAATGGCGGTATGAATGCCGAATGGTCTGAGTTTGGAGATTTACAGTATCTTGATGTAAGAGAACTTCTGCTTATGAGAAATAATCAGAAGAGGTTTTTTGACGATAACTGGATTTCTCTGAAAGATACAGATGACGGTGAATATACCGCTGACGACGTGTATAAGTTTCTGCGTGTTGATGATAAATATGGTGACTTTTATGATGCCGATAATATTGAATCTTTCTTTGATTTAAACGAGAAACAAATGGCTGACAAGGTAGCGAAAATGTCTAGGGGCATGAAAGATCTTGTGGCAGTTATGGCGCTCGATAAAATTGAGAATGATGAGATTGACTCCGTTAAAAAGAGACGTGCAATCATTAAAGTACTTGGACTTGAAATTGGCGAGGATGAATAATGGCAACAACATACTCTTATATATATGAAGAGTTTTTGGATAAAATCACAGATCCAGATTTGCTATTATTGGCTGAAGACGACCAAGAGGAAACAAAAAGGGCTTGGTTAGAATATGCCGTTAAAAAATGCGCAATGTATGTGCAACCAAAATTCGATCTGTCAAAACGAACAACTGTTGAGGTAGTTGATGATGAAACTCCACTTTATGATGACGAAGAGCCTATCGTTGAGGAAGTGGAAGCATTTGAGGAAGATTTGGACGACGGCGTTATAGTTATGCTCACTGAGTATATGGCTGAAGCATGGTTAAAACCATATATGAATAATGCGGATTTACTGCGGCTGCATATGAATACTAAGGATTTTAACACAACATCCCCGGCAAATTTGGTCGAGAAAATTGGGGTAAGGTACGATGAGGCAAGACGTAGGGCAAGGTCTTTGCGTAATGAATACACATTTACGATTAACAGTGTTACAAACCTCAGTACTAGTAGAAAAACATGACAAGTGTTTATGGAGAAATCCCCAACGAAAATTTATCGCAGTACTTTAAATATCTTGTAGGAAAGACATTTAAGATTTTACCTTTATACGAAGAAGATAGTTCCACTCTTCCATCTTATCTTAAATCATATCAGCGTGAATTAATTGGTGATTCAAGGCTTTTTACTGAACTTAGCGATGAGCCGAAGTTTATTACTTTATTGGCGACAATTGAATATCTCACAACTGGTGAATACGATCACGACGTCTGCAAGTCAGAGGTTTTGAAATGCACAAACATCATCAACGATATTAACAACAAATATTTTAGGGGGTGATGGAAATGAGCAGATATGAGGCTCGTGTGTTGCTTAAAGGTGCGACAGAAAGGGACAGGCGTATTGCGAGAATTCATGACGATATGATTTCAAAAATCGTACATAACCCATCTTATAAACCAAATGCACTTATTACAGATTCATATGGCGACGAGCGCCATGTCGGTCTTGTAATAAACAGTGGTACTCAAGAGTATTATAAAGAATTTGAGGCGTTACCTAAAACTGAGATTTATGCTGGAGATTATGTGCATTGGGGTCGTGGAATTTGGCTTGTGCAATCATGTTCAACAGATGACGAGATATATAAACGTGGGCAATTGTGGGAATGCAACTGGCTTATGAAATGGGAAAACGATGACGGGGATATCGTTGAGAGATGGTGTTTTGCGTCGAGCGCATCCAAGTACAACGAGGGTGTTGAACAAGATAAAGTTTTCACTCTTGGTTCTGACCAGTGTAAAGTTTATATGCCAGTAGACGATGAAGTGCTTGCTGTAACAAAGAAAAAGGAAATGCTTTTTATCATTGACAATGCGGTTAAGGGGCAACCTCGTATATATGAAGCGCATAACCCGTCTAATGTATATTCTACGTTTGATGTTCTTAAAGATGATGATGGAAAGTTACATGGCGTGACTGACTGGATTCTCAAAGAAACGACGTGGACTCTTACTGATGAGGAGAGTAAATTGGGCATATGTCGCCATAAAAAGAGGGAAGAAGAACCTACTCCTGTTGAGCCATCTGATATTATCGGTGGTGATACTCTTCCGCTGACAAAGGCAAAAACCTATTCTGTTGACATGGATAATTGGGACAAGGACTATTTTTGGAAAGTTACTTGCGCATATCCTGTAATACAAGAAGTTGACGGTCAACGTATAAAGGTACGGGTCGATGACAGGAATGCTATTGGCTCATTTTTAAAAATTGAAGTTATAAATTACGGAACGGTCGTTGCGGCTAAGTCCGTTGAAATAAAAGGAATCTATGGTTAAGGGGGTGGTGTTATGGCGAATGGTAGCAAGTTTATCAATGCCGTTAAAGATGCCGTCATTGGCGAAATAATTAACGATGACACAATGTTTAAGTTAATCGACAGCCCTGATATCACTTCTTTTGAGGATTCTGAGAAATTAATAGGAACACACATCTTTAGGTTTGGAAAAAATCCAACCGTTATCGAAAAGGATATTACCTTTATAACGATACAGGTGCATACAGATAAATCAATTAATTCGTGGACACGTATAGTGCCACAAATAGAAATCACAATATACTCTCATGATAATCATATGAATCTTGATACTAAGATATTCCCTAATGTTACTGCAAATCGCAATGATTATATATCTGAGTGGTTTGACAATAAACTTAACGGTGTTACAAAGATAGGAAGTTTTAATCTTACATCAAAGTTAAAGTTAAAACGAAACCATGAATACTCATATACAAAACCCGACTGGATGATGAGAAACATGATTTTTGAGGGCGAGGAAATGAGTATTGATTTGTGCGCCGAGATGAATAAGCACGTTACATGACCAATATTGACGAGTTAAAAGTCTTTAGGGGTAAGGATTTTGTCGTAAATGATTATCTGTCTATAGAACAGAAAACATTGGATGAGATCTGTGATTTTGGGGAAAAGGAGTATTTTGGATATGTCAGTACGTTTTGCAGCACACCAAGTGACATGATCGTAGAGTTTGAGCAAAGCGGAATTGATTTCATGAAAATAAGTGACTGGGAATTTTTCACATCTTATGGCGTGTATAGGGGTTTTGGTAAAAAGATTGGCGACTTTATTTTCAAAGGATTCGATTTTACAAAACTTGTGCCGTTTCAAGATGAGGATGGAAAAATCAACCTTGTCGGTTATCCTTATTACGAGGGCGTTGACCCAAGTGGTAATACTGTTCTAATTTCACTTTTAGAATATAGTGAATATGGGGACGATAGTTTTAAACTAAAAATCTGCGGAATGGACTGTAGTACTACAGAAAAGCAGATAGTTTTTACAGAAGATGACTATCTGAAGATGGCGCAGTATTTAAGGAAAACCCACAAGTTTAAATATAACAAACTGAAACCCGGAAATAAAAATGCACGTAAGATGGAAGTCCGTCTTGCACTTCGTGACAGGGCAAAGGCTTTGGCACGTAAAGATAAATCTGACTTGCTCGATATGATAAGCGCTATGACGAATGTTGATGGCTTCAAATATGGGTGGTTAGATGTGTGGGAAATGAAAATTAATGCATTTCTTGATGCCGTATCAAGGGTGCAGAAAATTAAAAACTCTACTCTTCTACTCCAATCCGCATATTCTGGATTTGGTGTAGATTTGAGTAAATTCTCTTCTTCTGAGAAAGAGAAATCATTGAACTGGTTAGGAAGTCTAGATTAACATCTAGGCTTTTTAATTTGTAAAAATTAGGAGGAAAATGAAATGGCGAGAGAAAGCTTAAAGAATTTCGTATTCGTCGAGGCTTATGCGGCAGAAATCTTTGATATCAATACCCATGAGATGGTTGGTCACGAGAGCCTTATCGAGAACTTTACGATTAATAAATCTGCCGACAAGACTTCCGTTACTGATCCTCATGGACAGGAACTTTGGAGTCTGTATAACAACGTTCAGATGACGGTCAATTATGATGAGTCTCTTCAGTCTCTCATGTCTATTGCCGAGAACCTTGGTACTACACCTACATTTGCTACACAGTCTGTGACTGTTAATCGTCCTGTCTCTGAGACACTGACGATTTCCGCAAATAAAGTTACCCTTTCTTATACACCTGTTGACCCTGAGGATATCACAATTCGTGTAACTACGACAGATAATCCGATTGGTAAACTGTATCATTATGATAGTACGGCTGGTACTGATACATTCACTGTTAGTGGCAAGAATATCACCTTCGCAAGTGGTACAAGTGGAACTGCAATGGTGAATTATGAGAAAGCCATGACTAAGGGCGCTGTTGTTGAGGCATCTACTGACACTGAGTATCCTATCCGTGAACTCCATATCTACATCAAGGTTAAGGATGTTTGCACAGACGAGACATTCTCTGGCGTGTGGGTGTTCTACAGAGTTCAGAAAGACGTTACATCCATCGACCTCGACTTTGCAATTGATGGCAAGCCGTCTCAGTCTTGGAATACCATGTCTAACTCCCTTTGCAATGCAGAGGATAAGAAGATTGCGGCGTTCTTCATCGACTTTGAGAGGGACGAGTAATTCACGAACTGATTATAAGATGTGGGGTGGGCAACTACCCCACTCTTTTTGTATTTAAGGAGACGAGATGAAAGATTACAATAATGCTTTTTGCCGTATTTGTGGCTCTGAGTATCGCAGATGCAATTGCAGTTCTGAGGAAAGTTGGAGAAAGGTAACGGACACGGCTGAACACTATCAAATCTTCTGCGTGGTTCGTGATTACGTCAATCAAATCATTGATGCCGATAAGGCAAATAGTCTGCTTGGCAAATTGGATCTGACTGGTTCTGATAAATTTAGACCAAACATTAAAGACGTTTTAAGTGAAATCAAAAGTAAAGCAAAACCCGTACAGATTAAAGGCGGTGCAAGGAACAGTGTTAAAACGAACAACAAGAAGACCGCTAAGTGGAATAATAAATAATGTGTGATTTATGGGAAAGGAGTAGACACTTTGACGTTTATTGTTTTCCCATTTTTTACATTTAGATAAAAAGGAGAAATATGAGGGAATCACAAGTAATGACAAAAGCCATTAATTATAGACTTGAAGATGTGGTTCTTGTCAAGGATTTAAAACAGGCTAAGTTGTACGCATCACATGGATGCCATCTAGCAGATGTATTGTTTAGCAAAAAAGAGAATATATTCGTATTTGTGTTTTGGAAAGAGGAAACAAAAGAACTTTATAAATTGTGGAAAAAGGGTGAGTTAACATGATTGTGGTCTTGCTAATGATCCCGTTCTGCTCATTGGCGAGGGTACAACTGTTATAAAGAGGGAAGAGAATTGCAGAACGCTCTGCCCCACCCTCGTTAATGGTAAATAATATGGCGAGAAAAAAGAAAGTTAAAGTGTTGGCGTTTGATACGTCGTCCAATAAGACAGGATGGGCATTGTTTATTAATGGTAAGTATGCAGAAAGTGGAGTTATTGACTTACATAAACATAAAAATTCAGAGGAACGCATAAAGGAGATGTGCTTATCTATTACGTCTTTGATATTTGATAAATCTCCAAATCATGTAGTTATTGAACAATTGCCGTCCACAAGAAATGCCGATACAACAAGAAAACTATCTAGGATTATAGGTGCAGTCTTTTATTACTGCATTTCAAATAATATTGAATATAGTGAAATGCCATGTTCAACATGGCGTAGATTAGTTGGAATAGAAAATTCAAAGAGAAGCAAAGCAAAAGCAGATTCAATGAATCATGTTTTGCAGAAGTATAAATTAGATATAAATGATGATGAAGCAGATGCTATCAATATATGCGAGGCGTATTGCATAAATAAAAATAATGCGTAAAACATGCATAAGAAAGAAAGGAAGACGGATATGAATATTACAGAACTTAAAATCAAGGAAAATATTACACCTGATCTTATTGCACAAGCAATTGAGTACATCTCCAATTCTTGTTTTATTGGCGGAACATATAATCCGTATTATATGGGCTTTACAGAGAGACTTGCTATCGTTCAGTATTTCTTGGATGGAATTGAATTCGAGAATGGTGATTCTCTGTTTGTGATTAGTGAACTTGATGATGTGAAGAATCTTGTTAAAAAGTTTTATGGTGACAAAAGGTTTTCTGAACAGGCGGCGCTCATGGAAGAAGTCCGGGAGAATGTTAAGGAAGTTGTTGAGTTTAAGAAGCAGAGGCTGATTCATGGAGCGGATGCCATTGAGTCTATCGCAAAAAATATTGAAGATATTACTGGCAGACTGAATGAGTTTGGCAACTTTATTGGAAACCTCGATGTTGCACTTGGAAATCTTGTGAACCTTGATCTGAGTGCGGTAAATAAAGAAGACGTTGAGAACGCAAGAAAACTTGCGGAAAAGTTCGCAAATGGAGACATGGCAAAGGCACTGAAAGAGGCAGCGAATTTTGATGTTGATAAAGCTTCTCAAGAAATTATCGATGCAAAGAATGCTGAGATTGAGGAACTTAAGAAACGCAATGCATTGCTTGAAAGAGAGCATAATGCTAGAAATGTTCTTGCCTCTAAGAAAGAAGTTGATAAGTAATGGTCTATAAAAATTGGGCAAGTCTTGAGAGGGATATAACACAAAAGGTTAGTTCTGCCGTTTTAGACGCCGGGACTAAGGCGAATCAAGAGTTACAAAATAATCTTGATAGATTTTATTCATACCAAAATCCACATCCAATGTATGAGAGAACCGGGCATTTAAGGAATTCTTGGAATTACGAATTTATGGAAATGCCAAATGGTGGAATTGTACAATTGCAATTAGAAACAGACGAGCCATATTATACGGGTACATACACAACACAAATGGTTTTTGAAAATGCAGAGTCTCATTATCCGCCTAGTAGGATTGCTGGTATTCCTCATTTTTGGGAAGATACAATGACAAAAATCGAAAATGAAATATTACCAATGTCAATGATGGCATATGGATTTGTTAAATAAGAGGTCGCTTGTGCGCCTCTTTTTTTTATTGGGAAAGGGGGTTAATGTATGGCGCAAGATTTTAGAGCCATAATTACTGGACAAGCCGACCTAAAAAACGCAAGAGATGCGTTTGATGCATTTAAAAAACAAGTCGAACAGCCTATAAAAATAACAGTTGACGCAACTGGATTTAATGCAGTTTGGGGTAACATCCAAAAACAAGCACAACAGAGCGGAATACAAGTTGGAAACTCATTTGTGCAAGGGTTTCAGAAGAACATAAGAAGCGCCAAGGTAGATAGTAATACCATGAAAGCGATGTTTGACGGCATAGTACCCGATGGCAAGCTTTTGTTTAATGGTGGGGCAATAGAATCTATCGGCACTACATCCCAAGCAGTAAAGGCTTTAAAAAAAGAATTACAAGATTTAGAGAAAAACGGTGCAGTATTAAAAAGTTTTAGATTCGGTGAGGACGGTAAATCGTTTACCGCATCTATTACTGATGGCATGAACGCCACTATTAATATTGTTGGTAAACTAGGCGATATTTTAAATGACCAAGGAGAAGTTGTTGGGCATAGGTGGCAAACCAATCAAAATTATGTTGTAGACTATGCAAACACTATACGCCAAGCACAGACGGAAGCACAAAAACTTTCACAAGAATTGGCAAATGTTAGTAATGCATTTTCGTCTGGTACATTTGATGCAAACATATCCAAAATGGAACAAGGACTGATGGGAATCAGTAATAGCGTCAGTTCCGATTTGGTAAAAAAAGCGTCTGATGCCGCTGCGGAATATTATAGAATTACGCAAGAGATTTCTAATTCTCTTGCCAATCCAAACCAACAAGGGGTATTGCAGGGGCAACAGTTAGCTGATGCTTATAAACAAGCTGAAGTATCGCTGAAAACTTACAACAACGCTATGACAGAGGTTAGAGCCAATACCCAAAAAATGTTAGCGGAGGGCGTTGGCGCAAGGAACGCAAACCAAGTCGAAACTTGGGCGAAGAATAATTCAAAGGCACTCAAGCAGTATGGTGATCAGTTGACAGACCTCGCTAATAAAATGAGAAATGCTCAGACACAAGGTGAATTAAATGGCTATGTAAATCAGTTTAAGAATTTAAAAGCTGAAATTACTGCGGCTGGGCTTGGTGGTAAGTCCTTTGGTGATCAGTTAAAAAATGCGTTTGTGCATATTGGTGAATTTACTGGTATTTATGCGATTACCAGTCAGATAAGGCAGTTGCCGAAAGAAATGGTCGATGAGGTCATCAAGATTGATACGGCGATGACTGAATTGAGGAAAGTAAGTACTGCTAGTGCTTCTGAGATTAGTGATTATTTTGACCAAGCAACTGAAAGCGCTAGGAAGTACGGACAGACAGTCGATGAAATCATTAATAGTACGGCAAGTTGGACAAGATTAGGTTATAGCTTAGAAGATGCTACTGAACTATCTAGGGTGAGTGCGCTTCTTGGTCAAGTTGGCTCTGGGTTGGATGTTGAGTCTGCCAGTAACGGTCTACAGGCGGTAATCAAGGGATTTAATGGAGCAGCCCAAGAAGCCGAACACTATGGTGACATAATCAATTATATTGCTGATACACAACCTTTGAGCGCTGATGATATTATTCAAGGTCTTACGAGATCCGCATCAAGTATGGCGGCGGCTGGCAATACTCTTGAACAAACAATTGGTCTGATTGCTGCTGGTACGTCAGTCACACAAGATTCCAAGTCCGTGGCACAGGCGCTTAAGACAATCTCCATGCGGTTAAGAGGAAGTAAGACTGAACTTGAGGCGGCTGGGGAAGATACGGAGGGAATGGCAACTTCCGTGTCTAAACTTAGAGAAGAAATGTTGGCTCTTAGTGGCGTTGACATTATGATTGACGATAGTACGTTTAAAGAGACGTACGATGTTATCGATGAATTGTCATACAAGTGGCAAAGTTTAACAGACATACAACAGGCAAAATATATGCCCGTGTATACAGAAATGTGTGCATAAGAACACATCTAAAACCAGTAAAACCTAAAGCTTCACTACTACAATGCGGATGAAATATGCTGGCATGAACGTAACGAAAGTAAAACAACAGTGAAGATGTCATATGGTCAAAAGCCTAAGTGACGAAACAATGGTAGCTTGGTCGCAAAGCCCCGAACAGGGGTGTGTCAAACGACTATCCCCATTTGGGATAGGGACTGGAGAATAAATATCCCTATCAATAGGAGTACGGCGCAATCGCAAATGGCGTGGGTGAGAATCTCTTAAACGGAAAAGGTGTGACCGTAACACGCAAAGGTGACGGATAAGAAATAGTCTACTCTCACGGGAAACCGTGAGTTTATTTATTATTGGGAAAGAATTAAAGGAGAAATATGGCAGTTATTAAATTTGATAAGGAATACTCTACTCAGTACAACAGGGAGCGTGAGTTTCTGTTAGAGCATGGTATTAGACCATCGTTTGTAAAAATTATCGATGGCGCAACTACATATAAGTACACGAAGACACCAGAACTTTTTAAGTTACTGGTGCTTTTTTATTCGCAAAACAAATAAAAATTGATTAGAAACGAGGAGATAAATAATGCCAAAAAGAAAAACACACGAAGAATTTATAACAGAGATGGCAGTGAATAATACAAAAGTAACGGTAATTGGAACGTATGTTAATAAAAGCACTAAAATCTTGGTAAAGTGCAATAGGTGTAACCGTGAGTGGATGGGGAATCCCGGTGATTTATTGAAAGGTCATGGATGTCAAAAATGCTACCAATCATTGGGCGGTAAAGCCAAGCGAAAAACAAATAAACAATTTTTAAGCGAGTTAAATACAATAAACAGCAATATAGAACCATTAGAAGAATATATTAATAATCATACTAAAATTAGATTCAAATGCAAAAAATGCGGTTATGAATTTCAGAAAACGCCACATCATGTTTTAATTGGTCAGGGTTGCCCAAAGTGCGCAATAAAATCTAGGGCATTAAAAAGAGCAAACAGTCTTGATGATTTTATAGAACGCATGAGTGTTATCAACCCAACGTTAAAAATAACTGCTAAAGATTATGTCAATAGCAAAACAAAAATAGACTGCGAATGTTTAGTCTGTGGTGAGAAAATGAAAAAGACCCCCGATTCATTGCTTAGTGGTAAAGGATGTCGAAAGTGTTCTTTTAAAAAAATACATGATGCACGTTGTTTTACCCAAGAAGAATTTGAGCGCCGTATGTCAGAGTCGAATCCATCTGTTAAAATTTTAGGGCGGTATTATAATAAAGATACAGAAATATTGTGCGAGTGTAAAAAGTGTGGGAATCAATGGAGTACAAAACCCGTGTGTGTGCTTAATAAGGGGCATGGGTGTCCAAAATGCAGAATGTCACGGGGTGAGAAAATATTGAAACGCATACTTGATGAATCTGGAATAAACTATAATACACAACATACTTTCGCTGATTGCGTTTATGAAGCCAAATTGAAATTTGATGTATTTGATTTAGACAATGGGATTGCGTATGAGTATCAAGGACAACAACATTACTACCCTGTGAATTTTGGTGGTTGCAGTGATGAGATTGCTCAAAAGGATTTTGAGATAGACAAAATACGAGATAATATTAAAAGAGAATACTGCAAAGAACACAACATCCCCCTTATCGAAATCCCATATTGGGAAAGAGATAATATGAGGGATTTTTTAATTGATAAATGGAAAGAACTTAATTTAAACATAGCATAAATAACCCAATAATAAATAAAGCATCGTGTTGCGAACGATGTTAATATAACGGATCTATTACGGAATTAATTGCCGGGAAGCGTAACGGTAATGTCTTAAATGCAATTCTTAGTCAGATGTCGATAGCCAGAGAAACTGTTGCTGACGCAAATACGTCTGCTGTTGGTTCAATGAACTCCCAGTTGGAGGTCTACGGTCAATCGATTCAGGCAAGTCTTGATAAATTTCACGTTGCCTTTCAAGAACTCTCCACAGATGTAATCAGCTCAGATTTCATTAAAGGCGCAGTTGGTTTTGGAACGGTTTTCCTCAGAATTTTAGATGAACTCATAGAACATATCGGCGTTCTTGGTACTGCTTTAACAGGTCTTGGTATTGCCAAAATCTTTACTACCGCAGTTAACGGCGCTAAAAGTGTTGAAGTTGCAAGTGATGGAGTGGAACTTCTTGCTACTGCTTTGGAGGCGGCACAAGGAAGTGGCGCTGGTCTTACTGGTACAATTAAGGGGCTTAGTGGCGTACTTGGGACGCTTGGTGCAAAAGCAGGTGGCGCTGGGTCTGCTCTTGGTGGATTATTCAGTAATCTTGGTGGATTTTTAATGAGTCCAGCCGGGCTGATTACTGCTGGCGTTGCCGCAGTGGCTGGTATTACCGCCCTTGCAATCAATGCTCGTAAAAAACAACAAGAAGAATTAAGAAAACAGGCAACTGCTACAACGGAAAAATGGGGAGACGATAAGTCCAGTGTTGATAATTTTAAGCGTCAATATACTGAACTCAACGACCAACTCAAAAACGTAAATCTTACGGAGTCTGAACGTATTGGCATCAAGCAACAACTTCTCGATTTACAAAATCAGATTAGTGCAAAATACGGTGCTGACGCAGGACAACTTGACTTAATTAATGGCAAATACGAAACTCAGTTAGGTCTTATTTCGCAGATTACAGAAAAAGAAGCCCATAGAAATCTTCAAAACAACAGAGAAGCGTATCAGCAGTCTATCGATGAGATGACAAAAGACAGAACCTATACTCTGTTTAGTAATGGCTCTGGAAGTGATCTCATGAAGAAGATTGAGATGGCGTATGTGCAGAATGGTTTCAAGGATCAGGGAGATTTAAGTTTTGATTTTACAGGTGATGTAACTGAAGCCGATAAAAATATTCGTGCTTTAATGGACAGGCTTGAGCAACTCAAGGCGACCGCAAATGATACTGAGAAACAATTTATTGATAGTGTTATTGGGGCAACCAGTAAGCTTCTTGCAAAGAATAATGAAATTCTTGATGCGAACCAAGCAAATTATCAAGCATATCTTGAGCAATCATTATACGACGACGGATACGGTGATGAACTTGCAAAATATTCTAAACTTGTAAAAGAATATAACGAAGCATTAGCTGGCGACGACGTCGCATCTGCGTATAAGAAGCGCTCTGAGATGCTTGCGTACTATCGTGATAATATCGAGAGTACATTTGAGGGGACGCAATACGAAGACTTCTTTACCAACGTAACTAATCAGATTGATACGGCGTCAGAAAAGATGATGGATTGGCAAGACATTGTTGATGATGAAACAACATACGCAACCAATGGTCTTGCAAAATATGCGGACATAATCCGCAAAACAGTCGGCGATATCAAGAAACTTAAACTTGATGGAGTTGACATACAGGCTATACTTGGAGATCCAAATAGTGCCATGTATAAAGATATGGCACAGTTGGCGAAACTGTGGAATTCCGATATCAATTTAGGCAACCCGGATGATTTACAACTGTTTTCTGACTTCTTGATGAAAGTTGTATACGGTGCTGACGCTTTTACTAGTGAAGTTGATTTGGCGAAAAGTTCATTTGACGACTTCATGAAGTCAGCATCTGCTTCTATCGATACTCTTGATAAAGTAAACGCCGCCCTTGTTAATGGCTTTAAGAGTGGTGGCTTATCGGCACGTATTGATGCTGAAACTGGTGCGCTTACTGGCGATGTAGCGACAATACTTAATGCATATAAGAAAGAACTTGGCGACGGCGATATTGATGAATTATTTGAGCGAACTGCCGATGGAATAATTGTCAATAGAGACGCTCTTCGTGCTTTACAGGCGCAACAGGAAAATACAACAAAAGCCGAGTTTATTAAACGTATTAAAGAAGCAGAAGAACATCTTGCCAATGCTTCTACTGATGGAGAACGGCAGGCTTGGCAAGAAAGATTGGATAATATTAAACTCCTTGCCTCTGCTTACGATGGCGCAACGAGCGCCTATCAGAAGTGGGTTGACGCTCAGAAGATGGGCGAGGCTGGCGATCAATATGATACGATTGCAAGCACTGCTATAAAGCGTGGTAAAGAACTTTATGATAAAGGCTTAGTTGGCACAAATGAATTTAGAGCAATTGCTCAATTATACTCAAATGAAGACTTGGCTCTTGCATCAGTAGACGAAATAACGGAAGCCTATGAAAACGGCGTTGACACTGTTAAGAAGTATTTCACCGAGGGACAAGAGGGTGCGGTCGCATTCGCCGATAAACTCGTTGAACTTGGCGAGGCGACAAAAGAGGGCGACTTCTATAACTTTGAAGACGGCATTAATACCTCTCAAATCGCAGATGATTTAGGCATTAGTGTTGACCTCGTTGAGGCTGCATTCAAGAAACTTGGCGACTATGGTTTTGATATTCATTTCATGGATGAAGATCAATTGGCTGAGTTTGATTCGCTTACCGAGAAAGCTGAAGAAGCCCAAGAAAAACTGAAAGAACTTCGTGATAGCGGCGCAGAGGTTGGAGATACTGATTTAATTGATATCGATTTAAGTGAAATAGATACCGTTGATGAAATTAACACCGCCTTAGAGCAACTGGGCGACGTGGTTGCATCTCCAGATATAGATCCAGAATCTGCTGAAGCGTATCAGGCTATTATTGATTCTCTGCAAGAGAAACTTGACCTTCTGTCTCAGACCGACATTGGGAATGAAGTAAACTATGACAATCTTGATAGTGCGTATAATTTACTTGGTTCTTTACAGGGAAGAATAGAGGCTATTAATAGTATCAATGCAACATCTACAGTAGATGTTGATGTAAATAACGATGACCAAGTTCAATTACTGGCAGAACAGATAGCAAATCTTCCGCCTGATATAAAGATGGCAATCGGCGTTGACGGCGATGATGCCAACACGATTATTGAGAAACTCAAAAACGAGGAAATTCAAATCCCGGTCGAGTATCAGCAACCGACAAATACTCCAACTACAACGGGTACGGCTACCGTTAGTGTTCAGTACGAACAGGGCGACTTGCCCTCTGTATCATCACAAACCGTACACCTAAACTATGAGCCAAATCCGCTTGAGACAAACGTTGTCGCAAAGTTAGATAATACGGCGGTTGAGTCTTATACTCCCGTAAGCAAAGACGCAAATGTCGTTTATGGTGTAGATGATACTGCTCCGACCAATTATCAGCCAAGTGATAAGTCTGCGACGGTAACATATACTGTTGATGTTATTGGTGCTTCTGCTGTCGATAATTTACCCGATAGTGGGACTAGGACTATTACATATTATATAGAAACTGTTGGTAGCGCTCCGAGTAACTATAAAGGAACTGTACCAAGGTCTGCTTTCCAAGGCATGGCTCATGTTGGTGGTACTGCTCATGCAGGTGGTCTTAGTAAATATGGTTTAAAACAAAACGAGGATTCTTTAATTAATGAACTTGGCGCAGAAATTGTTGTAAGACCATCCGAAGATTCTTGGATGATTTTCAATGATGGTATGCCTACGTTTGCGTCTCTACGCAAAGATGATATTATCTTCAGTGCCGATCAGACAAAGGAACTTCTTGAAAAGGGCTGGACAAAGAATTATGCAAGTATTCTTGGTGGTGCTTTTGCTAGTGGCACTGTTAAAGGTACTGCTCATGCTAGGAAAGTAACTGGCGGTGGCTCGTTTAAGAAAGCCAAATCATCATCGTCAAGTGGCGGTGGTGGAAATGGCGGTGGCGGAAGCGACGGCGGTCGTTCTTCGGGTTCTAAGGAAGATGCTAAAGAGTTTAATGAAGTTCTCGACGAAATCCAAATCAATATCGATAGGATTGAGAGGGATATCAAAAATCTTGATACGATTGCGTCTGATACATTTACTAATCTTACTGGCAGAACCAGTGCTTTAAATAAAGAACTGGCAAAAGTCAGAAAAGAAATCAAAGTCCAGCAAATTGGATATAACCGCTATTTGGCAAAAGCCAACAGTGTAGGTCTTAATGGGACTTGGGCGGCGAGAGTAAGGGCTGGCGAAAACCTTACTATTGACGATGTTACAGATGAGGATCTCTGGGACAAGATAGAGGAATATCGAAAGTGGTGGAATTCACGCCACTTAATTCATTTAACTGCTGGAAAACTGCGAAGACATATAAACTACAACGCAAGGATGAAATATGCCTAAACGTGAATGTTTGAAAATTATATGTTATGTGGCAATCAGCAACGAAGCCCCGAACAGGGGAACGCTCAACGACTATCCTATATAGGAGTAGGGTTGCAAGCGATTGGCAATCCGAAAAAATGAATATGAGAAACTGAATTCTCTAAAGATATAGTCTAATCTCATGTGAAAGCATGAGGAGTTATTACTCTCCTGGCGTAGCGAACCAGTAAAATACAAATGATGAACTCGCCCTTGATTGTCGTGATGCAATTTATCAATTAAAGGTCAATGAGGGTGAATTATGGCAACAGAGATTTGACGTCAGACAAACAGACTTTGAAAATCAGATAGAACAAATACAACACGTTTATGAGTTGCTTGACAGTTTTATTGAAAAGGCTGAGAACACTGGCAGAATTACATCTAATACATTAAGACTTAGGCAGTTAGACCAAGAGCGCAGTAAAGTCACAAAACTTCAAGAGGAGTATAGGGCGCTTGAGGGTGTTATTGCTGAAGCCCTTAGAAGTGGTGAAATTACCAAAAATTCTGAGGGATACTACAATATGCTCAATACCCTTAATGATATTCGTGAAAGCATTGCTGAATCAACTAGCAATATTGAAAAACTCAATAAGGAAATCAGAGAAACCGAATGGGAAATCTTTGATCGTGCTTTAGAGAAAATTGAGAATATCAACGATGAACTTGAATTTTTGTATGGAATCCTTGGCGATGAGGAAAACTTCTATGATAAAAATGGTCGTGTGACGAATGAGGGAATATCTGCTTTTGGCGTATTATCTGCACAGTATAACGTTGCTATGCAAGAGGCACAGAAGTATGCTGACGAAATCCGCAAAATAAATGAAGATATTGCAAATGACCCATACAACCAAGACTTAATTGAGCGCCGTGACGAACTGAGAAAATCCCAAAGAGACGCAATTGAGGATGCTGAAAAGTATAAAGACTCAATTGTTGACCTTGTTAAAAACGGCATTAAGGCTCAAATTGATGCGATAAAGGAACTTATAGACCAATACACTGATTTACTTGATGCGGAAAAAGACGAGCATGATTATGCCAAGAAAGTATCTTCTGCGCAAGAGAATATCAATAAATTACAGAAACAGTTAAATGCCTATGGCAATGATAACTCTGAAGAGGGAATGGCTCGTAGGCAGAAATTAGAGAACGACCTTAGAAACGCAAGAGAAAACTTGGCGGAAACTGAGGAAGACAGGCGTATCTCACAGACAAAGAAATTGTTATCGGATTTGCAAGAGGAATACGAGGATATTCTCAATGCAAGGTTAGATAATATTGATGCGTTAATAGAGGCTGTTATTAATGGCGTCGATGCAAACTCTTCCATTATAAAGGAAGCGATTACTACTGCTGCGAATGACGTTGGATATGCCTTAAGTGAGGGCGCTTCTACTATTTTCAACAATGCGTCCGACTCCAAAGATCTTGCGTCCTACTTTACTAATGGCGATTTTATAGAGAAAGTTACGAGCATTGCTGATGCGGTAAAGGATATAGATGATTATATCCAAAATGCAATAAAGAATGCGGAACAAACGCAAAGTGGCAATATTGCAAAAGAAGATTCTGCTATCTCATCTACTGAGGGTATTATGAACAGTGCTGCTCAGACTGGTACAAGAGTCAGAAACAACACCAATAAAATAAGCGGACTTGACGGCAATTGGAGCAAGAACGGCAAAAACTGGGAATGGACTTTTAACGATGGCGAAAAGGCTACTGGTTGGAGTTTAATTGACAACAAATGGTACTCATTCGAAAGTAACGGACGGATGAGGGCGAACGAGTGGTATCAGGATCCTAATGGCAAGTACTATCACCTTGGCGCAAGTGGCGCAATGGATAGGAACAAGTGGATTACCAAAGGCAATAGTTGGTCGTTTGTTGGTGGCAACGGTGCGGCATCAACTGGTTGGCAATATCTGAAATGGTCGGGCGGAAACGACTGGTTCTATTTCAATGATAAAGGCGACATGCTCAAGGGAATGCAGAATATCGGCGGAAGAAATTATTACATGGATACCAGAACTGGTGCAATGGCTAAAAATAAATGGGTCAAGAGTGGCGGTAAATGGTATTACATGGATAAGACTGGCGCAGCCTCGACTGGTTGGAGACAACTCGACTGGGGCGGTGGCAGAAACTGGTTCTACTTTAATGGCAATGGCGAAATGCTTACTGGTATGCAGAACGTCGGTGGCAACATGTACTACATGGACGGCAAGACTGGCGCTATGGCTAAGAACCAGTGGATTAAGAGCAACGGCAAATGGTATTACATGGGTGAGTCAGGAGTCGCCGCCAAAGGATGGAATTACCTTAAGTCTGGCAGTGGGCAGAACTGGTATTACTTCAATCCCGATGGCACTATGAAAGCGTCTGAGTGGTATTATGATCCCAAGTATGATGCATGGTACTGGTTTACCGAAAGTGGCGCCATGGCTCGTGATGGTAAATTCAAAACTGTTGACGGCGAAAAGTGGTTTGAAGCTAATGGTAAATGGCGTGGCTATAAATCGGGGACTAGGGCTGTCGGTTCTGATGGTCTGTATTGGACGAATGAGGGAATGCCCGAAACGATTGTCAGAAAATCGGATGGGGCGATACTCACGAGGCTGAACTCCGGGGATACCGTGTTTAATGGTGATGCCACTAAAACTATGTGGGATTTTGCCAACAACCCTGCAAAATTCTTGAGGGGAATGGGCGTAAATAATACATATGGCAGTGGCAATAATGTGAATCTTGAGTTTAATCTTAATGGTCTGCGAAGCCCTACTGAGTTCATGAATGCGCTCAGAAAAGACAAGCGCTTCGAACAGTTTATCCAAGAGATTACTATTGGTCGGGTGAACGGACACGGATCACTCGCAAAAAATGCAATTAAGTTTTAATTGAAAGTCTAGTCGGTTGAAATATACTGGCTAGACTTTTTTAAATGGAGAAAAAGGATGGGTAAAGACAAAAAGAAAAAGAAGAAACAGGGCGAACAGCCTGATGAAACAATGAAAGAATATAATGACTCGCTTGAGTTGTTAAAGGCAAAACACGAACAATTAGATGGAATATTACGAGAGGCGCAGTTATATCTTGATGAGGCACGAAAAATGCGTGATGAGGTTGCCGATAGATTAGACTTAATGAAAAGAGAATTGCCCCTCGATAGTTAATATATATGTAAAGGTGGTGAGAAATTGGTCACAGATTTCAAATATGATGGAACATTATTGAGCGATTTTGGATATGCTATTGTTAATTTTGATAGCGTAAAAGATGGCGAAGTTAATACAGACTCACAGATAACTTTCAATCATGCAACCATGATGCGTGGGAAGTATCAGCCTTTTTCATCTTATATATATGACGATGTTCTTAAGATGGAATTATATATTGGGAAAGATATGTGTCGAATTAACACCGCCAACGAAAGGTTCGACTACAATATCTCTGTAAGCGAGATGTCGTTTTTGAAACGATGGTTATCACGTCCAACCCCACATGTGTTAAGGGCTATTGGCGACGATGAATATACTGGGATTTTTTGGCGTGGATCTTTTATCGTTGAGGAATATACGCTTGGAGACGGAAGAATTGGCGCACATCTTACATTTGAGTGTGATGCTCCATTTGGATATATGAACGACGTCGTTGTAAGAGGTGATATAGAATCGAACGAAGAGTTTGAATACAATTGTGCCTCTGATGAGATTGGATATATTTATCCAAAGCTTACAATTCTTTTAAAGGGAGATGGCGATTTAAAGTTTAGCAACAGCCATGATGGACGGGAAACAATAATTAAAAATTGTGTTTCTGGCGAGATAATAACGATTTCCAAAGACTTACAAATCTCCTCTTCTGTCTCATCTCATAAAATTATGAACGATTTTAATTTTGTATTTTATAGAGTTTCTAGCGCATTTGGAAATGTTGAAAACTCTATAACATCAAATCTTCCGATAGAATTTATTATCGAATACAATCCATATGCAAAGGCGGTGATGATTTGAGTGATGTAACAGCCCTTTTACAGGGGAACAAACTGATTGACGTTGATGCGAATGGACAAATCGCACAACCAGTCTTGGTATTATCTTCTAGGGGCGGAGATAAAATTGGAGTGATCCAAAACGTTTCAAGTATTAATGTCACCCATCCGCTGGCTGATGTGGCTGAGTTGTCGTTCGATGTAACGAAAGAAATTGACGGCAATGTATACGCTGATTGGTATAAAATAAAAGATTTTAAATTTATACAGATGCCGTATGACAATACATGGTTTGAAGCAACTGTATCCATAGACGAAGAAAATGAGATTGTCAAACATGTCACATGTACACATGCCAATGAATCTGAACTTGGACAGTTAAATCTCTATGAGACTGAAATCAATACAGAGAGCGACATTGGAAGAAGTGATTATGTGGAAACGGTTTTCTACGACGAGGAAAACCATAATGCATCTTTGCTTCACAGGATATTGAAAGACAAAGCACCACATTATCAGATTTACCATGTCGATGATTCGCTTAAAGGATTATTCCGAGTATTTTCTTTTAATGGCGATTCAATTCAAGATGCCCTAAATAAGATTGCGGATGAGGTGAATTGTTTATTTGTTTATGGCGAATGGAGCGAAAATGACGGCAAGTATCACAGGACAATCAGCGCATATGATTTAGAGGACTATTGCCAAGAGTGTCATACCCGTGGAGAGTTTCACGATGGCGTTTGCATGAATTGCGGATCTACAAATATTGTAAGTGGCTATGGTGAAGATACCGGGATTTTTATATCCAAAGAGAATTTGGCGCAGTCTATTAATTACAGTTCTAATACGGACAATATGAAAAACTGTTTCAGATTAGTCGCTGGAGACGACGTGATGACGTCGGCAATCAAGTCTTGTAATCCGTCAATGTCACAATATATGTGGCATTTCTCAGACGATATGTTGGAAGACATGAGCGATGAACTTGCTGCAAAAATCACAGAGTATGAGGCACTTGTTGAGGCGTATAAAAAAGACATAGAGATAGGCATACCAAGTGCTTTTATTGAGTCTTCTTATAATTCACTTGTCGATAAGTACGACGATATTAATGATGAGTTAGTTAAGATTACCACACCCATTACGGGTACAGTAGAACTTACAGAAGCGTATTATAATGCCTTAAATATGTATGGCTTTTTGAAAAGCGAGATGATGCCACCATCAGAAAAGGTCACGGACACTACCGCAACCGAGCAGTTGGCGCTGTTGCAGGACGGCGATTTTACCGAGGTTGGAATCGTAGATGCAAGTGGAACTATACCATATACGACGGCGAACTCCGCCATCCAGTCTTATGCGAAAGTCTATATTGATACTTCCCGATATAAAGTTAGCGTGTTTACAAACAGTATAGATAATAAGGTTTGGACTGGCACTATTACTGTTACTGCGTATAGGGATGATGAGGATACCGCAACTGACACTTTTACGATCACATTGTTTGACAGTACGGATAATGAAAAATATGCAGACTGGCTTACACAATCCGTTCAAAAAACAATGGCAAGCAGAGAAGCAAGTGATGTAAGTGTCGTAAATCTATTCAAGACCGATGAGGATATTGTTTCATTTAAGAATAGATTAAAACTGTATAGCCTTGATTATCTGAATATCATGTTGAGTATGGCGACAAGTGCAATTACGGTTCTGAGCGAACAGGGCGTTGCAAGCCAAGACACATTAGACACGGATATATACACTCAATTGTATCTGCCATATCTTGAAAAAAGCCGTGCAATACAAAATGAGATTGCAGTAAGAGAAACAGAATTGTCGGGCTTACTTCAGCCAACAGATGAGGATGGTGTGCAGAACCCGGCGTTTCAAAACAAGGGACTTATCGATATTATTGAAGAAAAGCAGAACGAAATAAGAGATGCGCTTGATCTTCATGATTATCTTGGTGATACGCTGTGGGAAGAGTTGTCTTTTTATAGGCGTGAGTCTGAGTACTCAAATCCAAACTATATATCCGATGGCTTAACGGACGGTGAGGTTATTGAACAGGCACAGAATTTTATTAATACTGCCACTAAAGAAATTATTAAGGCTTCGACATTGCAACATACAATCTCCGCTCCTCTTTCAAACTTCTTGTTATTGGATGAGTTCAGCGGATTGCAGAAAAAGTTTAGAGTCGGTAATTGGATTTGGTTACGAGTTGATGACAGTATTTATAAACTTAGACTTGCGAATTGGGAAGTTGATTATGATAACATCGATGATTTAGACATAGAGTTTACGGATTCAGTCCGTGTCGGCAATGTTATTTCTGACGTAGAATCGATACTTTCTAAATCAAGGAGTATGGCAACCACATATGACTATACTGCACGACAGGCAGATAAAGGAAAGGATGCGTCTGAAACCGTCCAATTCTTTAAGGACAGCGGAATTGATTTTAAGGCAGTTAAGGCAATTGTGTCTAGGGGAAATACGAACATTGTATACGATGATGACGGAATTCTGTTAAAGCGTGTCGATGGGTTTAAAGACCTCCCCGAACAGGCTCGTATTTATAATAACGGAATATATATAACTAGAGATGCTTGGGAAACAGTTTCGACTGGTCTTGGGCATTTTTCTTATGTTGATCCTGAGACTGGCGATACAGTTGATACGTATGGAATAATTGCGGATACAGTCATTGGTAAACTGATACTTGGCGAAAACCTTAAGATTTATTCAGAGTCAGGCAAATTTGAAATGGGTGATGACGGTCTTAAAGTTACCGCTATTGATGGCGAGGACAACTCTGACCTGTTTGTTGTTCAAAAACAAAAGACAGACGATCAAGGCAGACCATATGTAGAGAAATACATTTATGTAGATTCTAACGGCGATGTAAAGATTGCTGGCAATTCTATTACAATAGGCGCAAAACCTCTTACCGAATATATTGACGATGAGGTTGATTCACAGATTGGCGACCAAGTCGATGACGCCAAAAAAGTGGCTACGAATTATTTGTCGGTTGATCCTACTGGCATCATGATTGCGAATATGACGCAAGGGGGACAAACTCCAAGTCAAGCGACTGGGAAAAATGTATTTATCGACAATGACTCCGTAGATATTAGAAACGGTCAAACTGTTTTAAGTAGTTTTGGAAATAATACGGTAATACTTGGTCAACTTGGTAAGCCAAGATTAGAATTGTCTTCTACTTCAATTAGTAGCATTTCAGAAATTGGTGTTAAGAATTTTAATATTATAAGCGGCAGTTCTGAAAAAGAAAAAACCATTACTAAAAATGGTACTTTCGAAAATACTTCTTCCGAAACAGATAAATTCAGTGGAAGTTTTACTATTTCCGATGAATTTTATTATTTTCATAACATTGCTGCTACAGTAAGTTTTAATTACATTTGGGATGGTCAAACATATACTAGTGTTCCGTTAACACTTAATATTGATGACCCAGTTAAGGATGAAACTCAAACTGCTTGGTATATAGGTGAAGAAGAATATTTATCCTCATATTCGTTAAATAAAGAAATGAGATGTACGGTTCAACATAATGCCAATATGACCTTTTTATATTTTGACTATAGCGCACAAATTAAACCAAAAACAACATCTGTATCTTATCAAATAGGAAATGATGCGCTTTATTCTGTTGTAATAGAAACAAAGACATATCAAAATACATCGTATACTTTTGGTTCTAGGGTAATAAATTCCGAACACGGTGCGAACAGTTTTGCAATTGGAGAAGGATTAGTGGCAAGTTCTGATAATCAAATCGCAATTGGCAGATATAATAATGATGATCCAGAAAAAAATTATGCATTTATGATTGGCAATGGTATTTATGGTGAATATAGAACTAATGCATTTACGGTAGATTGGAATGGTCGAACAGAAATGGGAGATATTGAAGGCTATGGATTACAATTGTCAGAAAACAGTCAATCGGAAATGGATAATTATATAGAATGTATAGATGTCAATGATGATACCGTATTTAGCGTTTCTAAGACTGGCGCAGTAAATTCAATAGGACGTGTTAACGCCTCAAGTATTAAATTACAAAAAGACAGTGCTACCCCTACTGATTATATTCAATGCCAAGATGAAAATAACAATGTAAAGTTTAATGTCTCAAATGATGGTAGCACATTTATAGGAAGCAATCTTACCGTTGATAATAATCAAATTATTAATGGTGATTTAAATGTGGTTGGCAGACTTAGCGTTAATAGCAAAGCGCCGATAGCTATTAAAACTTTTTCATGGGATGTTGACCTTATTGTTAATGGTGGAAGAAGTATAACTGAACATATAGGGATTGATGGATATTACGCTTTAGGCACAATTGGGTATGGATGTTTTAATCCGTCTACTGGCACAGCTAAAAATGTAGACTGGTGCATAATAACAAAATGCTTTGTATTTACTGGAGCAGACCCAATATTAAATGTGTATGCTTGGAATTTAAATACCAATTCTGGTCAAACCGCTAGATGTGGTGTTTATGTGAGAGTCCTTTATGCAACAATTGGCGCTTGTCAATGGCTAACTTAATGAGGTGATTATATGATAAAAAGTTGGATACCTAGTTTTGGTAAACCTAGTAAAGAAACGAGGTATGGAGACACCCAAGTCTTTATCGATACTAAAAACAATATCTGTTTAGTAATCGACGGCGGTTTAGGTAAATGCTCTACGAGACTTATCTCCTATCTCAAACAAAATAAAATTAAAGAAGTATATTTGCTTTTAACCCATCCCCACAATGATCACGGGGATGGGCTTTTAGATATTATAAAAGATTCTTATTTCACAGTTATGCGCTTTTATTGCTATGATTCCGATTCGCTGAAAAAGGGACTTAGAAATAATAAAGGCAGTGACTCTGTAAGAGATGATATCGATTATCTTAACGATATCATATATGAGGCTGAGAAAAGAAAAATTGATGTGCAGTATCTTGTTCACGGCGACAAGGTCGAACTTGGAGACATTAAATTTAATGTTTATCGGGAACAGCCGTCCCGTGTTGAAGATAATGACACGTATGGTTGGTCTTATGTGAATGACGGTTCTTTGTGTTTGTATTTCCCCGACTTATATTATTGGACAAGCGGTGATGGTTCAGATTCTATATGGGATTTCATTAAAAAACTTGGATTAAAAGTTAAATTCTTCAAAATACCACATCATGGAAACAACTGCCCAAAGACACAGGCAAATGGTTTGAAGTCGGGCGGTGCTGAGTTATGTTGGTACAACGACTTAGAGCCTAGAGGCGTTGGGACTAATGACTTTACGCTTTATGGCGCAAGACGGTGCAAAGAGGCTGGTATTACAGTTATTGATTGTATTGGCTCTGATATTGAAATGACTTTCGCTATGGAGAGAGCCACTATAATGAAAGGCGGATCTATTTGGACTTACGAGATACCATACAGTGGCGAATACCAAGAGGGATGGGTTAAATATCCTAAAGGGTGGTGTTATAGATACAAGAATGGCGCATGGGCAATTGGTTGGAAAACAATCTTTTGGCAAGGGGCTATTAGAGTATTCTACTTTGATGAGCATGGATACATGGCTACTGGGTGGAAGTATCTTAAGTGGGAAAAGGGCTACAGTTGGTTCTTCTTCGACAAGACGAATGGCGATATGAAGACTGGTTGGATTTACAACAACAATTTCTGGTATTACCTCAATCCTACGGATGGTCATATGCAGACTGGTTGGTTGGATTACAAGAATAAGAAATGTTATCTTGAGCCGGCAAGCGACAAAAACCAAGGTCATGCATACCGTAGCGTTACCGTTATGATTGACGGAGAAACGTGGCAGTTCGACGATAATTGTTATGGGGAAAAAGTGACCGCTTCTGCTTTCGTAAAGAGAACCGTAATTGATATTTCGCAGTTTAATAACGTCACGAACTGGAGTGCGGTTAAGGCGGTTGGTTATCCCGTAATTATTAGAATCGGTTACAGGGGGAGTAAAACTGGCACTATTACATACGACCCTAAATACAAGGAATACAGATCCGCATGTGAACAATATGGCATCGAACACTACTTCTATTTCTTCCCGTGTTCTATTACGGACGCAGAGGCACACGAAGAGGCTTTGTTTATTAAGAATGAAGTGGTTAAGAGCGGAGTGCAGTTGGTGTATTTGGATAGCGAGGTTGTTCAAAGTGATAAGAGTGGGCGTTCTGATACTCTTTCAAAGGAGAAGAGAACAAGAATGCTTCGTATTATCTGCGAGGATCTTCTGAGTTGGGGAATTTCGTGTGGTGTATATGCTTCACGCTCTTGGCTTTACAACAATCTTGATATGAGCAATATCCCAAGTAACGCTGTTAAGAATACATGGGTGGCAGAGTACGGCGTTAATGCAACGAAATACACAGGCACTTATGTAATGTGGCAGTACACATCTAAAGGGTCTGTCAATGGTATTAATGGCAATGTTGATTTATCTCATCAGTATGAGCCATTCTACTTTATTGTTAATAACAGTAGTTCTCAAGCGGATGGAATTGATTCTGAACCCAAAAAAGAAATAACCAAATCTGAACTTGAGAAAGTTATCGAGGTTGCAAAGGCGGAAATTGGATATCTTGAAAAGAAATCTAATAGCCAACTTGATAGCAAAACTGCAAACGCCGGGGATAGAAATTTTGTTAAATATTGGTCTGTGAAGCCAGAGTGGAATGGTGCTTATTGGTGTGCGGCATTTATTTGTTGGGTGTTCACAGAAGCGCTTGGCAAACAACGTGCGAAAGAATTACTTAAGCACTATCCGTATGTTTATTGCCCTACTCTTGCCGGGTTATTCACAAAGTATTCGACTCCACAAGTTGGCGACATTGTAATCTTTTGGAAAAATGGAGAATATGCTCATACGGGATTGGTTATTGCCGTTAATGGTAATCGGTTCACAACAATCGAGGGCAATACAAGTGGCGCATCTACTGTTGTACCTAACGGCGGTGGCGTATGTCAGAAAACGTATAATCTCAGCGATGTTAATGCTAAATTCTGCCGTCCCGACTACTCTTCTACTGCTATCACATCTGACGCAAATAAGGTTGTCGTATCTGACGATATTCATACAGTTAAGTGGAAAGGTTATGTCAATATTGGTAGGAATACAAAACTTGCGGTGAGGCTTCAGCCTAGCACGAGCGCAAAAGAGTGTTCTTTTAGTGGCTTAAAGCAAGGCACGGAAGTCGGCGTATCGCATGAACAGGGCGACTGGTATCTGATTAAGTATGACGGCAAATTTGGCTATGTACAAAAGCAGTATATTAGTAAAACAAAGGTGAGCGAGATTTCGAATCCCGACCCTGTAACAGATGATATTCACACAGTTAAATGGACTGGTGTTGTAACTACGAATGGTGGGACGCTTAATGTGAGGCTTCAGCCCAACAGTAATGCCAAGACTTGTAGTTTCTCTCCTCTTCGTAAAGGAACAGAAGTAGGCGTATGCAGTCAGAGTGGCAACTGGTATCTTATTAAATATAATGGGAAGTATGGGTATGTATATTCTTCCTATATTAAGCGGAAGTAAAGGAAAATTATAAAATATAGGGGGTATACAACCAATGGACAAGGAATTAGTAATAACGGTTATTGTAGCCGTTATAGGTTCGAATGCTCTGTGGGGATTTATTCAGTTCCTCATGGAGCGAAAGGATAAAAAGGATGACTGCTCTAAGAAGATTATGGATATGATTGAGAAGCTTGACAAGAAGATTGACAAGATAGACAAGGAGGCACAAGAACGGGAGGCAATAACCGCTCGTGTCCGAATACTCAAGTTCATGGACGAACTTCTTGAGGGGCGAAAACATACGAAGGATTCATACGACCAAGTGATGACAGATATCACAAATTACAATAAATACTGTTCGGCTAATCCTGATTTTAAGAACAACCAAACAGAAGCAACGATTGAGTATATTAATAAAGATTATCAAAAGCGGTTAGAGAAGCATGATTTTCTCTAATCTTTTTTTATTTTAAAGGGGGAAATGAATTATGACAGTTGCAGTTATTATCGCAGTGGCAATTCTGATTGAGGGACTTGTTGAGTATGGTAAGAATATCGCTGAGATGTTCTATGGTGGCGACAAGAAGACGGCTATTACGCAGCTTGTGACAATCGCCGTTGGAGTTGCAATCGCATTTGCATTTAATGCAGATTTGTTTGTGCCTCTTGGGCTGACGGTTAATCATTATATTGGCATGGTGCTTACTGGTATTATTATGAGCCGTGGCTCTAACTATGTCAGCGATTTGATTAGTAAGATTGGACAGACTACTGTGGGTTAAGAAGTATATGGTGTAAGAGAGCCATGAAATACTGGCTCTCTTTATTTATTTATTGGGGGTGATTTATTTGATTTATTGTTTATCGTGCGAAAAGTATCCAACAGATACAAAAGTCATACCCTATGGTAGTGACTTCCCCATTGATACTTTTAAAGTTAGATTACTTACAAATGAGAAACCGCAGACTATGCCAGTGGACGGCACTGACGTAGAGGATCTTGCGGACGGTACAAAATTTTCTGTCGGCAGTCTGCTTTACGTCGTTGATTCGAATGGCGAGTCTGAGGTTTATATTTATGTTGACGACGAATTTAAGTTGTGGAATTCGCCAGTATGGATTGATTAAATGGGGGTGTTTGCATGGTTTATTGTTTAACATGTGAGAAATACCCTAGAGATTCTCATGTAATACCGCAATACAGTGAATTTCCTATAGATGCTTTTAAGGTAAGGCTTATTAGTTCTTCAAAGCCATCCCCTTTACCGTCTAGTGGCGCTGATGTTGCTGGACTTGCCGACTCTGCTAAATTTTCCGTTGGCAGTAAATTGTATGTCATTAATGGTGAGAACGGATCTGAAATTTATGTATATGAGTCAAACCAGTTTGTGCTGTGGACATCTAAGAAGCACAAGCCTACTCCCGGTGATGACAAAACTTCAAATGTTGTTGGGGTCGGCGAGGTTGATTACATGATTTTAACTATATAAAGGGGGGATATAAATGGCTTATACACCAACACTATGGGCTAAAGGCGACATAGTCACCTCTGAAAAACTCAATAAAATTGAGCAAGGCATAGTGGATAAAGTAGATAAAGTAAATGGCAAAGGTTTATCTACAAATGATTTTACAAATGAAGATAAAGCAAAATTAAATGGTCTTGAAAGCCAAATTGATCATCTTGAGTCTTTAGTTGGTAGTCCGCTTGTCGCCAGTACTGTTGCGGAAATGACCGATGAAGATAAAGTATATGTTTATACTGGCAGTGAGACTGGATATCAGAATGGGAACTGGTATTACTATAACGGAACAACATGGACATCGGGTGGAGTATATAACTCCGTTGCATTTGAGACTGATGACACGCTTAGTACACAGGGCATGGCTGCCGATGCAAAGAAAACTGGCGATGAATTACTTGACTTAAAGGAAGACTTGACTGTTGTATCTGAAAAAGTAAGTGCGATCGAAGAAGCTGAGGGATTGCATAAATACGGAGTAAGCGGAATCGGCCAGAGCGCATCGGCACTGACAAGAATCTGGGACTCTG
>Ga0310695_10001708_pt1 | contig 50029 bp, 41 predicted proteins | sample RumenRJG_04DNA_FD_203882 | JGI IMG/M metagenome (GOLD analysis project Ga0310695, IMG submission 203882) | Bovine rumen microbial communities from Lethbridge, Alberta, Canada - RJG_04 (v2) (version 2) | ecosystem: Host-associated > Mammals > Digestive system > Stomach > Rumen | place: Canada... | reverse complement strand
ACCCAATGCCTGACGCCAGACGCTGGGAATCGTCAAGCGCTTCTTCGGATCAAGCGGACGCTCAAATGAGTTCACTAGCGCACCAGTAAACACTTTCGGCTCCTCTTCCGTACTCTGTTTGCCTTCTATTGACATCGACGGACATACTCTACCACTTTTCCCCACGTTGGTCAATGGGGAATTTAAAAAAATTACAAAAAAAATTGCGGGGCAAATTGCCTCGCACGAATAATTCACCGAAAAAGCACTGAAAAACCGCCAAAATACCCTTTCAAGGCGCATGACGGCCTACCCCGAAGATCAGAACGTCCCCCAAGCGGCATAGCCCCGCGCGCGCCACACCCAGCCCCACCTGTCCCCACGCGGCCCCCTAGCCGTCGTTACGCATTGGCGGGAGCCCAAGGTGCCGTGAAGTCGTCAGGCACAGGAGCTTCGAAAGTCATTGGCGCACGGGTGACAGGATGCTTGAGCGCCAGTCGCCAGGCATGGAGCAGTTGGCGCGCGGGCGGCGGGTCGAGCTGGCGGTCGAGACGCGGGCGGCCGTATGTGGCATCGCCCACCACGGGCGTGCCCAGTGATGCGAGGTGTACGCGGATCTGGTGCGTGCGGCCCGTCTCGATCACGCATTCCACGCGGCTCACCGCACGCGCCGACGCCGCCACGCGATAATTCGTCACGGCTACCTTCCCGTTGCGGTCCACGATCGCCATCTTCTTTCGGTCGAAGGGGCTGCGTCCGATCAAGTTCTCGATCCGCCCCTCGGCCGGCACGGGCGTGCCGTGTACGAGCGCGAGATACGTCTTGGTGATGTTCGCGTGCGAGGAGAACTCCTTCGAGAGCACGTCCATCGCCCGCTGGGTCTTCGCCACCACCATCACGCCGCTCGTGTCCTGGTCGAGGCGGTGGACGATTCCCGGACGCGACACGCCGCCGATACCGCTGAGATCGGGACAGTGCGCGAGAAGTGCGTTCACGAGCGTGCCGGTGAGGTGTCCCGGCGCGGGATGCACCACGAGGCCGGGGGGTTTGTTGAGCGCAAGGATGTTTTCATCCTCGTATATGACATCGATTGGAATATCCTCTGGCTCCGGCACGGCGGGGACGGGCGGCGGGATGAACACGTCGAGCACGTCGGACTCGTCCACCTTCGCGCCGGCCTTCGTCACGACCTCGTCGTTCACCTTCACGAAACCGGCTTCGATGAGTCCCTTGATGCGCGACCGCGAGAAGTCGTGGTGGCGCGCCATCAGCACGATGTCGAGACGCTCGCTCATTTCCCGCTGAGGGCACGGCGGATGATGGACTCGGTGTCGGCCACGGCAGGGTCGTCCGCCAGCACCTTCTGCACCTGCTTGCGCGCCGTCTCCTCGTTGAATCCGAGCGCGGTGAGCGCGAGCAGCGCGTCGCGCACCACGCTCGCCTTCGCATCGTCGGCGGAGGCGGCGGTCGCGTTCGCCACGGCCTCGATCGGGTTCACCTTGTCCTTCAGGTCGATCACGATGCGCTCGGCCGTCTTCTTGCCGATGCCCTTCACGGAGGCGAGACGCTTCGCGTTGCCCTCGGCGATGGCGAGCTGGAGGTCGCCGATCGTGAGGCCGGAGAGCACGGCGAGCGCGAGCTTCGGCCCCACGCCCGAGACGGTCGTGACGAGCTCGAACATCTCGCGTTCGCGTTCGGTCGCGAAGCCGTAGAGCAGCTGGGCGTCCTCGCGCACGCTGTGGTAGGTGTAGAGCTTCACGGCATCGCCGGCGGCCGGCAGGCGGTCGAACGTGGAGAGGGGGATGAACGCCTCGTAGCCCACGCCCCCGACGTCCACGATCACGCGGGACGGCGTCTTCTCTGCGAGAGTTCCCTTGACGTAGGCAATCATGCGAGCGGCTCCCTGTAGCGGTACGCCTCGATGGCGGAGGCCTTCTTGGTGGCTGGATCGAAGGTGATGACGGCCCCCTCGAGCGTGGCCGGACCCTCGGCCACGGCGAAGCGGGCGGGCACGCCTGTGAGGAACTTCTGCTGCACGGGCGCGAAGTCGCGTCCGATGGAGGAGTACCACGGCCCCGTCATACCGAGGTCGGTCTGGAAGGCTGTGCCGCCGGGCAGCACGAGGGCGTCTGAGGTCTGCACGTGCGTATGCGTGCCCACGACGGCCGTCACGCGTCCGTCGAGGTAGTGGGCGAGCGTGATCTTCTCGCTCGTCGCCTCGGCGTGGAAGTCCACGAACACGGGCACGTCCTTCGGCATCTCGTTCAGCGCCGCGTCGGCCGCGCGGAACGGACAGTCCATGGGGTTCATGAACACGCGCCCGAGGAGATTCAGCACGGCAAAGCGGCAGATGGGCGTGGTGACGAGCGCCCAGCCCTTCCCGGGCGCACCGGGCGGGTAGTTGGCGGGGCGCACGGTGTTCGCGAGCTGGCCGATCGTGGGGGCGAACTCCTTCTGTCCCCAGGTGTGGTCGCCAAGCGTGATCGCGTCCGCGCCCGACGCGAGGATCTCGTTCGCGAGCGCCACAGTGATTCCGCTGCCGGCGGCCGCGTTCTCCGCGTTGACGACGACGGCCGCCACGCCGAGCTCTCGCCGGATGCGGGGCAGCTGTTCCTTCAGGATCCGGCGTCCGGGGCTGCCCACCACGTCGCCAATCATCAGTATCTTCATACCGACACCTCCGTGCCGGTCTCTGGATGCGTCAGGTCCATCTCTGCAAATCTCCTATGATGCCTATGGCGCATATCCTACCACACGCCCCCCCTGTCCGTCAACGCGTCAATTCGTTATTGCCAAAGCACAGAGTAAATGATAGACTAAAGACCGCGTGGCATGGTGCATGCGGTACCGTGCGACGGCACAACAGAACCTAATAAGGAGTCAACATGAAAAAACTGATGTTCATCGCCGCAGTTGCGGCTCTCGGAATCGGCATGACGGGCTGCGTGGGCGCGGGAGGCCCCTGCACGACCTCGGCCCTTGGAATTGGCGGCATCATCGACGAGAACCGCGCGCCGGCCTCGTTCAACATCGACAACTCCGTCAAGCCCGTCAAGTGCGGCCGCGCCACGAGCAAGGGCGTCGTGATCTACACGAGCGGCGACAGTTCGATCAAGGCCGCGATGGACAACGGCGGCATCACCAAGGTGCACCACATCGACTACGAGGTGTTCAACATCCTCAACCTGTTCAGCAAGGCCACGACGATCGTCTACGGAGAGTAAGGCGGCGGCGTGCAATCTTGCATGAAAACGGAAAGGGCGGCCACGTGGCCGCCCTTTCCGTTTTCGGATACGTGCGCCCCAATCAGTGGCGGAAGCTGCGCTGGCCGGTGAAGACCATCGCCACGCCCGCGTCGTTGCAGCAGTCGATCACGTCCCAGTCGCGGAGCGCGCCGCCGGGCTGGACGATCGAGGTGATGCCCTCGCGGATGCCCACCTCCGCGCCGTCGCGGAACGGGAAGAACGCGTCGCTCACCATCGCGCAGCCGGGCAGGCCGCCCTTCTCCGCGCGCGTCTGCTCCATGATCGCCGCCTGCTTCTTCGCGCCGTCCTCCTCGCCGAAGACGAGTCGCAGGTCGTTGTAGGGCTTCTGGTACTTCTCCCAGCTGATCCAGTCCGCGTGCTTCGTGTAGGCCTTGTCGCGCGCGATCTCCGCGACGCCCACGCGGTCCTGCTCGCCCGTGCCGATGCCCACCGTGGCGCCGTCCTTCACGTAGAGGACCGAGTTGGACGTGACGCCGGCCTCGACGAGCCAGCCGAACACGAGGTCCTCGTACTCCTTCGCGGTCGGGAGGCGCGCGATCCTGTGCTCCTCGAAGGAGACGGCGCCGGTCGCCTTGTCCGTGATCTTGCGGTTGCAGTAGGCCGGCATGAAGTCCTCGGGCCTGCGGGCCTTGCACACGAAGCTCATCTGCGCCACGATGCCGCCGTCGACGAGGCTCTTGAAGTCCACCACCGTCTTCGCGACGAAGTCGGTGAGGCGGTCCATGTTGCGGATGCGGAACACGCGCAGGTTCTTCTTCGTGGCGAAGAGGTCCATCACGCCGGGCGCGAACTCGGGCGCCACGACCACCTCGGCGTAGTTCTCGACGATGAGCTTCGCCGTCTCCAGGTCGCAGGTGCGGTTGAGGGCGATCGCGCCGCCGAACGCGGCGAGGCGGTCGGCCTTGTTCGCGCGGAAGTACGCCTCGGCGAGCGTGTTCGCCTGCGCGACGCCGCACGGGTTGTTGTGCTTCACGATCACGGCGCACGGCTTCGCCGTGAGGTAGCGGAGGATGTTGAGCGCGTTGTCGGTGTCGGTGACGTTCGTCTTGCCGGGGTGCTTGCCGCTCTGGAGGAGCTCCGGGACGGACGCGAGGTAGCGTCCGGGCTGGATCGTCTCGACGTCGCCGAGCACGATGTTGCCGTTCACGAGCTTGTAGAGCGCGGCCTCCTGGCCGGGGTTCTCGCCGTAGCGGAGGCCCTTCTCCTCGCCGCCGATGTTCCACGTCACCTTCTCGTAGCTGAGCGTCTCGCGCTTGTCGCCGTCGATGAACGAAATCTCCATCTTCGGCGCGAAGTGGTCGGCTTCGATGGTCTTGTACGCTTCCTTGAGGTCTTTCATTTTCTCTCTTTCCGTTTTTCTGAAACCGTCTGCCCGGCGCGGCTCCGCGCCCGACGGTCAAGAGTATAACAAAATCCCGTTCGCTCCGCTAGCCCCCCCCTTACGCCTGTTTGCGGCTCATATTATACCATGCTCTTCCTCCCCCTCTCCAAACTCCATACAGCCATTCCACGTATGGCTGCTGCGCCCTGTCAAGTCCGCGGCGAAACGCGGCAATTCCGCCCGCGAGGTGAGGGATGTCCTCATCGCCGGAGGGACGCCCAAGATCCGCCCCAGGCCGCCCAGAAAATGGGAACGCGCAAAGACGGCCTCCGCCTGACCTGCCATGTCCCACCGAAAGCGGGTTGTGAACAGCCGCTCGGCCGGACAGCGCGCTTGCGACGCTGGCTGGCCGGTCGTGCGGCTGTTTGCAACCCGCCTCCAGTATCCCACTCCCGCCGCGCAATCCTCAACAGACAAAAATCCTCACGGAATCGCGCAATTAGTCTTGCAATTTACGAGGATATGCCGATGTCTTGAATGGCCTTTGTTCATCTCGAGTCACCTCTCTACCTTATCACCAGTTTGAACAGAATACGTGATTTCCAGTACACGGCGCCAACATGCTCTGTTTTCCGTGCCAATGTGATTGCGCCGATGGTAGCATCTGTCCGTTTGAAAGTTCCTTGGATGTCGCATGGCGAACAGCGTACCATAGATTCCGTTACTCCGTCACTCCTACTTCACCAGCGGGCTTAGTTCCTCGGACACTTCCACCCTCTCCTTCGCATTTGCTTATCCTAATAGAATACACAATAAAACCATTCTCGACTAAGTCCGTCTCGCCCTGCGGAATGACATTAGAAAGATGAAGATACAATGAATACAGTTTTTTATTGCCAGAATGGAATCTAAGAAAGCGGACATTGGGCGACGAGAGCGTTACGTCACATCCTGTAAAATCTCCGTCAGGGATCACAACCACACAAGTCTCGCCTATAGTCATACACGCAGACAAGTCGAGATTTTTGCTCGCCTTTTCCCCTGTCCAGCCCTTACCTATGACGCCAAGTTCGTATGTTCCCATCACATGAAGCCTTTCCAAATGAGGCATAGCACGAATCAACTTTCGCGTCAAATCGCCTACGGGTATTTTCGATGTGCCGACATTTAATTTAAGCCTTTTCAATCTTTGCAGACACGATAGGCTGTCTATATCTACATCGTTATCCCTTAACCGAGAAACTTCTAGCGACATTGCCTCAACCAAAGGGAATCGGCGACACAAGCCCTGTACATTGACATTTAAATCTTCACAGTCCGCAAACAGCCATCTAACATTTGGACATTCTCGCATGCCGCTTAAATCAAATCGTCCCCCGTCAATACTAAGCCCCTGAACACTCGGAGGCAACGCCGTGAGCACGAATGTTCCACTACTTCGGTTGTCGACCACTGCAACGCAGCCAGAATAATTTCCAATATCCCGATTCAGGTAACCGCGCCTCGCCACATGTGCCTCCACCCATCCATCACCTGGCAAATCGCTAAGAACAAAACGTGAAGTAATGTTCGTCTCTGCTTGCGCGGCAGCGAACATCAGTTTTTCCAGTCCCGCACTTTGTATTAATGCGTTCGTCGAGCTGCCGTATGCGTTCATGCAAGCAAGGATTGCCACGATCACGCCACACGACTGGCGCAACAGTCTATCAACAAGTATCATATTCTTTGACTCCTTCATCGCCATTCAACGCTTTCTATTACCAGAGATGCGCGTCCGAATATCCATAAACCTGATCGTCATCAGGAGCGCCAGACCCCATTGGTGGAGTGGGAGTGGTGGAGTAACTTCATGCCAGAGCCTTCCCTCCCTAATACGCATTCGTCGCCGTGGAACCGTCACGTGGGACGATGCACACGATGTCGGACTGCGGTTCGCCGTCGCCCGTGAACGGGCCGGACAGGAAGTTGGTCGGACCGGCCGCCGCGAACGGGGCGAACGGCATCTCGACGACCGCCGCGTCGTTGGACGGCACGGACAGGCGCATCACCCCGACCGCGTCGTCGGCGCATGCCGAAAACGCGGTTCCGGCGACCGCCAGCGCCGTCCGCAGCCAGGCGACTGCGTGAGCCGCAGTCTGAAAGCGCATTGACTTGCCACACATTATTTGTTGCCTCTCCGCCATTGTAAATCCGTTCCGTAATCAAGACGATACGCTACCGCCTCCGCCTCTATGGCGACTCGGCAACAATATCCCCTCGACACATTGAAATCATAACATAAATTACCCCTGACGGGCAAGGGAAAACAGGGGCGCGGCCCCTCCAGGCCACCAGGCGCGGGGGAACGGGACGCGACGCGGCCAGAAGCGGCAGACGAGCGCAAAGAGCGCGCCCCAGGCCACGTACCAGGCCAGACATTCCACGGCCCCCCACGGCCGTACCTCCACGCTCGCCCACGGCCAGGACGCCACCAGCTCCGAGGAGGCCACCATCACGCCCGTGAGCGCCGCAGCCGCGTTGTTGAAGAGCGCGCCGAGCGGCAGGCACACGAAGCTGGCCGCAATCCCGCACACCCCGGCGACCACCATCCACTTCGCGCAGACGACGAGCACGACGTTTGCCACGAGCGCCCCCGCCGTGAACCGCCCGAACACGCACGCCGCGACAGGCACGCTCGCCACCCACGCCGCAAAAGACACGCCCATCGCCTGCGCAAACGCCCCCGCGTGACGACGAATCCACCCCTTCCAGTCCATGTGGCGCCACCCCGATGCAGCTTCGCCCGGCAGGGGCGAGACGAGATACCGCGTGCCGTCGATCCACAGGACGATCCCGAACATCACCGCGAACGACAGCGTGCACCCCACGTCGAACAGACGTTCCGGGTGGAGGAGATACACCACGAACGCCGTCACGGACCAGGCCGCAAGCGGATCGGGGCGGCGCGCGAACACCGGGGCCAGAAACCAGAGCGACGCCATCATGGCCGCCCGCACCGCGCTCGGGCGCGCCCCCGTGAGTAGCGTGTACGCGGCGACGAGCGGCACCGCCACGAGTCCGCGCGCCCGCAGCGGCACGTCGAAGCGCCGGAGCAGACCCGCAATCAGCCCCGCCACCACCATCACGTGCAGTCCGGAGATCGCGAACACGTGGATCGTGCCCGCCGCCGCGAACAGGGCTCGCCGTTCGCGCGTCAGCCCGCCGCGTTCGCCCAGCAGGATGGCTCGGTTGAACCCCGCCAGCTCCGCGCACCAGTCGAGCCCGGCGCTTGCACGACGGCACAGCTCCCCGGCGCAGGCGGCATAGACTGCCGCCGGGGACCACGCAGGGGCGGGGGCGACGCACTGCGGACGAACTGCGGCACGTCGTTCCCCCGACACCCAGAACATGCGGCGCGCAAAGCGGTTGTCGTGCGGCGTCTTGCGCGAGATCCAGCCCGGACAGCTCCACGTCTCGCCGACCTGCGGCAACCCGTCGGCCGGACGCGGCAGCACCACCTTCAGCGGAATCGGTCCGGCATGGGACGAAAACGAGACGAGCGCCGCGCCGTCGCGCGACCGCGTCCATTCAGCCACGTCGCCTTCCACCTCGAGCGCGAGGGCCGGTCTTTCGCCGCCAAGCCGCGCGTTCGATGCGAGAATGCGCGCGCGTGCGTCATCCGCCCGAAACGACACGAGCGCCCCCAGCACGAAGAGCGCAGGCAGGAGCAGCCCGCGCACGCCCCATCCCCACGCCGCCAGGAACGCGGCCGTTGCGAGATAGGCGAACTGCGGCCACTGCCCCGCGCACGCGGGTACCGCAAACGCGGCGCACGCACCGGCCACCAGTGCGACCGTGCACCCCGCAAGACGACAGGCGTCGCGGCTTCCGACGAAAAACGGCACGGGGTCAGTCCCAGTACGTGCGGTCGAGCTCGCGGAACGTGGAGGCCTCCCCCACGTGCTCCGCCGTGACATTCGGCGAGCCGGCGAGATCGGCGATCGTGCGGGCCACCTTCAGCACGCGGTCGTAGGCGCGCGCCGAGAGGTCGAGCTGCGCGAGCATGAGGCGCATCCCCTCCTGCGCAGCGGCGTCGAGCCGGCAGAACCGCGGCAGGTCGCGCGCCGGGATCTCCGCGTTGCAGTGGATGCCGCGCAGCCCGGCGAAGCGCCGCTTCTGGATCTCGCGCGCGGCGACCACGCGCGCGCGGATGGCGGCGGACGACTCCCCCGCCGGCAGGTCCACGATCTCGCGGAACGGCACGGGCGGAAGCGCGATCTGGATGTCGATGCGGTCGAGGAGCGGACCCGATATCTTCGCGCGGTAGGCGGCGATCTGGCGCTGCGTGCAGCGACAGGCATGCTTCGGGTCGTCCGTGTAGCCGCAGGGACACGGGTTCATCGCGGCCACGAGCATGAACCGCGACGGGAAGTCGCACGCCGCCGACACGCGGGAGATGGCCACGTGGCCGTCCTCCAGCGGCTGGCGCATCACCTCCAGCACGTTGCGGCGGAATTCGGGGAACTCGTCGAGAAACAGCACGCCGCGATGCGCGAGCGACACTTCGCCGGGCACGGGGTGCGTGCCGCCGCCCAGGAGGCCGGCGTCAGACACCGTGTGGTGCGGCGCGCGAAACGGACGGCGCGCCACAAGCGACTCGCGCGCCTTCAGCATGCCCGCGACGGAATGGATGCGCGTGACCTCCAGTGCCTCCTCCGGCGTGAGGGGCGGCAGGATGGACGGAATCCGCCGCGCGAGCATCGTCTTGCCCGCGCCGGGCGAGCCGACCATCAGGAGATTGTGCCCGCCCGCCACGGCCACCTCGATCGCGCGCTTCGCGTTGTCCTGCCCCTTCACGTCGGCAAAGTCGTCGCCGCCGTCGCGGCCGGCGGCCACGCGTGCGGCGAGGTCCGTGCGCACGGGGGCGATCGGGAGCGCGCCCGAGACGAAGTCCACGGCCTCGCGCAGGCTGCGCACGGGATACACGTCGATGCCGTCAACGACTGATGCCTCGTCCGCATTCTCCTCCGGCACGAGAATGCCCCGCTTCCCGATGCGGCGCATCTCAAGCACGATCGGCAGGATGCCCCGCACGCGCCGCACGTCGCCGGAGAGCGCGAGCTCGCCGGCCAGCGCGTACTCGGAGAGCTCCGGCGCCTTCACCTTGTTCGTGGCGGCGAGGAGCGTGACGGCGATCGGCAGGTCGTAGATCGGGCCCTCCTTGCGCACGTCGGCCGGCGCCAGGTTCACCGTGATGTTCGACTCGATCTTCTTGAAGCCCGAGTTGCCGATCGCGGTCGACACACGGTCCTTCGCCTCCTTCACCGCCTGATCCGGCAGGCCGACCATCGTAAACTGCGGCGCGCCGTCGGACGCGCACACCTCGATCTCGACGGTCTGCGCGTCAACGCCGTACACGGCGCCAGAATGGCATTTTGCAAGCATGGCATGTTCCTCTCGCAGGCGGCGTCCTGATTCGCCGTCCACGCCCAAAAGAATACCATGCGCGGGCCGATGCGGACAAGAGGGGAAACTGTCAAAAGAAATGCACGAAAATGTCTAGGAAATGTAACAGAAATGTCTGCATTTCGAGACACCGCTCACTGGGCGCGCGGATGGGCCTTCATGTACTCGTCCTTGAGGTGCTCCACGGAGACGTGCGTGTAGATCTGCGTGGTGGCGAGGGAGGAGTGGCCGAGCATTTCCTGCACGCTGCGCAGGTCGGCGCCGGCGTCGAGCAGGTGCGTGGCGAAGCTGTGGCGGAGCTTGTGCGGGGTGAGGTCGGCGGGAAGGTCTGCGGCGGCGAGCCATTTCTTCATGCGACGCTGGGCTTCGCGCGGACGGAACACGGCGCCGCGCTCGTTGAGGAATGCGTTCGTGGCGGGCGCGCCTCCGTCCGAGAACAGCGCGGCCGCGGCGGCGCGGAGCGTGCGGAGCGCCTTGCGCGCGGGCTTGCCGAGAATGCAGAGGCGCTGCTTCGAGCCCTTGCCGGTCACGATCACGCCACCCGTGTCGAAGTTGATCTGCCCCCACGTGAGGGACACGGCCTCGGAGATGCGGCAGCCTGTCGAGTAGAGCGTCTCGAAAAGCGCGATGTCGCGGGCGTAGGCGTACATTTCCTGCTGGGACATCTCCTGCCGTTCCTTCTGGCGGCGCGCGAGGTCCTCGCCAGGCGCGGCGAGGAAGCGCTTCACCTCGTCGAGGGAGAGCACCTTCGGCAGAGGCTTGGGCAGCTTGGGTCCGCGCAGGCCGGCGAACGGGTTCGCCGCGCACACCGCCTCGCGCACGAGGAAGCGGAAGAAGGAGCGGAGGGAGGCGAGCTTGCGGCGCGTCGTCGTGGCGCATGCCTCCTCGCGGGCGAACGCCATGAGGAAACGGCGCGCGTCGTCGGGCGTGGCGGACGCCCATGCGAACGGGCCGCCGGCCTCGGGTCCCCAGAGAAAAGCCGCGAACTGCGAGATGTCCATCTCGTAGTTCGCGACCGTGCGCTCGGATGCGTTCCGCTCGCCAAGCAGGAACGTGCGGAAACACCCCACGGCCGCGTCGCCGCGGGAGGCGGGATTCGTCAGGAGCGCCGTGCGCCCCTCGCTTTCTTCTTCTCGGCGCGGGCGTCGGCCTTCGCGTCCTTCTCGGCGTTCGAGGCCTTCTCGTGCATCGGCAGGTCGCGGAGGCCGAGGCGGTCGGCGACCTCCTCGAACGTGGGGATCTGGTCGCGGTAGTTCACGCACACGCGGCGGAGCGCGAGCACCTGGCGCGGCGAAAGGGAGCTGCGGCGGGCGTACTGGTCGCGGAGGGAGGAGACGAACTCCTGGTCGTTGTAGACTCGACGGCCGCGGCGCACCGGCTCCTTCCACTCCTTGATGGTGTCGAGCAGGGCGAGGAGGTCCGGGACGGCGGGGTCCACCGGCGCGATCTCGAACCCGCCCGGCACGTACGGCGCGAGACGCGCGCGCACCTGGTCGGCGTCGTCGAGCGCGCCGGCGTTCTCGCCCACGCTGCGGGCGAGGATCGCGAACTGCTTCGAGGAGAGGACGCGTCCACGGTCCACCTGCTCGCGCAGGGAGTTGAGGAACGGGTTCTTCGTGAGGCCGCCGATGCGGTCGATCGTCTGGAAGCACCACTTGACGAGCTCGTCCGACGGCGCATTCTTCACGCGGTCCACCTCCGGCCCGTAGCCGAGGTCCACGAGGCGCATCTCGCCGTCGCGGATCTGGTCGCGGTACGCCACGGCGACCTTGACGAGCGCCTGGAGCTGCTTCTCGGAGACGGGCATCTTGCCCTCCGCGAGCTGCTGGCGCACGGACTCCACGAACTCACGGTCGCCGAACGTGCGCTTGCCGATGGTCATCGGCGGACGCCACGTCTTCACCTCGTCGAGCAGCTCGAAGAGGGCGGTGAACTTCTCGGCGGGCGGCGGCGGATCCTGCGCGTCGCGTACCCAGGCGGTGAACTGGCGGTAGAAGGCAGAAAGCATGTCGTCGCCGCGCTCCTTGCCCTCCTCCACCTTGTCGAGCTCGCTCTCCATCTCGGCGGTGTAGCCCACGTTGAACAGCGGCCCGATCTTCTTCACGAGCCAGTCGTTCACGTCCATGCCGCGCGGCGTCGGCACGAGCTGGCGCGCCTCGCGCGTCGCGTACAGGCGGTCCACGAGCACCTCGATGGTCTGCGCGTAGGTGGAGGGGCGGCCCACGCCGTTCTCCTCGAGCGCCTTCACGAGGGAGGCCTCTGAATAGCGCGGCGGCGGCTTCGTCTCCTTGCGGTCGGAGAGCCACCGCACGGCCGTGAGCGCCTCGCCGGTGGCGAGCGGCGGCAGCGCCTTCACCTCGTCGCTCTCCTCGTCGGCCTCGTCGGAGGCCTTTGCCTTCTTCGTGGCGGTCTTCATCACGGCAAGGAAGCCCTCGAACGCAACGGCAGTCGTGGACGCGGTGAACAGGTAGGAATGGCGGAGGCCGTCCTTCTCGGCCTCGAGGCCCACCGTCTTCTGCACGAGGCGGGCATCGGCCATCTGCGAGGCGACGAACCTGCGCCAGATGAGGTCGTAGAGCTTTGCAGACGCGGCGTCAAGCCCGGCGTCGGCGGAATGCAGGTTCACGTCCGTGGGACGGATGGCCTCGTGCGCCTCCTGCGCGCCGGCCTTGGACTTGTAGAAGTTGGGCTTCTCGGGCACGAATGCCGCGCCGAACTCGGATTCGATAAGGTCCTTCGCCGCCGCACGCGCCTCGGCCGCCACGTTCACGCTGTCCGTTCGCATATAGGTGATGAGGCCGGCCTCGTAGAGCTTCTGGGCGATGGACATCGTGCGGTGCGGCGAGAACCCGCACACGCTCGACGCCGCCTGCTGCAGCGTGGAGGTGGTGAACGGCGGATACGGGTGGCGCGTCTTCGGCTGCTCCTTCACGTACGCCACGCGCAGGCCCGCGCCGTCGAGGTCGTCCACGAGCGTGGCCGCCTGCTCCTGGCTGTGCACCTCCGGCTTCGCGTCGTCGAGGCGCGCGAGCTTGGCGATGAAGGCCGTGTCCTTCGTGCCCTTCGACGCCTCCACGCCGAGCACCCAGTACGCGACGGGGTTGAACGCCGAAATCTCGCGCTCGCGCTCCACGAGGAGGCGCAGCGCGACCGACTGCACGCGGCCCGCCGAAAGGGAATAGCCGTACTGGAGGTTCTTCCAGAGGAGCGGGGACACCTTGAAGCCCACGAGGCGGTCGAGGATGCGGCGCGCCTGCTGCGCGTCCACGCGGGCGAGGTCGATCTCGCCGGGGTGCGCGATGGCGGCCTGCACCGCCTTCTTCGTGATCTCGTTGTAGGTCACGCGATGGACCGGCTTGCCCTTCGTCACGTCAGCCAGCACCTGCCCGAGGTGCCACGCGATCGCCTCTCCCTCGCGGTCGGGGTCGGGCGCAAGATACACCTCGTCCGCCGCGCGCGCCGCCTTGCGGAGCTCGTCCACGACCTTCTTCTTCTCGGCCGACACCTCGTAGCTCGGCGTGAACTTCCAGGCATCCGGACGCTCGCCGTCCGGGACGATCTTGATTGACAGGCCCTTCTTCGGCAAGTCGCGGACATGCCCGACGGAGGACTTCACCGTGAAGTCCTCTCCCAGGTACTTGCCGATTGTCTTCGCCTTCGCAGGCGACTCGACGATCATGAGTTTCTTGCTCATTATCTACACTTTCCTTCTTCCGTCAAAATGTGAGCGCATAGTTTACGAAATCGCAGACGAAAAATCTACCCCGAATTTCAGATTTTTTCATCCGGGTCATTGTCGAAAAGAAGGCGGAACACGGTTCCCCGCATTCCGCCTCCGTTTCTGCGCCTGCGCGCATGGATTACATCATGCCGTCCATGCCGCCCTGGCCGCCGTGGTTGCCGCAGCCGCAGGCGTCCTTCTTCTCGGGAAGGTCCGTGACCATGCAGTCCGTGGTGAGCAGGAGGCCCGCGATGGAGGCCGCGTTCTGGAGCGCGGTGCGCACGACCTTGGCCGGATCGACGACGCCGCACTTCATCAGGTCGGCGTACTCGCCCGTGCGGACGTTGTAACCGTTCGAGCCCTTGTCTGCCTTGACCTTCGCGACGACGAGGGCAGCTTCCTGTCCCGCGTTCGACACGAGCTTGCGCAGCGGGGCCTCGATGGCGCGCGCCACGATCTCGGCACCGACCTTCTCGTCGCCCGCGAGCTCAAGCGTGTCGATCGCCTTCTGGCAGCGCAGGTACGCAACACCGCCGCCGGGAACGATGCCCTCCTCGACGGCCGCGCGGGTCGCGTGCAGCGCGTCGTCCACGCGGTCCTTCTTCTCCTTCATGGCCGCCTCGGTCGCCGCGCCCACCTTGATAATGGCCACGCCGCCGGCGAGCTTGGCGAGACGCTCCTGAAGCTTCTCGCGGTCGTAGTCGGAGGTCGTCTCCTCGATCTGCTTCTTGATGAGGGCGACGCGCGCGGAGATGTCGGCGCTCTTGCCCTTGCCCTGCACGATCGTGGTGTTGTCCTTGTCGACCGTCACCTTCTTCGCGCTGCCGAGCATGTCGAGCGTGACGTTCTCGAGCTTGATGCCGAGGTCCTCACTGATGAGCTTGCCGCCCGTGAGGACCGCGATGTCCTCGAGGATCGCCTTCCGGCGGTCGCCGAAGCCCGGCGCCTTGACGGCGCACACCTGGAACGTGCCGCGCAGCTTGTTCACCACGAGCGTCGCGAGCGCCTCGCCCTCGACGTCCTCGGCGATGATCATGAGCGGACGGCCCGTCTTGGCGACGCTCTGGAGGAGCGGCAGCATGTCCTGGAGGTTCGAGATCTTCTTCTCGAAGAGCAGGATGTAGGGGTTCTCGAGCACGCACTCCATCTCCTCGGGGTCGGTGACGAAGTAGGGCGAGAGATAGCCCTTGTCGAACTGCATGCCCTCGACGACGTCGAGCGTGGTCTCGAGGGTCTTCGCCTCTTCGACCGTGATCGTGCCGTCCTTGCCGACCTTGTCCATCGCCTCGGAGATGATGTTGCCGATCTCCTCCTCGCCGTTCGCGGAAAGCGTGGCGACCTGTGCGATCTCGGCCGGGTCCTTCACCTTCTTGGAGAGCTTCGCGATCGCGCCGACGACGGCTTCGGAGGCCTTGTCGATGCCGCGCTTGAGGGCCATCGGGTTCGCGCCGGCGGTGATGTTCTTGAGGCCCTCGCGGTAGACGGCCTCGGCGAGCAGCGTGGCCGTGGTCGTGCCGTCGCCCGCGACGTCGTTCGTCTTCGACGCGACTTCGCGCACCATCTGCGCGCCCATGTTCTCGAAGGGATCCGCGAGCTCGATCTCCTTGGCGACGGTCACGCCGTCCTTGGTGATCTGCGGGGAGCCGAACTTCTTGTCGAGGATCACGTTGCGGCCGGACGGGCCGAGCGTGCTTGTGACCGCCGCGCTGAGCTTCTCAACGCCGGCGAGAATCTTCTGACGCGCCTCCGCGTCGAACTTGATCTGCTTTGCCATGATAGAATAGCCTTTCCTTATTGAAGGGGTTCGGGGAAACCTGGGTTTCCCCGTCGGTTGTTATTTCTCCAGCACGCCGAGGAGGTCTTCCTCGCGGATGAGCTGGAGCTTCTTGTCGCCCAGCTTCACTTCCGTGCCGCCGTACTTCGGCAGCAGCACTTCGTCGCCGACCTTCACGTTGAACGGGATTTCCTTGTTCTCCTTATCTACCTTCTTGCCGATGGCGAGCACCTTGCCCTTGATCGGCTTCTCCTTGGCTGCGTCGGGGATGATGATGCCGCCGACCGTCTGTTCCTTTTCTTCGACCGGTTCAACGAGAACGCGATCGCCGAGGGGTCTGATTTTCATTTTTTGTTTTTCCTTTCGGGTTGCTAGTAGTTGAAATCATCATTTCATCGTGTAGTCGGCGTCGACAACGTCGTCGCCGGCTTTTCCGGATTTTCCGGATTCTCCGGAGCTTCCGGAGTTTCCGGAATCTCCGGGATTTCCGGGATTCGCTCCCGCGCCCGGCTGCGCGCCGGAGGCCTGGGCATGCGCGTACATCTCCTGCGCCACCGGCTCCATCGCCTTCATGAGCGCCTCTTCCTTCGCCTTGATGGCGGCGGTGTTCGTGCCCTTGAGGGCCTCCTTGAGGTCGTTCAAAGCAGATTCCACGGGGGCCTTCTTGTCAGCCGCGATCTTGTCGCCGGCGTCCTTGAGGGTCTTCTCCACCTGGAAGGCGAGGCCGTCCGCCTTGTTGCGGACCTCCGCGTCCTCGTGACGCTTCGCATCCTCGGCCGCGTGCATCTCGGCGTCCTTGCGCATCTTCTCGATCTCGTCCTTCGAGAGACCGCCCGCCGCCGTGATGGTGATCTTCTGCTCCTTGCCGGTGCCGAGATCCTTCGCGGAGACGTTGAGGATGCCGTTCGCGTCGAGGTCGAACGTGACCTCGATCTGCGGCACGCCGCGCGGGGCCGGCGGGATGCCGTCGAGGTTGAAGTTGCCGAGCGACTTGTTGTCGCGCGCCATCTTGCGGTCGCCCTGGAAGACGCTGATCGTCACCGCCGGCTGGTTGTCCGCCGCCGTGGAGAACACCTGGCTCTTCTTCGTGGGGATCGTGGTGTTGCGCTCGATGAGGGGCGTCATCACGCCGCCGAGCGTCTCGATGCCGAGCGTGAGGGGCGTCACGTCGAGGAGCAGCACGTCCTTCACGTCGCCCTTCAGGATGCCGCCCTGGATGGCCGCGCCCATGGCGACGACTTCATCCGGGTTCACGCCCTTGTGCGGATCCTTGCCGAACAGGCTCTTGGCCTTTTCCTGGATGAGCGGCATGCGCGTCTGGCCGCCCACGAGCACCACCTCGTCGACCGAGGAGAGCTCCGCATCGCTCATGCACTTGCGGCACGGGTCGGCCGTGCGTTCCACGAGCTCGTCCGTGAGCTGCTCGAGCTTCGCCTTGGTGAGCGTGGCCTGGAGGTGCTTCGGACCCGTCGCGTCCGCCGTGATGAACGGCAGGGAGATGTCGAACGTCGTCGCGCTCGACAGCGCGCACTTCGCCTGCTCGGCCGCCTCCTTCAGGCGCTGCAGGGCCATCATGTCCGCGCCGAGGTCGATGCCGTTCTGCGCCTTGAAGTCCGCAATGAGCCACTTCATGATCGCCTGGTCGAGGTCGTCGCCGCCGAGGTGCGTATCGCCGTTCGTGGCCTTCACCTCGAAGACGCCGTCGCCGATGTCGAGGATGGAGATATCGAACGTGCCGCCGCCGAAGTCGTACACGGCGATCTTCTCGTTCTTCTTCTTGTCGAGACCGTACGCGAGCGAAGCCGCCGTCGGCTCGTTAACGATGCGCTTCACGTCGAGGCCCGCGATGCGGCCCGCATCCTTCGTCGCCTGGCGCTGCGCGTCGTTGAAGTACGCCGGAACGGTAATCACCGCCTCCGTGATCTTCTCGCCAAGGAACGCCTCCGCGTCCGTCTTCAGCTTCTGCAGGATCATCGCGCTGATTTCCTGCGGGCTGTACGTCTTGTCGCCCACCTTCACCGCCGCGTCGCCGTTCGCCGCCGGAACGACCTCGTACGGAACCATCTTGCGCTCCGCCTCCATCTCGTCGTAACGACGGCCCATGAAGCGCTTGATCGAGTAAATGGTCGACTTCGGGTTCGTCACGGCCTGACGCTTCGCCGCCTGGCCCACAAGACGTTCGCCCGTCTTCGTGAACGCCACGATCGACGGCGTGGTACGCGCGCCCTCGGCGTTCGGAATCACCGTCGCCTCGCCACCTTCCATAACAGCCATGCAGCTGTTCGTGGTGCCCAAGTCTATGCCTAGTACTTTTGCCATAATTCTTTCTCCTTGCCTTTTTCACTCTCGTCAAAGGCAATTGGAACAAAGCAAGAAACGTGCCAAGCACGAATGTGTCAGGAAAACACCGAAAAACAAATCGGAATTGCGCCTGAAATTGCACAATTCCGATTTGGGCGGCATGTCACACCCTGTGCAGGTGTGACACAATGGCACACGGCCTGTGGCTCATTGTACCACGATCATTGCGCGGCGAACCCGTCAGCGCACCAGGATCGTAAACCCTCTGGACAAGATCTCAATGGCCTTGCCGCCGTTCGCCAACTTGACGCGGTAGCTCTTGGCACTTTCGCCGTCGGCGCGTACCACGGACGGAACGCCGGTGAACGTGCCGTCGCCGGTCGCCGTGGCAAGGACGAACTTGCGGCGCGGCGCGGAGGCCAGTTCCACCGTCGCCTGCGAAAGGTCGAGCGTCCCCGTCCCCGCGCCCGTCATGGTTATAGCCGTCATGCCGGGCGCGACCTTGAACGTCGTGTTGGTGGCGGATGCCGCGAAGGCGTTGTCGATCGTCAGGCCACCCTCGCCGATCGTCACGGATGCGAGGTCTTTTAGAATCGCCCCCGCCGCCGTGGTCTGCACCGTTGCGTCGTCGAACAGCACCGTCGCCTGTGCGTCCGTGGAGCCGCCGCCATAGATCGAAGAAGTCGCCACTGTTCCGCCGTTCGTGACGACAAGCGTGCCCGTGCCGGCGTTGCTACCGTTCGTGAAGCCCACGCGCACGCCCTTCGATGCCGTGACGACCGCCGTGCCGGAGACGTCAAGCGTACCCGTGCCGTAGCGCCCAACGGACACCAGCTGGTTCGATACCGTGAGCGTCCCGCTCGTCATCGTGTACGTGCCGGTGGCTGAGTTCGCCTCGGCGCCGATAAACAGATAAGCGTTCACGTTCACCGCGCCGCCGCTCTGGTCGAACGTGCCAGCGCCGTTGTTCCCCACTCTGAGCGTCGTCGCGGTCAGCGTGCCGCCGGAGGCGGTGAAATGCCCGACGCCTCCCGCGTCCGCGCCGAGGAACATGTCCACGCTGCTCGTGAAAGTGCCGTTCGTCATGTTGAAGTATCCCGTCGAGCCAGGAACCTGTCCGAGCGAGAAACTGCCGCCGGACTTCGTCAGCGTCCCACCGTAGAGGTTGTAGATGCCAGTGCATTTGTTTATGCGCCCGATCCAGAAGTTGTTTCCCGACTGCGAGACAGCGCCGCCGTACTGGTTCCAAACAGCGGGCGAACCCGCACGGCTGCCCCAGTCGATGTAGTCGGGAACGTTCACCGTGCCGCCATGGACGTTGAACTCCGCGTCTCCCCCGTTGACGCCGGCAAACGTGGCCGTGCCGTCATTGAAAACAAACGCCCCCGTGCCGCCGGTGGACGTCCCGGCGCCGAGGTTGCCGCTCCGCATGAGCGTGCCGCCACAGTCCTTCACCACGGTCACGGCGGGCGCGATCGTCACGCCGCTCCACGTGCCAGTGCCGCAGAACACCACTTCGCCGCGGGCCGTCTCGCTTCCGGCGATGAACGCCTCTGCGCCGGCGCTGGGCCAGAACGCATTGTTGACGCGGTCCCAGAGCCCCGCCACGCCGCTGCCGTTCTTCGCCGGCACGTAGTCGCGCACGAGCGCGCCGTTCACGTCGTAGATGCGGAAGAAGTACATCTTGAAGTTCGCCTTCTTGTAGTTGTTGTCCACCGGGGCGCCGCCTGCGTTGTTGTTCAGGATGAAGAACGAAAGGGCGGAAGCCGCCGTCGCCGTGTCGTCGGCAGATGTCGCCATCGTAGTGATGCTGTTTCCGTTCATCTTGCAGACGCCGGTCTTGCCGTTGACGACGAAAGTGCTGTCCACATTGGCTGGCGGAGCGGAGAGGAGACTCCCTTGTGTGGCGACATGGTCGAAGCGCAATTTCCCACCGAAGATGACGCACGTGTAAGAGCCGCTCGACACGCCATTTCCACGCGCACAGTAGATGCATTGACTTCCGGTTTCCTGTAAATTGACCCGCGTGACGAACGTGTCGCTGTAGCGCGGCGTGTAGTCGGTGATGATGTACTGGCTTGCGTTGTTGTTGTCCGCCTGGATGAAATCGAGCGTGGTGTAGGCGGCGTTGGCGTCCGCCGTGCTGGTGATCGTGCCGCCGCCGGACAGCCCCTTCACGAAGAGCGCGTAGCCCTTCAGGTCGATGGTCGCGTCCGCCGCGACAACCACGTCGACGCCCGTCAGGTCGCAGTCCCGGGCGAGCGTGGCGTTGCCGAGAGTGAAGGACCTGCATTCAAGCGACGTACCGGCGGGAGCCTGGATGTTCAAGCTGTCGCCCGACACCGTGACGGCTGTCGCGATGGTGGGCAATGCGTTGTCGATTTTGTTGCCGTCCCCATTGTAGCAATTCCAGTTTGCGGCGTTGGCGATGTCGCCGTTGCCCGCCGCGCCGGTCCATTCGGCGGTGACGGGCGTATCGTCCGAAGCGAGCGAGAGGAAAGCCGTAGGCGCGTTCATCGTCGCGTAGTCGGCGGCGGCGCGGTCCGCCGAAACGACGCCGTTGTACATGCGAACTTCGTCGAAGACGCCGACGAAACTGCGGTTCGAAGCGCCCACGCGTCCGCCAATCGTGAATACGCTGTTTGGATGCGTGTTGGCGCGAAGTGCCTGAGACGCGACGAGCGCTCCGTTTTCATACACCTTCGCACTGGTTCCTTCCCACACGATTGTCAAGTAATGCGCGGCTGTTTCCTCTTCAGCTATCGCCACCTTATACGCGGTGCTGCTGTTATTGCCACTTCCGTTGCCGCTGCGAACGCCTATCTGGGTGGCGTGCTCTCTCCACACATCCCAGGAATGGAGGCTGCTCGACGACATCCCGCAGAAGATGCGCTGATAGCCGTTGTTGTTGGGAATGCTCGACAGCTTGCACCAGCCGCTAACCGAGAAGTTCGCCTTCGTGGTCAGCGTGGAATGATAGGGGTTTGAACTGGAGCCGACCGAAAAGTACTTGCCGTCAGACGGAATGGCCCTGCCTGCGCCAACAGTCCCTGTTGCGGTATTCAGGCTTGTGGCCGCGCTGCCGGATGTCAGCGGCGCCGCGTCCAGGCCCTTCGCCGTAGCGTCCGGTTCGGCGGTCGTGCCGGTCTTGTTCATGTGCCACACGCCGACGTAGCCGGCCCACGTGTCGGCGGGCGTGCAGATCTGCTCGGCGGTGCGCGTCGCGCCCCAGTGCATGACGATCTTGGCGCCGTTGGAGAGACTGGGAATCCGCACCCACACGAAGGAGTCGCCGGAGGCATTCCACGTATCGACGTCGTGCGGGATGAGGTTGCCATCGGAGTCGGTGAACCAGAGGTCGTCCTTGCCGCTCACGCAGTCGGAGTAGGAGAAGCCGTAGGCGTCGTCGGTGGCCGAAAGCTTCACGAGCGCCGGAAAGCCCGTGAGCGTTTCCGTGCCTGAATAGCCGGTGGCACTGAGCGTGGCGGATTTCGCCTCGGCGAACGAGGGCGCAGCGGCCATGCAGACGGCTGCCGCGACAAGCGCGGCCCTCCCGATTTTCACCATCTTGAACAACATACAATGCTCCTTTGGTTATAAGCCTTCGTTCCGAGGAAACCTATATTCCCTAAACGTGGCTTATAATTTAGCATTTTTTTTTGTCTGCCGTCAAGTGGCAATTTTCTGGATTTTCCGAACCGAATCAGCCACCGCTCTCAAAAAACGTTCTGGCGGCGTGTCCACACGCCGCCAGAACCGTCCTTCCCACAGCGTCAATCACGCTGGGGCACATGGAATTGCCGTCTTTACTCCGCGCTGGGACGGACCTTGCCTTCCTTGATGCGCTTCTCGATCACTTCCTGGGCGATGTTCTTCGGCACCGCCTCGTACTGCTTGAAGATCATCGTGAACGTGCCGCGGCCCTGCGTGACCGTGCGGATGGCGTTCGAGTAGCCGAACATCTCGCCGAGCGGGACGGTCGCCTTGATGAGCTTCACGCCCGCGCGGTCCTCCATGCCCTCCACGCGCCCGCGGCGCTGGTTGATGGAGCCGTTCGCGGCGCCCATGTAGGTTTCCGGCACGGCGACTTCCACGTCCATCATCGGCTCGAGGAGCTGCGGCTTCGCCTTGAGGAAGCCCTGCTTGAAGCACTGCATCGCGCAGGTGACGAACGCGAATTCGTTCGAGTCGACTTCGTGGTAGGAGCCGAAGTAGACGGTCGCCTTGACGTCCACCACCGGGAAGCCCGCGAGCGGGCCGCTCTCGAGCGCCTTGCGGACGCCCTTCTCGACCGCCGGGATGTACTCGGTGGGGATCACGCCGCCCTTGATCTCGTTGACGAACTCGAAGCCCTTGCCGGGCTCCTGCGGCTCGAGGCGCAGGCAGACGTGCGCGTACTGGCCGCGGCCGCCGGACTGCTTGACGTGCTTGTACTCGTTCTCGACCGACGCCTGGATCGTCTCGCGGTACGCGACCTGCGGGGCGCCCACGTCGCACGCGACGTTGAACTCGCGCTTCAGGCGGTCCACGATGACCTCGAGGTAGAGCTCGCCCATTCCGGCGATGATCGTCTCGGAGGTCTCCTGGTCGAAGGTCACGACGAAGGTCGGGTCTTCCATCGCGAGCGCGTGCAGCGCCGCGCCGAGCTTCTCGTTGTCCTGACGCGACTGCGGCTTCACCGCGACGGAGATCACGGGCGCCGGGAAGTCGATGGACTCGAGGGTGATCGGATGCTCGGGGTCGCAGAGCGTGTCGCCCGTGCGGGTCTGCGTGAGGCCCACGCACGCCACGATGTCGCCGGCGTGCGCCTCTTCGAGCGCCTCCTGCTTGTTCGCGTGCATGCGGAAGAGACGGCTGATGCGCTGCTCCTGGTTGATCGTGGAGTCGAGCAGCTCGCCGCCGAGCTTGAGCGTGCCGGAGTAGACGCGCACGAAGGTGATCTTGCCCATCGCCTTGTCGGACATGATCTTGAACGCGAGGCCGCAGAACGGCTCGTCGTCGCTCGGCTCGCGCTTCTGCGAGGGATCGTCGGCGGAGACCGCCGCGCCCGCGTCGAGCGGGGACGGCAGGTAGTCGCACACGCCGTCGAGGAGCTGCTGCACGCCCTTGTCCTTGAACGCGGAGCCGCAGAACGCCGGGGTAATCGTGCGGGCCATGCAGCCCTTGCGGAGCGCGCCCTTGATCTCGTCCACCGTGAGCTCCTCGCCCGCGAAGAACTTCTCCATGAGCGCGTCGTCCTGTTCGGCGGCCGACTCGACCATCTTCTGGCGGTATTCCTTGGCCTTCTCGACCATGTCGGCGGGAATCTCCTCCTCCGTCATGTTCTTGCCGAGGCTCTTCATGTCGTAGCGGATCGCCTTCATCTTGATGAGGTCGACGATGCCGCTGAACGTCTCGCCCGCGCCGATCGGAAGCACCACCGGCACGGGGTTCGCGCCGAGCTGGTTCTTCATCTGGTCCATCACGCTGTAGAAGTTCGCGCCGATGCGGTCCATCTTGTTGACAAACGCGATCTTCGGAACCTTGTACTTCTCGGACTGGCGCCACACCTGCTCGGACTGCGGCTGCACGCCGCCCACCGCGCAGTAGAGGGCCACCGCGCCGTCGAGGACGCGCAGCGAGCGCTCCACCTCGGCCGTGAAGTCCACGTGTCCGGGGGTGTCGATCAGCGACAGACGGTAGGCGCCCCACTGCACGCATGTGGCGGCGGACTGGATCGTGATGCCGCGCTCCTGCTCCTGGACCATGAAGTCCATCGTCGCGGCGCCGTCGTGCACCTCGCCGATCTTGTAGTTCTTGCCGGAATAGTAGAGAATGCGCTCCGACGTGGTCGTCTTGCCGCCGTCGATGTGCGCCATGATGCCGAAGTTCCGAACTTTTTCAAGCGGAAACGCTTTCTTGTCTGCCATTTTGACTCCTTTGGTCTGTAAAAGTGAGGTGATAGTTTACTAAAAACCCAGCTGGGTTGCAAGGGGGATGTGAGCGAATTTTCAAGCCCCCGCAAATACCGTCACCAGCGCGATCAGAATCCCGGCGATGCCCTCGCCGGCGATCATCCCGGCGGAGAACAGCGTGCAGGGCTCGGTGGCGGACGGACGCCACCTGTCGACCAGCAGACGCAGACCGCCGCCGAGGAAGATGGTGAAGCTCATCTTGATCGAGAGGTAGATGCCAATCGCCACCGGCATCACCGGAACGCGGCAGATCGCCAGCACGACCGCAAGCCCCGCGCCGATGGCGAGCAGGTCCCAGGGAAGGCTCCCGCCCATGATTCCCTCCACGATCACCTTCATGAGCGTGGCCTGCGGCGCGGAAATGGCGTCGCTACCGAATCCCCACGCCCTGTGCAGCAGCACGAGCACGCCGCCGATCACGACCGCCGCCGCGACCACGCCCACGAACTCGCCCACCTGCTGCTTCCACGGCGTCGCGCCCAGCAGGTGCCCGGTCTTGAGGTCCTGCGCCGTGTCGCCGGCGATCGCCGCCACGATGCACACCACGCTGCCGATGGCGATCGACGCCACCATGCCCGCCGCGCCCACCGTGCCGCACGTCTTGAGCACGAGCGCCGACACCACGAGCGTCGCGATCGTCATGCCGGAGATCGGGTTGTTGGAGCTGCCCACGAGGCCCACCATGCGCGCCGAGACGGCCGCGAAGAAGAAACCGAAGAGCGCGATCAGGACCGCCCCGAGGAAGCTCACCGGCACGGCGGGCACCGCCCAGATGAACACGATCACGCACGCGATGCCGGCCAGCACCGCGCGCAGGGGCAGGTCGCGCTCGGTCTCCCGGACAGTTCCACCGGCCGCGCCCTTCCCGGACGGCGACCGGAACGTCCGCACGAAGAGCGGGATGGAGCGCACGAGCGACAGGAACCCGCCCATCGCAATCGCGCCCGCGCCCACGTAGCGCACGTAGTTCATCCACACGCCCCTGACGTCGCCCGCGTCCCACAGCGCCGCCGCCTCCGGCTTCAGCGCGATCAGGACCGGCATCAGCACCATCCAGCCGAGGAACCCGCCCGCGAAAAGAAACGAGGAGACCTTCGGCCCGACCACGTACCCGACGCCGATGAGCGCGGGCGAGACCTCGATTCCCATCGCGCCGCGCACCCACCGGCCGCGAATCGGCCACAGGAACGACTCCGAAATCCACTTGAGCCCCCCCGTGACGAACTTGACGAGCGCCGCGACGCCAAGCCCCGCGAAGACCGTCTTCGCAAGCCGTCCCCCGGCCTCGCCCGCGCGCAGCACGTCCGCGCACGCGCGCCCTTCCGGATAGGACAGCGTGTCCGCCTCCTCCACGATCAGCGGACGCCGCAGCAGGACCATCACCAGCACGCCCAGCGTGCCGCCGGCGAGCGCGATCAGCGTGACCTGCAGGAGGCCCGGCGTGAAGAACTCGCCTGGACGCTCCTGTGCCCACAGGTACAGCGCGGGGAGCGTGAAGATCGCGCCCGCCGCCAGCGACTCGCCGGCCGACCCGATCGTCTGCACCATGTTGTTCTCGAGGATCGAGTCGCGCCGCAGCACGAACCGCAGGACGCCCATGGAGATCACCGCCGCCGGCACCGACGCGGAGATCGTGAGCCCCACGCGCAGCCCGAGATAGGCGTTCGCCGCGCCGAAGACGACGGAAATCACGACGCCCAACACCAATGCCGTTACTGTCAGTTCTCTTTGCTTGCCTTGCATGTGCATAGTATAGCACAATTCCGGCGCGGACGGCAGGTCACGCCCGACGCAGCTCGCCGAGCAGCGCGTCGAGCCGTTCTACGGACTTGACGCCCGGCGCGGTCTCAAGGGAGCTGTTGACGTCGATGACGTCCGCACCGGTCGCGACGGCGGCCGCGATGTTCTCAGCCGCTATCGCGCCGGCAAGAACGACACGCTGCCCCGCGCGCTTCAGCTCCGCGACGAGCGACCAGTCGGCACGACGGCTTTCCGTTCCGCGCCTTCCGTCGAGAAGCACGGCGTCCTCGCCGCCGCCGACGGAATTGTACAGGCACCAGACTTCGTAGCCCGCCTCCTTGAGTTCGGAAACAGCGTCCGCACCGTAATCTCCGTGCAGCTGGATCACGTCAAGCGGGACGTCCCGGGCGATTTCCGCGATCTCGCCAGCCGTCTGCGCCACGAACACGCCCACGAATCGCGGCAAGTCGGTCCCGTCGGTCGAACGGCGCTCGACCGTCCCCCTGATCTCCTTCGCCTTCGCCGGCGTGACGCGGCGGGGCGACCCCTCGGCGAAGATGAAGCCAAGGTAGTCGACGCCCCGTTGCGCCGCCGCGCACGCGAAGGCCGCGTCCGTCACGCCGCAGACCTTCAGCTCAGGCAAGGCGGCCTCCCCTCGGCCACGCACTTCACGAGCGCGGAGCCCACGATGAAGCCGTCCGCATGGCGCGACACCTCCTCGGCCTGCGCGCGCGTCGAGATGCCGAATCCCGCCGCAATGGGAAGATGCGCCGCCGCGCGTATCGCGTCCAGACGCCCGGTGAGGTCCGGCGGAAGTTCCGTGCGCGCCCCGGTCGTCCCCTTGACGGTGATCACGTAGAGGAACGAGTCGCCAATCCCCCGCTCGCTTTCCAGGACGCGCGCGACCGGCGTGTTGGGCGCGATCAGCGGCACGAACCCGATGCCGCGCGGCCTCAGGTGCGAGAGCAGCTCCTCACGCTCCTCGAGCGGGAGATCGACCACGAGCACCGCGTCGATGCCCGCGCCCGACACGGCGTCGGCGAAGGCGTCCAGCCCCATCGAGAACGCGGGGTTGTAGTACGAGAAGAGCACCAGGCCGGTTTCCGGATGCTTCGCCCGGATGCGCCCCGCGAGCGCGATGACGTCCTTCAGCGTGGCGCCGTTCCTGATCGCCTCGTATGCGGCGGAGCGGATCACGCCGCCGTCGGCGAACGGATCGGAGAACGGAACGCCGAGCTCCAGGATGTCCGCACCGCCCGCAATCGCCTCGTCGGCGGCCTTCTCGCTCGCCGCGATCGTCGGGAACCCCATCGTGAGATACGCGACGAACGCGCCGCGTCCCTCGGCTTTCGCCTTCGCGAAACAGTCTTTGATTCGTGTTGTTTTCATCTGATTGCCTTTCTTGACGTGAGACGATTAGACGCGAGCCGCGGGGGCGTGCGCCGCCTTGTACCTCATGACGTTCTCCATGTCCTTGTCGCCGCGGCCGGAGAGGTTGACGAGCAGCAGCCTGTCCTTGCCGAGCTTCGGCGCGCGCTTGATGGCCTCGGCGAGCGCGTGGCTCGATTCGAGCGCGGGGATGATGCCCTCGAACCGGCACAGCGCGTCGAACGCGGCGATGGCCTCGTCGTCGTTGATGACGGCGTACTCCGCGCGTCCCGTGTCGTGGAGGTGGCAGTGCTCCGGCCCGACGCCGGGATAGTCCAGGCCCGCCGAGACGGAATACGTGTCGATGATGTTGCCGTCGTCCGTCTGGAGCAGCATGGTCTTCGCGCCGTGCAGCACGCCGAGGCGTCCGCCGTTGATCGACGCGGCGTGCTCGCCCGTGGCGAGGCCTCTGCCGCCGGCCTCGACGCCGACAAGCTTCACCTCGGGGTCGTCGATGAACCCGGCGAAGAGCCCGATCGCGTTCGAGCCGCCGCCGACGCAGGCGATCGCCTCGTCGGGAAGCCGCCCGTACTTCTCAAGGCACTGCCGACGCGCCTCGCGCCCGATGACGCTCTGGAAGTCGCGCACCATTTCGGGGTAGGGCGCGGGGCCCGCCACCGTGCCGATCACGTAGAACGTGTCGTCGCAGTTGGCCACCCAGTCGCGCAGGGCCTCGTTCATCGCGTCCTTCAGCGTGGCGCTGCCCTCCGTCACCGCGTTCACCTTCGCGCCGAGCATCTTCATGCGTTCGACGTTCGGCGCCTGCCGCTCGACGTCCAGCGCGCCCATGTAGACCTCGCACGGCATTCCGAGGAGCGCGGCGACCGTCGCCGTGGCGACGCCGTGCATCCCCGCGCCGGTCTCCGCGATCAGCCGGCGCTTCCCCATGCGCTTCGCGAGAAGCGCCTGGCCGATCGTGTTGTTGACCTTGTGCGCGCCGGTGTGGTTGAGGTCCTCGCGCTTCAGCAGGATCGTCGCCCCGCCGAGATGCTCCGAGAGGCGCCGCGCGCAGGTGAGCGGGCTTTCCCGGCCCACATAGTCGCGCAGCAGGTCTTCGAACGCGCGTCTGAACGACGGGTCCGCCTTCGCCGCCTCGTAGGCGGTTTCCAGTTCCTTGAGCGGTGCCATGAGCGTTTCCGCCACATACTGCCCGCCGTATTCTCCGTAGTGTGTTTTCATGGTTGGTGGTTTGTTGTTGGTGGTTAGTGGTTGGTGGTCAGAATTTCCTGAAGTTTCTCGCCGGGGTGCTCGGCCCGCATCAGCGCGGTGCCGACGAGGAAGCCGTCCGCGCCGGCCGCCTTGGCGCGGGCGACGGCGTCGGCCGTGTGCATGCCCGACTCGGCGATGCGGACACGGCCAGTGGGGATTTTCCCCACGAGAGCCTCGAGGAGCGAGACGTCCGTCGAGAAGGTACGCAGGTTCCGGCAGTTGACGCCGATGACCTTCGCGCCGCAGGAGACCGCGCGCGCGATCTCCTCCGCGTCGTGCGTCTCGACAAGCGCCTCCATCCCCAGCGAGCGAGCGAGGCCGAGGAGGTCCGCGAGCGCCGCGTCGTCCAGCACCGCCGCGATGAGCAGGACGGCGTCCGCGCCTGCGGCGCGCGCGGCGGCCACCTGGTAGCGCGTCGTGACGAAGTCCTTGTAGAGGATGGGGATGTCCACGTCCGCGCGCACCGCGCGAAGGTATTCCTCGCTGCCGAGGAAGCGATGCGGCTCGCACAGCACCGAGAGCGCCGCCGCACCTGCGCCCACGAGCTCGCGCGCCAGCTCGACCGGACGGAAGTCCTCGCGGATCATCCCCTCGCTCGGGCTGGCGCGCTTCAGCTCGGCGATGACGTGCGCGCCCGCGCCCGCGAACGCGGCGGCGAAGTCCCGCGCCGCCGGCGCGTCCGACGCCCGGCGCATCATTTCCGCAAGCGGAACGGACGTCTCGCGCGCCTGCGCGTCTGCGTGCCGCAGGGCCGAGAGCTCTTCGAGTATGTCGTTTGCCGGCTTCATCTCATCGCCTCCAGCATGGCCTCGAGCTTCGCAGCCGCGCGCCCAGAGTCGACGGACTCCGCCGCGAGCCGAAGCGCCTCGTTGTAAGTCGCCGCCTTGTCGGCCACGAGAATCACGGCGGCGGCGTTCTCGAGCGCGGCCGCGCGGTAGCCTTCGCGCACCGTGCCGTCCAGGACGCCGCGCAGGATCTTGGCGTTGGCGGCCGCGTCCGAGCCCTTGATGTCGGACACGGAATACCGCTCGCCGAACGCGGCGCCTGCGTCCAGGAGCGAGTTGTGCACGTTGCCGCCTTCGAGAGAGGAGACGAACGTGAAGCCGCAGGGGCTGATCTCGTCCAGGCCGCCCTCTCCGGAGACGATCATCGCCCGCGTCGAGCCGAGGCGCCTGAACGTCTCGGCGAAGAGCATGGCCGTGCGTTCGTCCGGCACGCCGATCACCTGCCGCTTCGTGCCCGCCGGATTCGTCAGCGGCCCGAGCAGGTTGAAGAGCGTCCTGAAGCCGAGCGTGCGCCTCACCGACGCCGCGAAGCGCATGGCGGGGTGGAGGACCCGGGCGAAGAGGAATCCGATCCCCGTCTCGCGGACGCACTGCGCGACCTTCGCCGCGTCTGCCGACAGGTTGCATCCGAGCTCGCGGAGGACGTCCGCCGACCCGCAGGCCGACGTGGAGGCGATGTTGCCGTGTTTCGCGATCGTCACGCCCGCCCCCGCCGCGATGAACGCCGCCGTGGTCGAGACGTTGAACGTCCCCGCGCCGTCGCCTCCCGTGCCGACGATATCCACCGCGTCGATTCCGCCCAGATCGACCTTGACGCCCGCGCCGGACATCGCCCGCGCCGCGCCGGTCAGGGTGTCGGCGGTGATCGGCGCCTTGGCGAGGGCTGTGAGAAACGCCGCAAGCTCCGGCTCGCCGACTTCGCCCGCCATGATCGCCGAGAAGAAGCCCTCGGACTCCTCCTCGTTCGGCGATGCGCCGTCGAGCGCGCGGGCGAGGACCGCCTTCCGGACGGACGGCGTCGCGCTCTTGCGGATGTGGCGCCCCGTCGCGAGGCCGATGAGGTTCGCGAGCTGGCGCGCGCCCTGCGGCGTGCCGATGGACTCGGGATGGTACTGGACCGACTCGATGGGCAGCGTCTTGTGCCGGAGTCCCATGATTTCGCCGTCCTCGCTTTCGGCGGTGACCTCGAAGCAGTCCGGAAGCGTGGCGCGCTCGACGGCAAGCGAATGGTAGCGCATCGCCTCGAAACCCTGGTCGAGCCCGGCGAAGAGCCCGCGCCCGTCGTGGCGGATGCGGCTCGTCTTGCCGTGCATCAGGCGCTTCGCGCGGACGATCTTCCCGCCGAACGCCTGCGCGATGGACTGGTGCCCGAGGCAGACGCCGAAGAGCGGCACCTTGCCCGCGAAGGCGCGGATCGCCTCCAGCGTGACGCCCGCCGAGTCGGGATTGCCCGGCCCCGGGGAGAACAGGATCGCCTCGGGCGCGAGCGCCTCGATTCCGGCGACGTCGATCTCGTCGTTGCGCACGACCTTCACGTCCGCGCCGAGGGCCCCGAGCCCCTGCACGAGGTTGTAGGTGAAGGAGTCGTAGTTGTCGATTGTCAGGATCATTGCATTTCCTCCGCGAACTTGACGGCCTCGAACACGGCCTTTGCCTTGTTGACAGTTTCCTCGTACTCGCGCTCCGGGACGGAGTCGGCCACGATCCCCGCGCCCGCGCGCATCGTGAGCGCCGCGCCCTCCTTGACGAGCGTGCGGATGACGATCGCGAAGTCCATGTCGCCGGTGAGGGAGAAGTATCCCGCCGCGCCGCCGTAGATCCCGCGCGGCGACTTCTCGTATTCGGCGATGAGCTCCATCGCCCTGACCTTCGGCGCGCCGGAGAGCGTGCCGGCGGGAAACGCCGACTTGAGAAGCGAGACGCCGTCCTCTCCGGCGTCGAGCGTGCCCGTGACGGTGCTGACGAGGTGCATGACGTGCGAGTAGCGCTCGACGCGCGCGAAGCTCTCCACCTTCACGCTGCCGATCTCGGAGACGCGCCCCAGGTCGTTGCGCCCGAGGTCCACGAGCATCGTGTGCTCGGCCATCTCCTTCGGGTCGCCCTTCAGCTCGCGCTCGAGCTCCGCGTCGCGGAGCGCCGTTTCGCCGCGCGGACGCGTCCCCGCGATGGGCGACGTGGAGGCGGTCCGCCCCGAGAGCTTCACGAGCTCCTCGGGAGACGAGCCGATCAGCGTCTTTCCGCCGATCCGCATGAAGAAGTTGTAGGGCGAGGGATTGATCACGCGGAGGGCGCGGTAGAGATTCAGGTCCGACGCCTCCGTCGTCGCCGTGAACTTCTGGGACGGCACGATCTGGATGACCTCGCCGGCGGCGATTGCGGCCTTGCACTTCTCGACGATCGCGCAGAATTCGCCCTTCGTCATCTCGCTCGCGAACGAGGCCGCGTTCGCGCGGGGGCGCGGTCCGTTCGCGTTGGACTTCCCCGCGACGCGCGCAATCGACTCCGCGCTCAGCATCTTTTCGTAGATCGCCTCGATCCGGCGCATGGCGGCGTCGTAGGCGTCGGGCGCGGAGACGTCGGCCAGGACGACGACCGTGACCGTGTCCGTCACGTTGTCGAACACGAGGAACGCGTCGCACAGCAGGAACGACATCTGCGGCGTGCCGTCGTCGCGGCGCAGCTTCACCTTCGGCTCGAACAGCGGCACGGCGTCGTATGCGATGTAGCCGACCGCCCCGCCCTGGAACGGCGGCAGCTCCGGCGCGGCCTCGTAGCGGCACGCGGCGAAGCGTCCGCGCAGGCCGTCCAGCGCGTCCGCGCCCTCGACCTTCGCGCACGGCTCGATGCCGAGGAACGAGTACCGTCCGCGCGTCTCGCCGCCCGCGACGCTTTCCAGGAGGAAGCACTCATCGCCCTCCCCGAGGCGCGACAACGCGGCAACGGGCGTCTCGCGGTCGGCGAGGAACTCCCTGAACACGGCGACGCACCCGGACTTCGCCGCGCGGCGCTCGTATTCCTCTCTCGTCAGTTTCTTCAACATGGTTTTCTCTTTCGTTTGAAGGTTTCTTGTTTCTGGTTTCTGTTCTCTGGTTGGAAATAAAACAATTCGGGCCGAATCTCTTCTTCTGAGGTTCGGCCCGTATTCTGCCCCCGGCTGTACTTTTACGACTATGCCACAGGAAGCGCTGCAGGACCGATCCCGCAACGCCACCACCAGTAAGCGTAAAAGTAGCTGTTGTTGCTCATGGCGCGGTAGTCTATCACATCATGGCCCCGGACGCAAGAGCGAATTTTCAGATTTTTTCACCTGCCGAGGCGGATCATGCTGAGCGAGTGAGGGGCAAGCGCCACCTTGCCGTCGCGGACAGGGAGCGTGGTCTCGACTGGCACCACGCGGCTCTCCGCGCCGATGTCGTTGTAGGAGTCGGGCGAGTCGCCGGAAAGGACCGTGGCCGACACGGAGGCCGGACTCCCCGAAAGAAGCGCCGAGACGTCGAGCGACACAGCCTTGTCGGGCGACTTGTTCACGACGGCGAGCGTGCGCCGCGCGCCGTCCTCCGACACGGTGAGGACGGCGTCGATGGCGGCCACGGACGCCTTCCCGTCCGACAGCCTCCCGCAGTCCAGGGCGATCGGCGCCACCTTTGGCTCCAGGAGGTGCGTGTACATCCAGAACACGTGGTACGACGTGCGTTTCACGATTCCCTTCGGGTGGACGAAGATCGCGCCGCGCGTGTTGACGACCGGCGAGAAGTTCGCCATCTTCACGATGTCGCAGTGACGGAGGCACGTGTTGAGGAAGCAGGCGGAGAAAAGCGCGTCCGCCATCGTGTAGTACGCCGCCACGTCATTCTGGCGACGCGCCGCGTAGTCCATCACCGCACCGCGCTTGAAGTTGCCGAGGCCGGGATGGTACCAGCCGCGCAGGTTCCACTCGTCGAAGGCGATGGCGATCCGGCCTCCGCCGAACCCGGCCTTCTCCAGCGTCCTGATGGTCCGCTGGATGTCGGCTTCGGGACGCTCGGTGCGCATCATGCATGCGAGGTAGGGCGTGTCGCCCTTGCCCCACACGTAGTAACCGTGCACGCTCACGTAGTTGAGCAGGTAGCCCGCCGACTTGAGGAGCGGCAGCGTCCAGCTTTCGGCCGGCAGGGCGGCGGCGAGGAGCTTGATGCGGCGGTCGGCGCCGCGCATCATCTTCGCGCTCTCCCGCACGAGCGGGCCCCACTGCTCGACGGTCTTCGCGCCGATCTCGTGTCCGCCCCAGTTCTCGTTGCCCACGCTCCAGTAGATGACGTCGTGCGGTTTCGGATAGCCGTTCGCGATGCGCTGGCGTCCCCACTTGCCGCTGTTGAGGTTGCAGTACTCCACCCAGTCGCTCATCTCCTCCTCGTTGCCCGTGCCGGCGTTGGTGCAGATGTACGGCTCGCAGCCCACCTTGCGGCACCACTTCACGTATTCGTCCGTGCCGAAGGTGTTGGGATCCTCCACCGCCCATGCCTTGTTCCACATCGGCTGGCGATTCGGCCCCACGCCGCACTTCCAGTGGTAGTCCGAGACGTAACACCCGCCCGGCCAGCGCACGATCGGGCACTTGATCTCGCGCAGCGCCGCGATCACGTCCTTGCGGAAGCCGTCCTCGTCCGAAAGCGGCGAGCCGGGCTCGAAGATGCCGCCGTACACCTGCGTGTCGAAGTGCTCGAGGAAGTGGCCGAAGATCATCGGATTGAACGCAGTCGCCTTGGCGCCCTTGACGGACGTGACGGACGCGGGACGCCCCGCATCTTCCTTCGTCGCCGCCGGCGCAGTCTCCGCACCGCGCGACATGCCGCACAGCGCCATGCACGCCGCCGCGAACAGCGCGCCCGACGTCGTCCTTCTTGTCTTCTTCATGTCTTCGTCTCCTTTTTGCATGTTCTTTAAAATCGCGGAAAGCCCCGAAATGGGGCTTTCCGTTTCATTGGTGCGACTGACTGGGATCGAACCAGCAACCTTCGGCTTCGGAGGCCAACGCTCTATCCAGTTGAGCTACAGTCGCATTGCTGCGACTCACGGCCGTTCAGGTCAATCGCCGATGGGGAAGTAGCAGTTGAAGATCGGGAGGAACGGAACCTGGTTGTCCATGATGAGGTTCACGAGACCGATCTGGAAACCGGCCGAGCAGGTGGCGGCGTAGTTGACGATGCCGATCTGCGCACCGCGGAGCTCGTCCGTCATGTTGCAGATGCCGACCGTCTGGAAGCCGTGCACGCGGCGGGCGAAGTTCGCGCCGAGCGCAACCTGCCAGCCCCACATGTCCTCGCGCACCGCGCTGCCGAGACCCGCGACGGAGAGGCCGTAGAGGGAGCTGTCGGTCATCGACGCGAGCAGGTCGGCGCGGAAGCCGAGGAACTCGCGGCCCATGCCGAACGCGTCGACCGAAAGGCCGTACGCCGTACGGTTGCACACCGTGGCAAGGGCCACCTGCGCGCCGATCGCGTCGCGGTTCGCGTAGCAGGCGCCGAGCGCCGCCTGGAGGCCGATCATCCTGAGGCGCGCCGTGCTACCCAGGCCAGCAACCTCAAGACCGTACATCTTGTTGCAGTCGCTGTACGCGAGATTGACGTTGAGGCCGTACACGTCCCAGTCGAAGTCCCACGGCAGGGAGACCGGCGTGGCAAGGCCAACCATCAGCACGGTGTAGCCATAGCTCTTCGGGTCCGGCGCACCGGCATACTCACGTTCCTGCTCCTGCGCGAGGACAGGCTGGGCGGCCAGCGCGGCGAGCGCGCCTGCAAACAGACCACACTTGACGATACGATTCATCTTCTAGCTCCTTGTTGTTTTCTAAAATCGGTTAGACGGCTATTATGATACCGAATATCTGGCGGTTAGTCAATCCAGAATGTTGGGAATTTGCAAGCCGCCTCAAATGGCGTTCCGGCAGACCCAGGCGAGCAGGTCGTCGTAGCGGAGTCGCCGGTTCGCGAGCGCGCGCGCCGTGACCACCACTTCGTCGCGCGACACATCCGTGGAAAGCCCGTTCGCCTCCAGGAAGACAAGCATCACGGCCATCGCCATGCGCGCGCCGTCCGCGCCGAACACGCGCTTCGCCGCGAGCTCGTGCCCGAGCTTCGCGGCCTTCTCCTCGCGCGAGGGGAACACGTCCGCGCCGTCCGCGCCGCGCGCGAACGGCGCCGCGAGCGCGGCCTCCAGCGCGGCCGGGTCCGGGGAGACGCCCTCGCCGCCCGTGCGCTTCGCGACGGCCTTCTGAAGCGCGAGCACCTTGTCCTTCGTGAGACGCGTCATGGCGCAAGCTCCTCCAGCGCGGCGCGGTGGCGGCGCAGTACACGGCGCATCGCCACGTCCACGCGCTCGTCGTCGGTGAGGTCGAGCGGACACGACTCGACGCCGTACATCACGTACGCCGGACGGTTGTTGCGGAAGATGAGCACCCGCCCGCGCGCGTCCACCTTGCGCGCGACGGACGAGAAGTTCTGGTTGGCCTCCGTGACGGAGACGATCTGTCCTGTGGTGATTTCCATGCGGCTAGTATACCACAAACGGGGGCGGATATGCTATCATATTGCCATGACAAACGACCTGCTCAGACCATTTCTCGACAATCCGCGCTATCTGGTCGTGCCCGGCGGCCTGCGCGACGTGCACGTGCACTTCCGCGACCCGGGCGCGCCCGAGGCGGAGACGCGCGCCACCGGCGCCGCGGCCGCCGCGGCCGGCGGCTTCACCTGCGTCACCACGATGCCGAACACGACGCCCGCGGGCGACAGCCCGGAATGGCTGCGCGAGCAGATCGAGGACGCCGCCCTTCCCTGCCGCATCGCGCCTTCCGCCTGCATCACGAAGGGACGCCTCGGACGCGAAGTCGCCGACCTCGAGTCGCTCGCCGCCGCAGGCGCCGTCGCGTTCACGGACGACGGCGCGTTCGTGGACGACGCGCGCGTGATGGAGGAGGCGATGCGCCGCGCCACGCAGCTCGGCAAGCCCGTGATGCAGCACGCCGTCGTGCCCGCCCTCCTCGGCGCAGGCGTGATGCGCGACTGCCCCGTCGCACGCCGCCACGGCCTGCCCGTCATGCCGCCCGAGGCGGAGACGGAGGCCGTCCGCCGCGACATCGCGCTCGTGCGCGCAACAGGCTGCGCCCTCCACGTGCAGCACATCTCCTGCGCGGGCACGGTCGAGCTCATCCGCGCCGCTCGGCGCGAGGGCCTGCCCGTCACAGGCGAGGCCACGCCTCACCACCTGCTCCTCTCCTCCGACGACATCCCGTCCGACGACGCCAACTGGAAGATGGCGCCGCCGCTCGGCAGCCGCACCGACGTCGCCGCGATCCGCGCGGGCGTGAAGGACGGCACGCTCGGCCTCTTCGCCACCGACCACGCGCCACATGCCGCCGCGAAGAAGGCGGATGGCTTCCGCACGTCCGCAAACGGCATCATCGGACTCGAGACCGCCGCCGCGATCACGTGGCAGGTGATGGTCGTCGAAGAGGGGATGTCCCCGCAGGACTGGATCGCCCGCTGGACCACCGGCCCCGCCGCGCTCATCGGAGAAACGCCCGATGCCGACAGCTTCACAGTGATCGACACGCAGGCGAACCGCGCCGTCGATCCTTCCACCTTCAGGTCGAAGTCGCGCAACATGCCCTTCGCCGGGATGCGCTTCGCGGCCTGGCCCGTCCTCACCGTTTTGCGCGGACGCGTCACGTTCAGCGACGGGACGAGATGACGACCCAGTCGCCCGCGATCTCGAAACGGTACCCGGCGGCGTCGCACAGGAGTCCAAGCGCGTCATAGAGCGCGATGTCCGCCGCACGAACCGTGCGCAGCGGCGGAGACTTGCCGTCCGGCGGCGTGAACACCACCATGTCGACGCCCTCGCGCGCGCGGTCGCTCACGGCGAGGAACAGCCGCTCAGCCGCCTCCGGAAGCGTCTCGGACGCGTCGAACGCCACGAACCCGAGACGGCACTCCCTCAACTTGCGCGCCGTCTCCTCCGCATTGCCGGAGGAGCGGATTTTCCCTGCGCGGTCGCCCGCCCTTCCGGACGCCCGCGCAAACACCAGCGCCCGCCCGTGGACGCGTCGCGTCCACCCGCCCGACGCGCACGCCGCGTCGAGCGCGGCGCGGAGCGTGCCGTTCGTCGACCCCGCCTGCGGAAGCGCGGGGATGCCGCCGACGGCGGACGGCGTCTTCACGAACAGGTTGAAGCGAGGCCCGCCCCGCTCCAACACGCACGCGCGCACGCCCTCGGCCACGTCGAGGATCGTGCCTTCCGGCCCCGGCGGAAAACCGGACGGGGCCCTGCCGTCGAGCCCGAGGTCCAGCTCCCGTTCGGCCTTCCGCTTCCGGGCATGGGCGATTTCGTCGCGGAGCGTGGACACGAGCGCGTCGAGTCCCGCCACCGGCTTTCCGCGCGGCACGGGCTCGAGCGTCTGCTCCGCAAGTGACGCAAGCGCCTCCGGCGGAAAGTCACGCGCCCGCATGTGGCGCAGCAGGTCGACGGCGCGCGGATACTCCTCCGCGCGCATGAAGAGACGAAAGGCACCCTGCAGCAGCAGATACTCCTCCGCTGGCTTCTCCACCTGGCTGGCGCGAATCCGCACCTCCTCGGCCGCATCGGCGTACGCAAGCGTCCCGCCGCGCAAGTCGTCGAGGACGTCCGCAACGATTTCCCTTACCTCGCCCTGCGCAGCCTCCAGTTCCGCGCGCGTGGGCGAGGGGCCGGACGCCGCCGCGGAAAGCGCGGCGCAGGAGACGAGAAAGAAATGGCACAGGCGGTTCACGGCGTCAGTCTCCCATCTCCCGTTCGACGGCTGCCACAAGGCGGTCCAGGCGCGTCTTGACCTGGCTCACGGAGTTGCGGGGGATGCCGAATTCCCGCGCGACGTCGCCGATGGCGCGCCCCTCGAGCGCGTAGGCGCGGTAGACGGCCTTCGACTGCGGCGAGACCGCCGTCTTCGTGAGCACGTGTTCCACGGCGGCGCGACGCCTCGCGAGGCGCCAGTCGAGGTCGATCAGCTCGGCTACCTCAGGCGGCACGCTCGCGGAGTCCTCCTCCAGCGGCACGAAACGTCCGCCGCCGCGCGCCTGCTCCTTGCGCCAGAGCGACACGAGATGCCGCCGGATGAGCGTCGCAAGGTAGGTACGGAACGGCACGGCGCCGGGCTTGAACCGCCCCTCGCGCAACACGTCCACGAGTTTCAGCAGCACCTCCTGCACCACGTCGTCGGGATCGCGTCCCGACCCCTGCAGCTCCACGAACTTGCCGATCGCCGGCGCGTAGAGCTCGAAGAAGCGCACCCACGCGGCCTCGTCGTCTCCCGCCGTACGCGCGGCCATCTGCGCAAGGAGCGTGACGGACGTCTCGGGGAACACGCTCATCGCGGCGCCTCCTCCCAGCGTCCGTAGTCGGACGGCACGGCGAAGAGCGACTCGAAATCGTCCACCTGCACGCGTGGCGGGCGCAGTGTCCACCACGCGGCGGCAGCACCGAGGAGCACCGCCGCGGCGGCGACTGCCCACAGAATGGCGCGGTGGCGGGCACGGGGCGGGTGCCCGACCGGCACGGGGCCTGTAGCGGGCAGACGACGTTCGGCGGGATCGGCGGCGAGCAACGGCGCAAGCGTCTCGTTCCAGGAAAGCTCGAACGGCTCCAGCAGCGCGAAGGCGTCCGTGCCGCCCTCGTACCAGATTCCGGTAAGCAGACGGAACATCAGCACGCCCAGCGCGTAGAGGTCGCCGGCCGCCGTCGCCTCGCCGCCGGCCTTCACTTCGGGCGGCAGGTAGCCGAGCGTGCCCATCACGGGACGCGGCGCGCCTGCGTCCGAGAAAGTCTGCGTGGCGAGCCCGGCCGCGGCGCGAAGGTCGCGGTTGAAGATGCGCGAGACGCCGAAGTCGGAGAGAACGGCGTGTCCGTCGCGGTCCACAAGCACGTTCTCGAGCTTCACGTCGCGGTGGACCACGCCGGCGGCGTGGATGTAGGCAAGGGCGTCGCGGAGATCCGCGAGCCACGCGGCCGCCTGCTCCTCCGTGACGGCGCCGGCTCGGCGCGCGTCTTCCAGCGACTCCGGGCGCCCGTCTGCGCCGAGCACCAGGTCCATCACGAAATAGGGCCGGCCCGTCGCGTCGTCCACGGCCAGGTCGTGGACGCGCACAAGGCGCGGATGGTCGAGACGCGCGAGGAGGCGTCCTTCGGCGAGGAATCTGGCGCGAAGCGGGTCGTCCCCGGCCGCCTCGCGCGCAAACGCCTTCAGCGCGTAGTGTACGCCAAGCTGCGGGTGCTCCACCTCGTACACCTCGCCCATCCCGCCACGACCCAGCAGGCGGACCACGCGGTACGCGCCAAACGCCGTGACTGTCCGGTCTTCCTGCATCGGCGGATTTCCCTGCGGTGGCGAAACTCTCACTTGGCCGGGAACACGTGGCGGCCGGCGGCGACGTCGTGGACCTTCCCGGCCCACTCGACGCGCGCCGGGGCGGGAACATCGACCGTGAGCACGCCCCCTTCCACGCGCACGGTCACCGGTCCCTTCGCCGTCGGCACCTTGCCCTCGACGCGCGTGAGCGAGCCGACCTGCGGGCGCACCCGGATCTTCGCGAATCCCGGTTCCATCGGCGTCACGCCCAACACGTAGCGGGAAATGACATTGATCGGCGCGGTACCCCAGGCGTGGCAGAGGTCGAGGTTCGGCTTGTACTTCACCGCCCACGCCTCCATCGTGGTAGTGGAACCGAAGTCCATCATCCCCAGCCAGCTGCGGTCGCCGGATGCCGTCATCAGCGCGAGCGCCGCATCCGTCTCGCCCGCCCTGAACAGGCCCTCGAGCAGGTACTGCGCGAAGTAGACGCTGCACGCCATGCCCTTCGAGATGCAGTACTTCGCCACGCGCTTCGCGTCCTTGGCGTGCACGAGGCCGAACGCAAGCGCCGCCGCGTTTGCGTGCAGCGAGGCGTGGTCCGTGCCGATGCCGTCGCGGTACACGCCGCGCTTCGCGTCGAAGAACGCGTCGTTGTACGCCTTGCGCACGTCGCGCGCGCGGTGTCCGTAGAAGCCCGCGTCGCCCGGCTTGTGGAGCGCAAGCGCGAACTCGGCGATCTGCAGGAGGTTGCGGTAGTAGAACGCGTTCACGACGGCGTTGACCTCGGTGAAGACAAACCCGTCGCGCTCGCCGACCGGCCAGTCGACGATGTCCGCCGCGCCGTTGGCGCGGACGGCCTTGCCGCGCGGACGCTCCCCGCCCGTCACGAGCAGGCCGTCGGACGCGCGACGGTACTTTTCAAGGAGTTTATCGTTACGCAGGGGATCGTAGAACTCGGCGAGCGCGCCCGTGTCGCCCGACCACATCCAGTCCGCCCACGCCATGAAGATCGAGTGCTGCTTCCACTCCGTGGGCCACGTGGGGTGCTTCATCAGGTAGGCGTGGCTCGCGCGTCCAAGCGAATAGTCGGAATGGACGGCGTAGTCGCTCAGCTGGTTGATGTAGGCGTCGGCCTCGTAGGGGATGCGCTCGCGGTCGCCGTCCACGTAGAGCCCCGCGAAGGACGAGACGAGGATCGTGTGCTTGCAGAGGTCGTAGACGCGGTTGAGGCGTTCGTCGCTGCAGGAGAACGAGGATTCGGAGAGGTCGATCGGGTAGTTGACGGCGACCATCCGCACCGTATCCTTCGTAACGGCGAACGGCGCGCGGAACACCTCCACGTAGCGGAACGGCATGATCACGCCGTGCTCGGACGGGATTCGAATTGCGGCGCCCTCGCGTCCGCCATTTGTGTTGCGTTTGTCCGCCACGAGCGGCACGCGCACCACGCCGTCCGCCTCGATCGTGCCCGTCACGCGCGCGGCGCGGATCGTGGCGCCGGGCTTCATGTTCACGCTGCCGTCGGGCTTGATCAACTCGCCGAGGCGCACCTCGTACGGTCCGCGCGCGCCGGGCGGGGGGACGAGCTCGAGGAAACCGAATGCCTCCTTCCCGAAGTCGACGAGCGTGCGCCTGGGGATGCGCGTCTCCACAGAGACGGGCACAACGCGCCGCTGGACGGTCTTCTTGTAGTCGTTCGGCCCGCCCGCCGCAAAACATGCGGCTGCTGCAACTGCCGCTGCGGCGAGAGCCCACTTTTTCGTTGTCTTCATTCTGCGCTTTCTCCTCAACGCCTCCAATTGTGCAAGAACGCGCCCATGATAGCATTTTCCCGGTTCCCCTTCAAGGCAATTCGCTGTAGCACACCCGGCGGGGATGTGCGATACTGTGCACCATGAAACTATTTGCTCCACCTTCTTTATGGGACACAGGCCAACCCGCAGGTAATGCAAACACGGGTCGGGCCGGCGGTGAGTGGATCGGGCTTGGCACAGGCACATTTGCCCGGAATGACGGTCTGCCCGTCTGGTATCGCAAACAGTTTCGCCTGCGCGGCATCGGCCTTGCCACGATCTGATCCTTTGAAATACCGGTTGTCGATTATCATCAACCCTTTATACCCCTCTGCGCCTTTCTCCACCTTGCCGCACGTAAGGCAGATGCTGTACGTATAAGGCGCCTTCGGCGGCACGCCGACGACGTGCGCATCAGCATGCCTGCAATGGCACCATCCCTTGACACCGATTTTCGCATCTGCTTTTGTCGATGAGCCTCCTTGGGCGGAGTCAGCCTGCGCACGAGAACGTGAACTGCCAGACAAAGAAGAATTTTTTGTGCCACCGCCAACATGAAGCCGCCCTAAGCTTTCGTCGAACTTGCGCTGCGCCTCTTTAACCTTGGCCTCATCATCGCCCAAAAGGGCAATGGCAAGATCAGCCCCTACGCCATCCTCCTTCAACGAATCGTCAATTTTAGAAGTGTCGCCGGAGAACGTCAGATTGGCTTCATTTGAAACATGCCCGACAGTTGTATTGAGTTTCCTGATTTCATCACTGTCACCAGCTTGTGGATTCAGCATCTTTTCAATTTCTTCCAATGTGAACTTTATGATTCCGCCTGGAGCAGTCAGCGACTTGTATCTGGCCATTTCTTCTGCGCGCCTGATAAAATCATCCCGAAGATTAGGATGGGATGACAGGTATTCTGCTATTTTTTGATCCCGTTCTAAAGGTGGCCCCATTTCCGGGAAGCGAAACATGTCACGAACATGATACAGGGAGGACAACCCCTCGGTCTTATATTGATTGGCTGTTCCCTTGTTTATTCCCGACTTAACTTGAGCCTTCGTGTATATATTATAGACAATTTCGCCTCGCCCGTCCTTGCTTAAGAATTTAACGTTCGGCATTTCGGGGTCTAGAAACTTCCATTTAGAACGATCCTCAAAGTAATACTCCCACCAAGCTCCAGCCATTGCCTTTGCTATCTCAGTGAAAGAAGACCTTTCGGACAACACACCATCAGCAAAATTATGCCATATACTTTTGGAAGATGGCTGTAGTTCGAGATTTTTATCCTTGATTGCATCAAGAAAATTTTCAGGAGCAGGAGTAAGGGTGTTTACAAGTGCATCTAGGACACCCACTGTGCTTTTGGGAGCAGAATTAAGAAGCGCAGCCGCTCTGTCTCTGTCTATAGTTTTAAGATTTGTCGCATTCTGTTGCACCCAATCATTGTACATGTTCGCCTTCACTACAAGCACCAATAACACAAAAGCGAACGAAGCAACCTTCACATTCATTCTACCACTCCCATTCGTCTTGCCGCGAACTTCACTTCACAGCAACCGTCATCATTTATTGAAATCGTTTCAATCTCTAATCCCACATCTGGAGGGATTCTTGCTACATCATCAACAAGAGGCGCCTTTCGCACAATATCGTCGAAATTCTTGCGGATGTAGGCGTTGGCCTGCTTGAACGAGCCGGAGACGATTTCAAGAGTCAGGACGCCTTTCTTCATGGCGGCGTCGTAATCAAGCGAGACGATGCGGACCTTGACTTCCTCGGCGACCGCAACGGGGCGTTCGACCACGTTGGTGACCGTGTCGTGGATGACGACCGGGCGGACAGGGAAGACTGGCGTGACAGGCGTGACGGGCGGAACCGGCGTGACTTCCGTTACCGTCGTGTGCCCATCTCGCTTCGTGCGGCGCGTCCGCTCCGTCTCGCGCTCCGTGCGCGTGTGGCCCTCGCCGCCCCTGGCCGTGCGTCGCCTGTAGGAGCGGCCGCGCAGGCGCTGCGTGGCCTCTCCATCCACTTCGGCAATCGACACGTCGCGGTCGATCTCCAGTCCCTCCCGCAGCGCGCCGGCAACCATCATGAACTCGTCTGGGATTCCCATCGTGACGCGCTGGCGCATCCCGCCCTTCGCGCGTCCATTCCCCACTTGCGCGACGAAATCCGCCGCACGAAACTCCTTGCGATGATCGGAGGCGTTCAGGATCCTCGCCGTGAACGAGAGACCGCCGTCGCATGCGATGTCTGAGTAAAGCTCCTCCTCGATTTCACCATAGCGGAAATCAGACGCCGTCCGCTCCCTCGACTTCTCGCCCATCTCCGTCAGCGTGCTGATGTGCGACTCGATCCTCCTGACGGCGTTCGTGCCGCGCAGGTCGGAGGCGTCATACGAAAGGCCTCCCACCGAAACGCGGTTCCCGCCGCCGGCATCCCCCGATCTTTTCCTGTTCCTTCGGGCGTTCCGCTTCTTCATCTTTTCGTGGTACTTCATGAACGCGCCGCGCCGTCCGGCACATTCGTCCAGGACCTCCAGCTGCGACTCGGAAAGATTGTTCGCGAGAGGGTCGTCCGTACCCGCCGTGCGGATGGCCCACACGAGATGCTGCGGATTGTTCTTCAACACCTTCGGGTCGCCCTGTGTCTGACGTCTGATAAGGTTGTCATACATGCCGCGGAGCTTCTCAGGTATGAGCTTGCTCGCATCGACGAACTGCATCGGCTCGCCCGACGCCGGGGCCGGGAGGTGGGGATCCATGCACCGGCCGGCCATCTTGAACGCCACCATCCCGCGCGGAGGGATCGAGATCGAGCCGTCTTCCGTGAAGTACGCCTCTCCCTCCCCGGCCTGCTGCGGTTCCTTCCGGACGACCTTCCGTGCCGGCAACTTGTCGGGGACGGTCGCGAAATAGGCCTTTGCGGAGGGGGACGGGACCTTGTCCCTGACATAGTCGTCCGCATGTACCGGCCGCCCTGCGGCAACGGCGAAGACGGCAATCGTCAACGCCATTGCGAAGCAGGAACCGATTCTATGACGGGGAAATGCCATACGCAGACACGTCAGCCTATCGGCCGATCCTCTTCATCAGAAGCTTTTGCAGCCCCTCGCCGATGTCCTTCGGATTCGGCGGAACGGCGAGATCGGCGGCGTCGGTGGCAGGTGTCGCGAACTCGATGTTGTCCGCGGCCCCGTCGGTTATGGCGATCCGTCCGAAACTGTTCTTCCAGTACACGGCCATGCCTTTCGCAACGGTCTTGCGCACGTAGTCGTCGGCCTCGCCGGACAGTTCGTAGCGGTCGAGCATGGCGTCGGCAAGCTCGAGCTGTTTCTTGAAGAGCGCGCACCGTTCCTTGCGCTCCGCCTCAATCGACTTCCTTTCCCGTTCAAGGGCCAGTTTCTTCTTCTCGTATTCCACCGAGTTGTCGGCCTTGATTTTCTCCAGTTCAAGCCGCGTCTTGTTCAACTCGGCAAGCTTCGTCTCGTACTCGACGGTCCGGTTCCGCTGCGCCTCCCCTTCCGGAGTCAGCTGGAGGACGACCTTGTACGTCTGCCCTTCCTGGTTGAACATCGCGCGGCGCCTGAATTCGTAGTAGTATGGCGGATAGGAGACGAGAAGCGAATGCGAACCGGGCGTGAGGGACAGCTGCGCGGGGCATGTCCCATAGGACTGGCCGTCGACCTGGATGTCGGCGCCGAGCACGTTGCATCCAAAGAACACCGTGAGCGGCTTCACGGCGCCAGGTTCCCATCCTGCGGCGGAGACCTTTGCGAGCAGCTTGTCCGCCGCCTTTGCGGCCGCCGCGTGCATGAGGCCCTCGTACAAGGTCGCCGTGTCGGATTTCACTTTCTCAGCCGTGTAGTTCTTGCTGAACTCTACGCCGTCCACGCCGCAGACCGTCTCGCCCGTCGCAGCATCGACAAGGTTGAGAGCGAGACGCACCTTCAAAGTATGCGCGACTGCTTTCCCCTCAAGATGTATGTCCTCACCCGTGAATTCCTGGATGGACGCCGTGACCACGCCTTCCGCGCCGAGCATCCGTCCGATCTCCTGCGCCGACGTCTCGGGCATCGCCTCGCCCACCGCCGTGCGATTCTGGTTCACGCCGATCACGTTGTGCGGATTCACCACGCGAAGCGTCTTGCCGGAAAGCCGCGCGGTAAGAGTGTCGGCAAACGCCGCCATCGGCAGCGTCGGAGCGTCAGACGTGTGGTTCTGCACGACGAGCGCCACCCTCCGTGGCGCAGCAAATGCCGCAAATGCCACTACGCCGACAATCAATGCCATCTTGGACTTATTCATTTCGACACCTCTTTCTTTCTCGTGAACGTTTCAATTCCTTCCCATATGGTCTTGCCCGTCCATAGGCTGTGAATCGCAAGGCGAAGCTTGTAATAGTCGATTCCGTCAAGATCGGTCAACCGCTTCAAGTCGCCCGCCACGAAGAAGTCCGGAGAGCCATGCTGTTTCAACGCACCCATGATCTCGCCATCCTCCCCCGGGCTGTTCCCGCTCGCAATAATGCGCCTGGAAAGAGAGACAAGCACCCCGTCGTCCTTCACCTCGAAGAGTTTCGAATTGAAGAGTTTCACCCTAAACCGTTGCCCCGCCGCCTCAACGAGATCGTTCAGCTCCGCGCTGCCAGACTTGTTCTCGATCCCGCCGATTACGGCGAGTGGCAAACGCCCGTCCAATTTCGCCTTGCTTTCGTCGTAGTTCTTCACGAACTGAGAATTGCGAAGCATCTCCTTCACAAGCGCATCAACCTTATGGTCAAGGCTTGTACCGGGTGGTGGCGGCGTCACAGGAGGAGGAAGTGGTGGTGGCGCTGCTGGTTCCCAATTCTTCAGCAATGGATTAGCTAGCAATTCCTTCGTACATTTGTCAAGCACCTTGGACATGAGTTTGTTTATATACGTCGCTCTATGCAACTGAATTTGCGTAGCCATGTATTTTTCAGTCGTGTGCTCGCCCTTGGCGCCGCAGACAACTCCGCCAGTCTGAGCATTCGCCAAATTCAAGATCATCTTCAACGTGAACTTCCGCTCTGCGCCAGAAGGCGGCGTTTCGCGAAACTCGACAACAGATGCCGTAATCGTCCCCTCGGCCTTGAAACGCCGCGCGAGCTCCATGGCAGAGACTTCAGGCATTTTCTCGCCGCGCGCATCACGGTTCTGGTTGACGCCTACGTTGTTGTAGGGATTTATGACTTGAAGATCTGGACCAGACAGCGCTGCCGTCAGCTCGTCTGTCAGTGCCAGGAACGCAATGGAGACGTCCGGATCTGACACATGATTTTGCACAATCAACACCGCCTTGCGAGGTTCACGGGCAAAGCCCGCAACGGCAATCACGGCAACAAGGAATAAGAGAATTGCATGTTTTTTCATTTCGAACATCCTTTTGCTTAGAAGTTACGCATGAGGCAAATCACCTCGAATGGCTGAAGCGAAGTACGCATGAAACCGCCTTTTTGGAGGGCGCGGTATCGGAGATCGGTTTCGACATCCCGCCGCCAAGAGTCTCCACCCTCCAAACAGAAGCCTCTGGAAGCACTTCTGCGCCATTCGCATCAAGCCACATGAATTTATACCGAAAAGTGAAAGCGTCTTCACGCCCATCGTCTTCAGGGTCGCCATGGAGGTTCCGTACCGTGACAGTGGACGTCAGAAAGCCAAGCTTGTTGCGGACAAGCACCGTCTTCTCAACGGACAGTCCATCACTGAAGCAAACATCCGACGAACGAATTCCCGCCGCTACGCCCTCGGTCTGCGCAATCTCCATGCCGCCATCCGAATTACAGACTTTCGTGATTCTACATCCTCCTGTAGCAATCAGGGCTACAGCAGCAATGATCAATGAGTATTTCATGTTTTAACTCCTTTCAATGGACCATCCAGATGGATTGCCTGTTAAAGTTTGACGTTTTTCCTGAAGCCTTCCCAAATGATGGCATCCGTTTTGAAGTCCTTGACCCTGATATACAGGTAGTGGTTGTGTCTGCCGTCTGATTCAGGAACGTCGTTGAAATTGCCATTTACAATGTAATCTGGAGACGACTCTGCATCTTTAGGAAGTATCGTGAACAGGCCCGAATTGAGCAATTCGGTACGTACGACCGTATTACGGACGATGTCAAGTCTGTCTTGAACATGATTCCCCATAGCATTATTCTTGATATCGCCGATAATGACAGTTGGCCTTACGTTTTTCCTTGCCCTCTTCTTGGTCTCGTAGTTGCTCTGGAACTCCGCGTTCGCTTTCATGTCGGATAGTAATTGGCGGGCACTTGATTCAAGACCGTACATCGTGACGTCTTGCGTTCGTCCAAAGAACGGTTCCGCCGGGTCTCCTTGACGGACGTCATTTCTCGGTTTTGGCGGCACGACAACTGTCTCGCAACCGCATAGGATGCCCAATGCTATTACGGCGCAGCAACGCCAGCCAACATTGCGTTTTTTCATGTCATTTTCCTTTCTTTACGCATTGATTTCATTTCCTTCAGAAAATTCACTCCAAGTTATTTGGACGTGTCGTAAACTCAATTTCCAGCAGTCCGTCATCTGTCATGCGCTCATTACCGACCTTGTAGCACGCACCCGGCGGCGGAGGTTTCCCGGCAACAAGCACAATGTTCTTCCCGGAAGCAAGATCTTCGATGTTTTTGAGAGCCCATTCCTTGGCGGCGCTCACGTTCCTTCCGTCAAGCCGAACGGCAATCTTTCCGCGACCGGTCGTATCGTCGTATTCCAGCCGCACCGCACTCACCTTCATAGCAACAACGGAGCCCTTTATCGTTTCCCCCGAATGGTCCCAAGAACGGCGCGATATCCTGACATCATCGGCACTGTCGTGCGGATTCTCTGCCAAGAACTCTTCCACGAGATGACGACGAATCGCGGACTCCACCCTCTTGTCAGCTTCGAATGTGTTGTTTCCATTCAGCCGGACCTCAAAATCATATTGACTCGCCGCACCTGGGATTTTGACAAATCTAACCACTGAATAAGAACTCTTCGGCAGGCGCACCGACTTCCCGCCTTCTGGCTCTCCTCCATTGATGAACACCGAGCTGATTTCAGACCACTCCAGCACTTTCACATATTCGCGGCTCTGCCGACAGGATTCTATGGCAGAAATGACGTTCCTGTAGATCTTCCTTGAAACGGCATTCGTTTTCATTGTATACGCCCACGCCCTGACTTCTGGTGTGACAACGTCAGACATCGTTCTGCGAAGAGAAGCAGCAACATCCGGCCTGTCATGTTCGGCAATGCTGGCCAATTCGGCCATCGCGGCAGCGGAAAACGCCGAATCCATGGCGGAATCCGGAAACAAATCAGATGTGTAGCTTGAACGCTTCGCACACCAGAGGAAATACTTTACCGCCTCCTCATAGTCATCCCAGCCATACAGTAGTTTTGCTAGGCCGTACTCTCCATAGCGGCTTCCCTGTTTGATGAGGCATTCGTACGTTTTGACTGCGTGGAGGATGTTTGCGGCATTTCCAGATTCACTCTGTTCGTTGAGTTCATAACGCCGACCTTCCTCGAACATTCTTACATACTCTATCCCCACAAGGTCCTTCCGTGGATGCATACCCATATCAATACATCCTGACAGAGCGGCGACCGCCAGGAAAAAGAGCGCAGGTTGCCAGATCAATTTGTTCATTCTGTCCTCCCCTTCGTCAAGAACACCTTGCTGATTTCATCCCACGTGAACGTTTTCACATGTTCGCGGCTCTGGCAACTAGATTCCACGGCAGAAATGACGTCACCGTAGATTGCCGCAGAATCAGCATCCGCTTTCATCGCCTTCGCCCACGCCCTGACTTGCGGCGTGATGATGTGGAAAGCCATGCCGCGAAGCGATGCGGCGAGATCCGGCCTGTCATGTTCGGATCCTGCGATATCGGACAACTTAGCCATCGCGGCAGCGGAAAACGCCGAATCCATCGCGGAGTCATTGTTTGAACGCTTCGCACAGGCGAGGAGAAGCTTTACCGCCTCCCCGCTACAGGATCCCCTACGAAGTTGCAACATTGCGAGGCCGTACTCACCATAGCAACTGTCGCGTCCAATGAGCCAGCCGTACGTATCTTCCGCAATCTTGACGTTGCCGTTAGATTCAGCACGACGTCCGGCCTCGAACAGTCTACTGTATTGCAGCACCACTGCGCCATCCTCCGGGCTGTCGCTGACGCATCCTGACAGCACAGCGGCCGCCAGGAGAAATAGCGCAGGGCACTTCATCTCTTACTTCGCCTTGGTTGCGATCTTCTCGATTCCCGTGATGCGGGCCGGCCACCCTTCCACCGTGCAGGTGGACTTCTTGAAGAACGGTCCGTAACTCACAGTCTTCACGTCGTACAATGCGCCAATGAGCGCATCGCACTTCGACTGCTGGCAAGCTTTGTAAAGGGCTGCGTTACGGGCCTTGCTTTCGAGGCTGTAAACGCGAACACCAAAAATGTTCACCGCCTCCTGATCGCGAAGCATCCAAGGCGCATCGTCACTGGAATCTCCGCAAAAGCCAAACCAGCCTCCGTAGACGGTGGCGGAAATCTTTGTCGTATCGCCCCTGCTCATCCCCGTCGTATTCTCCCAGTGGATCTTGTATTCGTCCGGCGTGGGGTCTGGCAGGTTCGCATAAGAACCTCCCTTTGTCACGGCACTGGACTTGCAGCCTGTCATCACCGTACATGCGACCATGCCGATCGCAACAATCATCAGCTTCTTCATGCTTTTGTTCCTTTTTTTTGTTCTTGTTTGCATTCAACCCCGACACCAATCGGAATTCAAAACTCCGAGCCGAGTGAACGACGAGGCAATTGCAAAACCTCTTAAATGCGTGGCTCTGTGATCGAGGGGCGCGGGCGAAGTGCGCTTGAAAGGCGAAACATCGACGGCAAGGAGCAAAAACATGGCTGACGAGAGCGAAACCAGCGC
>Ga0310695_10001707_pt1 | contig 50036 bp, 40 predicted proteins | sample RumenRJG_04DNA_FD_203882 | JGI IMG/M metagenome (GOLD analysis project Ga0310695, IMG submission 203882) | Bovine rumen microbial communities from Lethbridge, Alberta, Canada - RJG_04 (v2) (version 2) | ecosystem: Host-associated > Mammals > Digestive system > Stomach > Rumen | place: Canada... | reverse complement strand
TTTTGCCGCCGGCTTCCTTTAGATTCCGTCTCACGGCGGACACCCTTGCCTTTGGCTGTAACCTTCCCACTATCAGGGCGGTTTGGGGACTTGCACCCGTTAGATTACGTTCGTGCTGGGCGAACCAGAAAAAGCCAAGGCAAAAACCTTGGCTTATATCTGCAACTTATTGATTGTCAAATCAATACTCTTCCTCATTCCACATGAAGTCCTCTTTGGTGGGATAGTCCGGCCAGATGTCTTCGATGGATTCGTAGATTTCTGCGTTGTCGTCGTCCAGTTCTTCCAGGTTTTCAATTACCTCGTCCGGGGCGCAGGTGCGGGTTGCATAGTCAATGAGTTCTTCTTTGGTTGCGGGCCACGGAGCGTCGTCCAGGGAGCTTGCAAGTTCGAGTGTCCAAAACATAGTAAGTATGGGTTTTAGTTGTTTATAATCAGTTGTTTAACGAAAAATCGCCGTATTAGGACTGCAAAGATAGACAAAAAAATGATATAATGGATTTTTTTCGCTAATTTTGCAATCCTTTTTTAACGGACCATTTGCTACAAAGAACAAGCCATGGCATACAGAAAAATAGAAGAATACGACCCTAAGACCACACAGGAGATTGCCGCACACATTGAAGCTATCCTGAAACTGCTGGGAGAGGACCCCACACGGGAAGGCCTGCAAAAAACGCCGGAGCGGGTGGCCAAGGCCATGCAATTCCTCACGCAGGGCTATTTCCAGAACGGTGAAACCATTGTCAAAAGTGCCCTTTTCCAGGAACCGTACAACCACATGGTCATCGTCAAAGACATTGAGCTGTTCTCCCTGTGCGAGCACCACATGCTCCCCTTTATTGGCAAGGCGCATGTGGCCTATATTCCCAAAGGGGAAATTACCGGCCTGAGCAAAGTCGCCCGCGTGGTGGAAACCTTTGCCCGCCGGCTCCAGGTGCAGGAGCGTCTCACGGAGCAAATCCGCGACTGCCTGCAGGAATCCCTGCATCCGCTGGGCGTAGCCGTGGTCATTGAAGCCATGCACACCTGCATGTCCATGCGCGGCGTGCAAAAGTCCAACGCCGTCACCACTACATCGGCCTTCTCGGGCATTTTCCTCAAAAGCGACAAAACCCGCAACGAGTTCCTGCAGCTCATTGGCCGATAGCCTGCCAATTTGTCAGCCACAACGGCTTGGCGCAGGATTTGAGTATCTGATGCCGGTCCCATGATGGGGCCGGTATTTTGATTCTTAAAACACAAACGATATGGCAAACAAAGGACAAATTGGTGTAACCACCGAGAACATTTTCCCGGTTATCAAACAGTTCCTGTACAGTGACCACGAGATTTTCCTCCGCGAACTGGTGGCCAATGCCGTGGACGCCACGCAAAAGATGAAAGCGCTGGCCGCGAGCGGCGACTACAAAGAAGAGCTGGGGGACCTGAAAGTGGGCATTGAGCTGGACGAGAAAGCCCAGACCCTCAAGATTGTCGATAACGGTATCGGCATGACAGAAGAAGAGGTTGACAAATACATCAACCAGATTGCGTTCTCCAGCGCCGGCGAGTTCCTGGAGAAGTACAAGGACCAGATTCAGAGCATCATCGGCCATTTTGGCCTGGGCTTCTACAGCGCCTTCATGGTTTCCAAGAAGGTGACCATTGAAACGCTGTCCTGGAAGGAAGGCGCCAAGGCCGTGAAATGGACCTGCGACGGTTCGCCGGCCTACGAGATGGAAGAAATTGACAAGGCCGATCGCGGAACCGTCATCACCCTGTATCTGGACGATGATTCCAAGGAATACGGCGAAAAGGCCCGCATCGAGACCCTCCTGAACAAATACTGCAAGTTCATGCCTGTTCCCATCGTCTTTGGTAAAGAGCAGCAGTGGAAGGACGGCAAGTATGTCGATACGGACAAGGATAAGATTGTGAACTCCGTAGAACCGCTGTGGACCAAGGCCCCGAGCGAACTCAAGGACGAGGATTACAAGGCATTCTACCGCACCCTCTTCCCCATGAACGAGGAACCGCTGTTCTGGATTCACCTGAATGTGGACTACCCGTTCAACCTCACCGGTATCCTGTATTTCCCCAAGCTGAAGGACCGCGTGGCCGTGGAGCGCAACAAGATTTCCCTCTACTGCAACCAGATGTTCGTGACAGACCACGTGGACAACATTGTCCCGGACTTCATGACCCTGCTGCACGGCGTGATTGACTCGCCGGACATCCCGCTGAACGTGAGCCGCAGCTACCTGCAAAGCGATGCCGCCGTCAAGAAGATATCGACCTATATCACCAAAAAGGTGGCCGACCGTCTGGAGAACATCTTCAAGGAGGAACGCGCCCAGTTGGAAGAGAAATGGGACAACCTGAAGCTTTTCATCGAGTACGGCATGCTCTCGGACGAGAAATTCTGCGAGCGTGCGCTCAAGTTCGCCCTCCTGAAGAATGTGGATGGCAAATACTTTAGTTTCGATGAGTACAAAACGGCCGTGGAGGCCCAGCAGACGGATAAGGACAAGAAGCTGGTGTACCTGTACGCCACCAAGCCGGAGGACCAGTACGCCTACATCCAGGCCGCCAAGGACAAGGGCTACGACGTCCTTCTGATGGACTGCGAGCTGGATTCCCATTACGTAAACCTGTTGGAGCAGAAGCTCACGGACATCCGCTTTGCCCGCGTGGACTCCGACGCCGTGGAGAACCTCATCCCCAAGGAGGACAAGGTGAAACTGGAGATGAAGGAAGACGAGCGCTATGACCTGGAGAACCTCTTCAAGGCCGTGCTTCCGGAAGGCCCCGACTACTTTGTACAGGGCGACAACCTGGGCGAGGACGGCGCCCCCATCCTCATCACCCAGAACGAATTCATGCGCCGCTACCGCGAAATGAGTGCCCTGGGTGGAGGGATGAACTTCTACGGTTCCATGCCGGAGAGCTACAACCTCACCGTGAACATGGAGAATCCGCTGGTGGCCAAAATTTGGGCGGCCAAGCAGGCCGATGTGGCCCCGCAGGCGGAACTGCCCGCCGAGGCCCCGTCCGATGCCTCCGATGAGGAGAAGAACAAGGCCCGCGAAGCCCGCGAGGCGGTTCGTAAAGCCCATCGGGCCGACGTGGAAGCCTTTGCCAAGGACAACGAGCTGCTGCACCAGCTGGTGGACCTGGCCCTCCTGGGGAACGGCATGCTCAAGGGTAAGGCGCTGAGCGAGTTCATCGCCCGCAGCGAGAAAGTGCTCCGTGAAATGTAAACGACTGCTTTACAGCGTATTATGAAAAATCGCCTGTGCAGAATTGCATAGGCGACTTTTCGTAATATACTCTTACTGAGCTAGCATTTTACGGCTACTTATACAGGAAGCGGCGAATGCTCATCTTGGGCGTTTTCTCGAAGGGCTTGTCCATGAGTTCCACCTTGGCGATTTGGCTATAGTTGGGCAGCTGACGGTTGGAGCCCAGGCGGATGTTCTCCGGAATATTGTCCTTGGCTTCGTGATCCAGGAGCGATGCAGCGATGGCTTGCTCATCCAGGAATACCAGGGCCACCAGTTTTCCGCCGCGTTCTACCACCACGCTTTCCATCACGTACGGCTGGTTGTTCACCACGGCCTCAATTTCCTCCGGATAGATGTTCTGGCCGGAAGGGCCCAGAATCATGTTCTTGGAACGGCCACGGATGAAGATGTTGCCATCGGCATCCATGATACCCAGGTCTCCGGTGCGGAGCCAGCCGTCCTCCGTAAAGGCATTGGCCGTAGCTTCCGGATTCTTGTAATAGCCGATGGTGATGTTCTCACCACGGGTCTGGATTTCGCCCACCACATGCTGAGGGTCGTCCGAATCGATACGGATTTCGCACACGTCGATGGCCTTGCCGCAGGAGCCGGGAACATATTTGGTCCAGTGCTCATAGGCCAGCAGCGGGCAGCCTTCTGTCATGCCGTAGCCCACCAGGTAAGGGAAGTTGATGCGCTTGAACAGGCGCTCCACCTCCGGATTGAGGGCGGCACCGCCCATGATGAACTCTTCCACCTTACCACCGAAGGCCTGCACCAGGCCGTCCTTCACCTTCTTGTAGATGATATTGTTGATGATGGGAATTTTGGTAAGCACCTTGATGGCCGGCTTATCCAGCGTGGGCTTGAGTTTGCTCTTGTAAATTTTCTCCATCACCAGCGGAACGGTAATGAGCAGGTACGGCTTTACTTCTGCAAAGGCCTTCATGAGCGAGGCCGGTGTGGGCGCCTTACCCAACCAGTAAATGGAGGTACCGTTGCACAGCGGATAAATAAACTCGATAACCAGACCATACATATGGGCCATGGGCAGCATGGACACCATTTTATCGCCGGCGGGAACGTGGCGTTGGCTGAAATCCACCACAGAAGAGAAATTTCTGTAGGTGAGCATAACACCCTTAGGGTCTCCGGTAGAACCGGAAGTATAGTTGATGGTGGAAAGGTCGTCCCAGTTGTCTGTGGGGAACACCACATCTTCCGGACCGAATCCCTTGGGATATTTTTCCTTGAACAGGTTATCCAGGTTATCTACAGTCTCCTGAATCTTGGGCTCCCGGCAGAAGAGCACCTTCCAGGTGTCTACGTCGAATACCACCTTGAGTGCAGGCATCTTTTCCGGCTCCATCTTGGCCCAACGGGCGGCGTTGGTGAAAAGGGCCACCGAGTCACTGTGGTTCACCAGACCCATCACGCCCTGCGGGGTAAAGTCGGACAGGATGGGGACGATAACGGTCTCGTATGTATTTACGGCAAGATAGGCGAAGCCCCACTTGGCACCATTGTTGGCGCAAAGGGCAATTTTGTCTCCTTTCTTAAAACCGGCTTTCTCGAAAACAATGTGGAAGCGGGCGATATCGGTTGCCATCTGGGCGTAGGTGAAGGATTCTCCACCCAGGGTGTTGAGTGCGGGTTTGTCCCAGAATTTACGGGTGGCGTCTTGCAGACGCTGAAGATAATGGGGGTAAACTTTAATCATAAAAAAAAGTTAGAGGTTATGTACAACTCACAAAGTTACTAATTTTTTTTAGAAAATCATTATCTTTGTATCCTAAGAAAAACGCTTATGAGACTTCCGGCCGAATGGGAAAAACAAGGATTCGTGCAGCTCACCTGGCCGCACGAGGAAACTGCCTGGTATGCCCTCCCCCAGGTACTCGATTGTTATGTGGCTGTTGCTAAAGCCATTACCCGATATGAACCGCTCCTGGTCGTATGCCGGGACAAAGCGGAGTGCCTGTCCGATATGGCCGCACGCGGCTGGGAGCCCACCGCCAATGTGCGTTTTGTGGAATGCCCGCTCAACGACACCTGGGCCCGCGACCACGGCGCCATCTCCGTATGGGGCAATGAAGGCGAGAAATGCATCGAGGACTTTGTCTTCAACGGCTGGGGCCTCAAATTCGGGGCCGACCTTGACAACCAGATTACGCGCACCATCTACAAAGCCGGCGCTTTTTCGGCCGATGTCCGCTATCTGGACATGCGTCCTTTTGTACTGGAAGGCGGCAGCATCGACACAGACGGTGCCGGTACGCTCATGGCCACCAGCGAGTGCCTGTGCTCACTGAACCGCAACGAGTACCTGAGCCGCCAGGAGATTGAACAAAAGCTCAAACAGGCCTTTGGCCTGCAGCGCATCCTGTGGCTGGACCATGGCGGCATTGCCGGTGACGATACCGACAGTCACGTGGACATCCTGGCCCGCTTCTGCAGCCAGGACACCATTGCCTACACCGCCTGCGAGGACCCCGCCGACGAGAATTATGCGCCCCTCAAGGCCATGGAAGAGCAGCTGCGCACCTTCCGCACGCTGGATGGAAAACCCTACAGGCTCATTCCCCTGCCCCTTCCGGAGCCGCTGTATCTGGACGATTACCGCCTGCCGGCCTCCTACGCCAACTTCCTGATTGTGAACGGTGCCGTGCTCATCCCGGGCGCCGGCTCCCCGCTGGACGAAAAAGCGGCCGGGCAGCTCCAACAAGCCTTCCCGGACCGCACCGTAGAAATCATTGACTGCCGTGCCCTTCTCTCCGGCCACGGCGGCCTCCATTGCATCACCATGAACTACCCCCAGGGCTGGTAGGTTCCGGGAGGCTGTGCCTCCCCAAACCTACTTCCCGTAGCGCTGAAGAAGGATGTCGTAGGCGTCGATGCGGCGATCCCGGAGGAAGGGCCAGCCGCGGCGGACGTATTCGCACTGCTCCATGTCTATCTCCACTACATGTACGCCTTCCTCTGCCTTCTCGAACTCGGTAAGGAGTTCCCCTTGCGCACCCGTAGCAAAAGAATGCCCCCAGAAGTCGATTCCGGTGGAGTGGCCGGTGGGATCCGGCTCCACGCCCGTACGGTTCACCGTAATTACCGGCAAGCCATTGGCCACACTGTGGCCGCGCTGGACCAGCTGCCAGGCCTGGCGCTGCTGCGCCTGCTCCCAGTCCGGGTCCGTGGGCACGCCACCGATAGCTGTAGGATAAATGAGCAGTTCCGCCCCGTTCAGGGCCATGGCGCGGGCCGCTTCCGGATACCACTGGTCCCAGCACACCAGCACGCCCAACGTACCCACCGACGTTTTGATGGGCCCAAAGCCCAGGTCTCCGGGCGTGAAATAGAACTTCTCATAGAAGAGAGGATCGTCCGGGATGTGCATCTTGCGGTAAGTGCCGGCAATGCTGCCGTCCGCCTCCAGGACCACGGCGGTATTGTGATAAATGCCGGCCGTACGGCGCTCAAACAGCGAAAGCACCAGCACAATGCCCAGTTCCTTGGCCAGCTTGCCGTAGGACTCCGTAGACGGTCCGGGAATGGGCTCCGCCAGGTCGCACAGCTTGGCGTTTTCCTCCTGGCAGAAGTACAAACTGTTATGCAGCTCCTGCAGCACCACCAACTGGGCGCCCTGTGCAGCGGCTTCACGGATGTGCTTCTGCAAACGGGCCATATTCTCGGGGATATAGGCGGTGCAGGACTGCTGCACCATGCCTATCTTCAGTTTTCTCATTATTTGTATCGGCTAAATTGTCTTAATTCACTGTCGGCCTTAATCTTGTCTATGATCGCGCACACCAGGCGGAAGGTACGGGAATCTTTGGTGTAGCTGGCCGGTGTAATGAAATTCACGCGGCCCTGCCGGAGCAGTTTTTGCGCCGTAGCCTTCTTGGCCGGACGACTGGGATCGAACACCGCGATGGCATTGCCCCCGAACATATTCACCAGTTTCATGGAAGGCACGTCCGTGTCTCCATCGCCAAAATAAATCATGTTGGTGAAGGGCAGTCGTTTGGCGTCGTCGGCCATGGACTCATTCACATGCTGGGCGTCCCGGGAGGAGAAAATGCCTTTCTGGATTTTGAACAGGTACTGCGTTTTTGCGGTGTAGTCCACAGCGATGCCGGGCCATTCCGCCTCCCCTTTCTCATCATAAATATAACTTCCCGCAAAAATGTGCTTGAAATACTTGGCAATAGGAGAGCCCTCGATGATTTCCGTAAGCCCGGAAGAATTGATATAATGCTCGATAATAACTCCGTGCTGCTTCCCGTATTCGTTCACATTGTTGAACCACTCCCGCACGCCGTCGTACAGCTTGATATCGGCCCCGAAACGATGGAAGCCGCTGCGCGTGAGCCGGATATGATTCTTCTTGGCTTCGTCGTGCATCAGTTTCATATAGGCCAGAATATTGGAAGCATCCTGGCCGATGGCGATACCGTCGCTCTTGGCCCAGAATTCTTCCGGCGTTTGCCCGATAGCCTGGATGAACCCGAACTCCTGCATGTTACCGGGAGACAAGGTGCCATCGAAGTCATAGATTAAGCCGATGATGGGTTTGCGTCTCATATCTTGTCCATTTATCGGTGCAAAGGTAATAAAAAAAGAGACATCCCCGAAGGAATGTCCCTTAGAATTGGTACGTAAGCTAAACTTACTTAACCTCGATCGTAACAACGCGGTTCTTCTGAGCACCGTCGAAGAGCTGAACATCTGCACCGTGACCAGCGCACTCGATGTTGGCCTCGTTGGCACCTGCGGCCTTGAGGAGATCCACAACAGCCTTTGCACGCTGCTCGGAGAGCTGCTGGTTACGCTTGGCGGAACCGGTCTGCTTGTCGGCGTAGCCGTTGACAGCGAGCTTGGTGTCACCGTTAACAACGTTCTGGGCGAAATACTCCAGGTGAGCCTTCTCACGGGCGCTGAGTTTAGCGGAACCGCAGTCGAAGTAGAGGGTTATAGGAGCATTGGGCTTCACGTCAACAGCGGTGAAGGTACCGTTCTCGTACAGGTAGGTCTGACCGTTCTGGAGGTTGCGATAAGGAGCAAGCTCGTTTTCGAGGGCAGCCACTTTGTCTTTGAGCTGAGCATTCTCTTTCTCGAGAGCGGCCACTTTATCCTTGAGGGCGTTGTACTGCTCGGTTGTGAAAGGAACAGGGATGACGACAGGAGTGATGGTGCTGTGACGATCCCAGTTGGTCTTACCGAGGTTCACCTGCATGCCAAGGGTGGCAGAAGGATAGAGAATGAAACGGCCAGCGTTGTTGGAGTAAGCGTGTGCTTTGCCAACAAGAGCCTTCAGGTCAATTGTAAGGTTGATACGCTTGCCCAGGCGAAGGACATTGAGGAGACCTGCACCAGCGGCATACTCGAAGTTGTGCTTGGTATTCTTTGCGATGGGATTGCGACCACTGGTAACATCCAGAACACCCATGGTAACATACGGAACGAAGTTCCAGAAGCGGAGCTCGTTGTAGCCGGCGATGGTGTGGGAGATGTTCCACATGAAGTCTCCGTGCAGATAGTGGAAACCGAAATCGGTGCCCTTAGCTATCTGAGGAGTAACGAAATCGACATTGGCGTTGTTCCAAAGACCATGATAACCCAAACGGATACCGATGGTAGGAGTAAACCACTTACCGAAGTTGAGATCTGCGGCGAGACCCACGTGACCCCACTGCTTAGGGTTGCTGATGGGACCGATGACGCCGTTGATACCAGCACCAATACCGATGAACATGTTGTCGCCGGCATGATTGGTCTCGTAAGGACCATGGACAATCTTACCGTTTTCGTCACGGTTGTGATTCTCCTGCGCAAAAGCGTTAGCGGAGAACAGGAGGCTTGCAATGGCAAGAACTCCAAAGATTTTGATACCTTTCATAATACAATATTAGAAATTAACTTTATCCTTTCCACAATCCCTCCTCGGGAATGTTGCCACAAAATTAGATATTTTTTTCCTGTCTACCAAATTTTACTTAAATTTTTTAAAATTTTATAGAAACGCCGTATCTTTGCAATCCACGAACGATTATGGACTTCAAACTACACTCGGAATACCAACCCTCCGGCGACCAGCCGGCCGCCATCGACCAATTGTGCGACGCTTTAAAGGAAGGCGTACAGGATGTTACGCTGCTGGGCGTAACCGGTTCCGGCAAAACCTTTACCATGGCGAACGTCATTCAGCGGCTTCAGCGTCCGGCCCTGATCCTGAGCCACAACAAAACCCTCGCAGCCCAGCTGTACGGCGAATTCAAAGCTTTCTTCCCGGAGAATGCCGTAGAGTACTTCGTCTCCTACTATGATTATTATCAGCCGGAGGCCTATATTCCCGTGACCGATACCTATATAGAAAAAGACCTGAGTATCAACGACAAGATTGACGAGCTCAGGGTCAGTGCAGCATCGGCCCTGATGAGCGGCCGGCGGGACGTCATTGTCATATCGTCCGTAAGCTGCCTGTATGGCATAGGCAACCCGGACGACTTCCACGACCAGACGGTGACGGTGCGAAAGGGCGAACAAATGTCCATGACGCGCCTGCTCTATAAAATTGTGGACGCCCTGTACTACCGCACGGAGACCGATTTCAAGCGCGGCTCCTTTCGCGTGCGCGGGGACACCATAGATATTTATTTAGGCGGTGCCGATTATGCCGCCCGCATCGAGTTCTTCGGGGACGAGGTAGACCGCATTGCGCTCATCGACCCGGTAAGCGGGGCCGTTTTTGAGGAAATGGACAAGATTGACCTTTATCCGGCCAAAAACTTTGTTACTTCCAAAGAAAAGGGCGCCAAGGCCGTGAGCCAGATCCAGGAAGACTTGGTAAAGCAGGTGGAATACTTTGAATCCGTGGGCAAGTTCCTGGAAGCCAAGCGCCTGAAACAGCGCGTGGAATACGACATCGAGATGATCAAGGAGATGGGCTACTGCCCCGGCGTAGAAAACTACTCCCGCTACTTCGACGGCCGCAAACCCGGCCAGCGTCCCTTTACCTTAATCGATTATTTTCCGGACGATTTTCTGGTGTTCATCGACGAAAGCCACGTCACGCTCCCCCAGATCCGGGCCATGTACGGCGGGGACCATTCCCGCAAGGAGACGCTGGTGGAATACGGCTTCCGCCTCCCGGCCGCCAGCGACAACCGCCCCCTCACCTTTGAAGAATTTGAGGCCGTAACCGGCCAGACGGTGTATGTGAGCGCCACCCCGGCAGACTACGAACTGGCCAAGTCCGAAGGCCTGGTGGTGGAACAGATTGTGCGCCCGACCGGCCTCCTGGACCCGCCCATCGAGGTGCGACCCACCAAAAACCAGGTAGACGACCTCATGGAAGAAATCCAGCAGCGAGCCGCCAAGGACGAGCGCGTGCTGGTAACCACCCTCACCAAACGCATGGCGGAGGAACTAGACAGCTACTTCACCAAAACCGGCATCCGCTGCCGCTACATCCACTCGGACGTGGATACGGCGGAACGTGTGGAAATTATCGAAGACTTCAAGAACGGCCTGTTTGACGTGCTCATCGGCGTAAACCTCCTGCGCGAAGGTCTGGACATCCCCACGGTATCGCTGGTCGCCATCCTGGATGCGGACAAAGAAGGGTTCCTGCGCAGTGGACGCGCCCTCACGCAAACCGCCGGCCGTGCCGCCCGCAACATCAACGGCCTTGTCATCATGTATGCCGATACCATCACGGACAGCATGGACGAGACCATCCGCGAAACTGCACGCCGCCGCGCCAAACAGCAGGAATACAACAAGTTGCACGGCATTACGCCCAAGCAGGTACAGGTGCGCGCCAACGTCCTGATGAGCGAACTGGTGAAATCCGGTGACGACACCACGCACATGAGCGGCTTCCTGAATCCGGTACTGCAGAACAGCGTCACCGGCCATGTGAGCGCAAAAGACAGCGTTTCCGACCCCGAATACGTGCCCAGTGCCTCCGAACTGGGCAAGGGCGATGTGAGCGTAGGGCTCGGGCACGACGCCAAGCGCGAAGGGACATCGGCCTATGTGGACGGCTACATTGCGGCCGACCTGGCGGCGGTGCTGCAGGATCCGGTGATCCGTTCCATGTCCCGCGAACAGGTGGAGAAAGCCGCGGAAGAGGCCAAACGCAAGATGCAAAAAGCGGCCGCGGAACTCGATTTCACCGCAGCCGCCAAATATCGCGACGAAATGTGGGCACTGGAACAGTACTTGAAGGTGTGGAAGGAGTAGTTATTGCCGCACCACTTTTACCACATGCTTTACAGTCCGGAGCTGGGAGAGGACTTTGTCCAGTTCCAGGTTGGAGGGGACGGAGAGCTTCATGGCAATCTCCCAGGTGCCGTTGCGGGGATTGTCCGCAACGGTGAAGCTGCGGATGCTGGCCTTGAACTGGCCCACCGTTTCCAGGATACGGCCGCTGGCGCTCTCTTCGTCGGCCACCAGCTTGAGACCAACCTGGAAAGTGCCGCTGGAGGGCGTATCGGCCCATTTCACCTTTTGGATGCGATAGGGGTAGAGTTCCAGCAGCCGGGCGGCGTTGGGACAGGTGATGCGGTGAATCTTGATACCGTCCGTACGCGTCACAAAGCCAAAGACATCGTCCCCGAACACCGGGTTGCAGCATTTGGACATCTTGTAGTCCAGGCCCTTGACGTTTTTGGCATTGAGCACCAGGATGTCATCTTTGGCTTCGCTGGCGCGGCGCTGTTTGGCCTGGGCCATGACGGCCTCTGCCGCTTCTACGGACGCGGCATGGCGCGCTTCCTCGCCCAGGATATAGTCCTTGACCTGATTCACGTCCAGCGTTTCATTGCCAATGGCCGCATAAAAGCCCGTGAGCGTGGGATAGTTCAGTTTTTTACGCAGTTCCGTGAGCATCTCGTCCGGAAGTTCCAGCTTCCAGTTTTTCAGGCGGCGTTCCAGGATTTCCTTGCCGTCTGCCGCGCGGGAGAGTTCCTGCGCGGCCAGGGCCTGCTTCACTTTGCTGCGGGCCTTGGACGTGACCACCCAGTTAATCCAGTCCGGTGCGGGATGCTGGTTTTTGCTGGTCTGGATTTCCACTACGTCGCCGGTGTGCAGTTTTTCACGGATGCTCACCGCCTTGCCATTCACGCGCGCGCCCACGCAATGCGCGCCAATATTGGTATGGATGCCGAAAGCGAAGTCCAGCACCGTGGCGCCGGCGCTCAGGATACGGAGTTCACCGGTGGGGGTGAACACAAAGATTTCCTGGTCCGGCGGCTGCGGAAGGTCCTCAGGGTTGTCTGAGCCGGGGTGCTCCAGGGCATAGCGGACACTCTTGAGCCAGGTATCCAGGCTTTCTTCCCGTTTGATGCCTTTGTAGGACCAGTGGCTGGCGAAGCCGTTCTCCGCTACGTCGTCCATGCGTTTGGTGCGGATTTGCACTTCTACGTACGCGCCGTCGCGGTTTTTGACCGTGATGTGCAGGCTCTCGTAGCCGTTAGGCTTGGGATTGGTGACCCAGTCCCTCAGGCGCTTGGTATCCGGCTCGTATTCTTCCGTCACGAAGGAGTACACCTGCCAGCAAAGGTCTTTCTCCTGCTTATGGTCTTCCGGATCGCAGTCGATGATAAAGCGGATGGCAAACACATCGTACACACCCTCGAACGGCACTTTTTGCTTCACCATCTTTTGCCAGATGGAGTAGGCGGCCTTGGTGCGGATTTTCAGTTTGTACTGAATGCCGGCCTCCGAGAGCTTGCGCTTGAGCGGCTCGATAAACTCTGCCATCAGCTTTTCGCGGTCCTTCTCCCCCGCCTTTAACTTATTGGTAATGAGCCTGTACTGTTCCGGCTGGGCATAGTTCAGGTAAATATCTTCCATCTCCCGCTTCATGTTGTACAGGCCCAGCTGGTGCGCCAGCGGAATGTACAGCATGAGGGTTTCCAGGATTTTTTGCTCCCGGTTGCTTTTGGGGAACATGGGAAGACTTCTCATCACTTCCAGACGGTCGGCAAGCTTAAGGACCGTCACGCGCGGGTCCCGCGAGTACTGGATGATGAGCTTTTTGTAATTCTCTGCCTCCAGCCGCGTATCCTTGGGCTTGACGGTCGAAATCTTATTGAGGCCGTCTACCAGGTTGCAGATGACATCGCCCCACTCCCCTGCCTTTACCTCATAACCGCCCATGCGGCTGGCCTCGTGCAGGTAAACGGCGGCAATGCATTCTTCCGGAAGACCAATCTCTTCCTGGACGATACGGGCCACCGCGTCCGGGTGGCCGATAAACGGCGCTCCGTCGTAGCGGGTCTGGTCCTTCAGGACCGCCACCGCCACTTCCCGCGCCTTTGCGACGATGTCCGTGGAGCTGTTCATCTGTTCTATTTTTTAGTACGCTGACGTTCGGTGAGGGCACGCTGGAACGCGCGGGCGTTGGCCAGGTGTTCCGCATACGAGGAGGCAAAGCGATGCGTTCCGTTGAACGCAGGGTCTGCGCAGAAGAAAATATAGTTGTGGCTGTCCGGGTGCAGCACCGCCTCCAGGCAGCTTTTGGGCGGACAGGAGATGGGGCCCGGAGGCAGCCCCATATATTTGTAGGTATTGTACGGGGAGTCTACCAGGAGGTGCGACTTGAGCACGCGGTTGAGTTTGTAGTCAAAGCAATACGCCACGGTAGGGTCCGCCTGCAATTTCATGCCCGTGCGGAGACGGTTCAGATACACAGCGGCTATGGCAGGCTGTTCGGGGATATACTTGGTTTCTCCATCCACGATGGAAGCCAGGACAGACACCTCCACCGGTGTAAGCCCCTGCCGCCGGGCGGCTTCCTTGCGCTCCGCCGTCCACCAGGCATTGCGCTGTTCCACCAATCGGTCCATAATTTCCGGGACCGACGCCGTCCAGAGGATTTGGTAGGTATCCGGGATGATGAGGGTAAACAGGTGCGGCCGCTTGACGCCGTAGCGCGAGAGGGAATCGTTGGAGCCCACAAAGGACGCCACCTGAGCGGAATCCACCATCATCTGGGCGCCAATTTTGCGAGCCAGGTCTGCCTCCCGGCGGATGCTGCCGGAGAGGGTCAGGTTCACGGGAGTTTGCCAGCCCTTCTCCAGCATGCGCCTGACATACATGCTGGTGCAGGTGGAATCCACCAGATAATGACCGGGTTTTACGGCCTGTACCTCCTTGAATACGCGCTTGAGACTGGCCGGTTTTTTCACCTGGCCGCTGGCAAGAATCCCATCCTCAACCTCCTCCAGGCTCATGTCCGGATAAACATAGACGTGCTGCACGCCCGAAAAATTGGGCACTTTGCGGTCGTACCACACCCGATAGGCCACTACCGCTCCCCAAAGGAGGAACAGCACAGCCACCACCACTCCTATCCAGACAAACGCTTTTTTCATGTTAACGAAGTTTAATGCAATCGCCTTCCGACAACTCCACGGGAGCGCGGAAGCCGTTCAGTTTCATGATGGCCTTTTCCTTGACGCCGAACCGCTGGCAAATGGCGTGGAAACTTTCCCCATCCTGTGACACGATATACATGTCCAGTCCCTTGGGAGACTGATTTTTCTTGGCCTGCAGGTACACAATCTCCCCGGCACGGGGAACGGCGCCTTTTTCCAGGTCGTTGTATTTGAGAATTTCCCAGCGGAACAGATGATGCTGCTTGGCGATGGACTCGTACGTCTCCCCTTCCATGGCATACACAAAGGGGACACCGTTGAGCGAGAACATTTTGCGGGAAAGAGCAAAGGAGTAATCCTCACTGGGCTGTACAGCCTCTTTTTCCGTCACGGAAAGCGAAGGCGCCACGGAGGGGCGCACGGCAACCGGCTCCTCAATCTTGTTCGGGGCCTGGGGAAGTTCTGCCTCTTCCGCCTCCGTCACTATGTCGAAGCGGGCCAGGTTGTAGTCTTCGATGTATTTGATGAGCTTGGCGGGATACTTGGGATCTGTGGCGTAGCCGGCCTGCTTGAGGCCGTATGCCCAGGCTTTGTAGTCCGTACGGTCCAGGTCGAAGAGGAACTTGTACCGGTCCCGGTAGCGGAGGAAATCCGAATGGTCCCGGAAGCTCTGGTCCGGGGAGTCGTACACGCGGAAGCATTCGTTTTTGGCGTCATCGTCCTTGTGCATGGTGCGGCCGGTCCAGTCCTTGTGGCACTTGATGCCAAAATGGTTGTTGCCCTGAACCGCCAGCGGGGACAGGCCGGAACCGGACTCCAGGATGCCCTGGGCCAGGGTGATACTGGCGGGGATACCACTGCGCAGCATTTCCTGCACGGCAATGTCCGAATATTGTGCAATGTATTTTTCCTGCTCCGACTGCGCCCATACGGCAAGCGGCAAAAACAAGGTTACAAAAAGGATAACGATTTTTTTCATCATAGCATTTTCATTCTGAGGGCGCAGCCCGAAGAATCTCAAGATGCTAAGTTAAGAAGAAAAAATCAAATTTCGTAGACCTCGCCGTCGGAAGTGGCAAAAGTTTGCGGAAAAACGCTGCGGCATTCTGCCTCATACGTTTTTACCTCACTGCTGCGGGAAGAATAATGGCCGATCAGGAGCTTCTGCGCCCCCGCCTCCAGCGCCACCTGCGCAGCCTGACGCGTAGTGGAATGGTGCCGCAGGGCACCCTGCTCGGCAAATTCCTGCACATACGTAGCCTCATGATAGATGACGGTGGTGCCGCGCAGCCAGGCGGCCTCCTCCGGGAAGGGCGCAGTGTCCGAGCAGTACGCATAGCTCCGGGGCACAAAAGGCTTGTAGGCAGCCTCTGCGGCTGGAATTACGCTACCATCGGCACGGAAAACGTCTTCTCCCCTTTTGAGCGTGCCAATCTCCGTAAGGGTGAGGCCGTACTGCTCAATGGCCTCCTTGTGCACGTTGAAGGGCGGCTCCTTTTCTGCAAAGCGGAAACCGAAGGTCTCAATGCCATGATTGAGCGGAAACGCCTGTACTTCAATGCTTTTGGTCTCCAGGATAGTTTCCGGGGCCTTCATCTTGAGGGGCGTAAAGCGAATCTCGAAGGCCAGGCCGTCGCCATAATAGCTCAGGAAGAACTTGAGGATGGGCCCGAAGTTCACCGGAGCAAAGATATTCAGCGGGGTTTGGCGGCCTTTCATGCCCAGGGTGCTCAGCAGGCCGAAGATCCCGAAGACATGGTCCCCGTGAATATGCGAAAGGAAGATGGAATCCAGTTTCATCATGGGAACGTGTTCCTCCACCATGCGGTACTGGGTTCCTTCTCCACAGTCGATAAGGAATAAGCGCCCATGCACGAGCAGTGCCTGGGCGCTTTGATTCCGGCCCTTGACAGGCATGGCGGACGCCGTGCCCAGCAAGGTCAGTGTGAACGGGTTATTACTCACCCTTTTCCATTTGCTCCTTCAGGGCAGCCAGTGCGGAGATGTCACCGAGGGTGGTCTTCTCCACATTGCTCTGCACCTTCTTGATGGCCTTCTTGGCGGATTCGGCCTCGGCGTTTTCGCGGGCGGCCTTCACCTCCTGATAGGTACGCACGTGGGAAACACGGACGGTGCGGGTGCTGCGGCGCAGATCCACAACCTTCACAGGAAGGGTCTCGCCCACAAGGGCCTGCTTGCCATCTTCTTTCACCATCTCGCGGTTGAAGGCGGTAGCCTCGGTGCCGTCGGCGAAGGTGAGGGTGGTGTTCTTGTCACCGGCAACGCTCACAGTAGCGTCTACCACGGTGCCCACAGGGTACTTGGCCTCGATCTCGTCCCAAGGGTTGGGAGTGAGCTGCTTGTGGCCCAGGGACAGCTTGTGGCTGTTCTCGTCGAAGTCCAGGATGACAACGTCAATCACGTCGCCGCTCTGCACCATCTCTGCGGGATGCTTGATCTTGTTCCAGCTGAGGTCGGAGATGTGGATAAGACCTTCCACGCCGTCTTCCAGCTCTGCGAACACACCGAAGTTGGTGATGTTACGGACGGTAGCCTTGTGCTGGGAACCTACAGGATATTTCTCGCGGATGCTCTCCCAAGGGTTGGTGGTGAGCTGCTTGATGCCCAGGGACATCTTGCGGGCCTCGCGGTCCAGGGTGAGGATAACGGCCTCTACTTCGTCGCCCATCTTCAGGAATTCCTGAGCGCTGTGCAGACGGGGGCTCCAGCTCATTTCGCTCACGTGTACCAGGCCTTCCACGCCGGGTTCCACCTCTACGAAGGCACCGTAGTCGGCCACGGCCACAACTTTACCCTTCACGGTGTCACCCACCTTGAGGTCAGGGGAGAGCGCCTCCCACGGGTGAGGAGTAAGCTGCTTGAGACCCAGGGCAATGCGCTTCTGCTGCTCGTTGAAGTCCAGCACGACCACGTTGATTTTCTGATCCAGGGCAACCACCTCTTCCGGATGGGAGATGCGGCCCCAGCTGAGGTCGGTGATGTGGATGAGACCGTCCACACCGCCCAGGTCCACGAACACACCGTAGTTGGTGATGTTCTTGACCACGCCTTCCAGCACCTGGCCCTTCTCCAGCTTGGAGATGAGCTCTGCGCGTTTGAGTTCCTGTTCGGCCTCCAGGAGGGCTTTGTGAGAAACAACCACGTTGCGGAATTCCTGATTGATTTTCACAATCTTGAAGTCCATGGTGGTATCTACGAATACGTCGTAGTCACGGATGGGCTTGATGTCGATCTGGGAGCCCGGGAGGAAAGCCTCGATACCGAACACGTCCACGATCATACCGCCCTTGGTGCGGGTCTTGACATAGCCCTTCACCACCTCGCCGCTCTCGTAAGCAGCGTTTACCATATCCCAAGACTTGAGCTGACGCGCCTTCTTGTGGGAGATGACGAGCTGACCTTTGCGGTCCTCAGCGCTCTCAACGAGCACTTCCACCTTGTCACCGACCTTGAGGTCCGGGTTGTAGCGGAATTCGGGAGCAGAGATGACACCTTCGCTCTTGGCGCCGATGTTCACCACTACTTCGCGTTTGTTGATGGAGGTAACGACACCTTCCACCACTTCGTTTTCAGTGACCTTGGAGAGGGTCTGCTCGTACTTGGCAAGAGTCTCTTCCTTGGAGCTCTTGTCCACGCCTTCGTTTTCAAAGGCATCCCAATCGAAGTTCTCGGGAGCCACAGAGGCGTTCAGCACAGTGTTTTTAATTTCTTCAGACATAAAATTTTGGTTGAAAAAACTAGTTGTTAAACATTATGTTTTGAGCTGTTTTTGCAGGGCACAAAAAAGCGCGCCCGGAAAAAAGCGCGCAAATATACATAAAATTTTTGATTCTTTCTTGTTTTTTGCAGATTTTTCCGTACTTTTGCAGGCTGACTTTTCCGTAATGTCAGCTGGTTTGATACGTATAATCCCATCCGGTGCGACTGGCCCGGAGCTAAAACAGGTTCTGAGATATGCTGAGTATCTTTTACAGAGAAAACGGAAAAATTCTTCTCTCCCAGTCGGAGAAAGACTTCCCGCAGTTGAAATTGGAGGACACCGTATGGATTGACCTTGTGAATCCCACAGGGGAAGAAAAACGTGCGGTGGAGGCCTTCATGGGCACCGAAATCCAAAGCCGTGCACAGGCGGAGGAAATTGAGTCATCGTCCCGTTACTTCGAGAGCGACGACGCCATCTTCGCCAACACCAACTTCCTCACCCCAGGTCAGGACGAATACATGATGCAGGCCGTGTCGTTCACCATTGTGGACGATACCCTGGCTACGCTCCGCGAGGTGCCGCTCCGTTCCTTCACGGAGCTGCAGCGCCGCCTGCAGGTGAATCCCAAGCAGTATCCCTCCGGCTTCAGCGTTTTTGCCACCATCCTGGATCAACGTGTGGACCTGGATGCAGATATGATTGAGATCCTGTCCAAGGAAATCTCCCAGTACGCCAAGCGCATCAACGAGGAAGAAGACATTGACCAGGAGCTCCTGCTGGACATTTCCCAGATGCAGGAGAACACCATGGTGGTGCGGGAAAACGTGGTGGATAAACAGCGCCTCATCTCCAACCTCATGCGCTCCACCAAGGTGCCGCGCAGCCTGGAGAACCGCCTGAACGTGCTCTTGCAGGATATCAGCTCCCTGCTCAACCACACCAACTTCTGCTTCGAGCGTCTGGAATACCTGCAGGACACCGTCCTGGGTCTTATCAACCTGGAACAGAACAAGATTATGAAGGTGTTCACGGTGGTGAGCGTGTTCCTCATGCCGCCCACCCTCATCGCCGGTTTCTACGGCATGAACGTACGCCTGCCCATGATCAATGCAGACGACCCCAACGCCAATTTCTGGAACTGGATTATCATCCTGGGCGTGATGGCCCTCAGCTGCGTGGCCATCTGGATTGTCTTCAAGCGGAAAAAGCTGCTGTAACTACGCCTCGTACTCCGTGGGGTCAAAGCCTTCCAGGGCTTCCTTGCGCTCCACGCAGGTGCCGCACTTGCCGCAGTGCTTCTCCCCGCCCTTGTAGCAGGAATACGTGAGCGAATAATCCAGGCCGATGGCCTTGCCCCGCAGCGCAATGTCGCGCTTGGTAATGTCACAGTACGGCGACACCACGCGGATGCCCTCGTACGTGCCCGCCTGGATGGCCTTGTCCATCCCCTCCACAAATTCCGGCCGGCAGTCCGGGTAAATGGCATGGTCCCCGCTGTGGTTCGCGAGCATCACGGTATCCAGGCCGTAACTCTCCGCCAGGCCCGCCGCAATGGCGAGCATGATGCCGTTGCGGAACGGCACCACGGTGCTCTTCATATTGTCGTCGGCGTAGGAGCCTTCCGGAATCTCTCCGCCGCTGAGCAGAAGGTCGCTTTTGAAATACTGGCCGATAAACGCCAGCGGGATCACCAGATGCTTGATACCCAGCCGTTTGCAGTTCTCCCGCGCATAGGCAATTTCCCGCGCGTTGTGCTTGGAGCCATAGTCAAAGGTGACGGCCAGCGCAATGCTGTCCTTATACTCATACAGCAGCGTGGTGCTGTCCAGGCCGCCGGAATAAATCAAAACCGCTTTCATAAGGATTCAATAATGTTTTTCACAGCTTCCCGGGCCGATGCCACCGCTTCTACCACCGTCTTGGGCCCCAGGATAAAGTCACCGGCCACCCAGACGTTGGAAAGGCCCTGGACAAGCCCGGCCTCAGACGTGGCGGGCCAGCCCCACTCGTTCATTTGGGCCGATGTCCCGGCGAACATGCCAAAATCCGGTTTCTCGGAAATGGCCGTGAGCAAGGTATCGCATGCCACAAAATGGTCCGTGCCGTCGATGATGCGCGTTACCACGCGGCCGCCGTCTTCCGGCACCACGTTTTCGCAGTCGCGGAACACCACGCCGCCTTCTTTCACCTCCACGGGCGCCTGGAACACCTTGAACTGCACGCCATCGGCCTTGGCCTCTTCCACTTCCAGCGGGTTGGCGGGCATGTTCTCGAAGGTTTTGCGGTAGTACACCCAGGTTTCGCAGCCCTGGCGGATGGCCGTCCGGCAGGCGTCCATGGCCACGTTGCCGCCGCCAATGACAATCACCTTCTTACCCAGGTTAAAGGCCGAAGGGTCCTTGAGGAACGGCAGGGCCTGCACGGCCTTTTCCTCGCCGGGGATGTGCAGGGTGGCGGGTTTTTCCGCGCCGGCGCCAATGAGGACGGCGTCGTAATCGGCCTGGAGCTGCTCCAGGCTTACGTCCTTGCCCACTTCCACACCGCCGCGGAAGGTGATGCCGGCGTCTGCAAACATCGTCTCGTACGCGTCGCAGTATTTCTTGTCCAAACGGAAGGCGGGAATGCCGTAGCGGAGTACACCGCCCAGGCGCTCGTTGGCGTCCAGGAGGGTGACATCGGCCCCGGCCTCATACAGCCACACGGCGGCGGCGATGCCCACCGGGCCCGCACCCACCAGCGCAATGCGCTTGCCTTCCAGTTCCGCGGAACGGCGCTGCAGCTTGCATTGGAACAGGTAGGCGGTGGAGATTTCCTGCTCTATCTCGTACCAGCGCACCGGTGCCAGCTTTACGTTGAGCACGCAGTGGCCGTAGCAGAACTGCTTCCAGTCGCATACCTGCGAAGTGACGGCCGTAAGCGGGTTGTTGCGAAAGAGCATTTCCCCGGCCTCGGCCAGTTTTCCTTGCCTGTATAACAACATGCATTCCGGCACGGGTGTATGCACCGGACAGCCCTCAAGGGCACATTTGGGTTTCTTGCACAATAAGCAGCGCTGCGCTTCAGTGTTCATGGTTGAAAGATTTGTCGATTGGTCAGTGATCGGCCCAGGGTAAGGGAATCCGCGTATTCGAGGTCGTCGCCAAAGCCCAGTCCGCGGGCCAGGGTGCTCACCTTGATGCCGGAAGCCTCGATTTGCCGATAGATATAAAAAGCGGTGGTCTCCCCTTCCACGTCTCCGCTCAGGGCCAGGATGACTTCTGCCTCCGAGGGTGCTTCCAGGGTATTCACCCGCTCTGCTAATTCTCTGATGGTGAGGTCCGAAGGGCCCACGCCGGCGATGGGCGAAATGATGCCGCCCAGCACATGGTACACGCCGTGGTACTGGCCGGTGGCCTCGATGCTCATCACGTCGCGCACGCTCTCTACCACGCAGATGGTGCGCTGGTCGCGGCTGTGGTCTGCGCAGATGGCGCAAAGCTCGCTGTCCGATATCATGCGGCAGCGGCGGCAGTAGCAGACATCGTCCCGCAAATGATTGATGGCCTCCGTGAAATGATGCACGTTCTCTGCCGGTTGCTTAAGGAGGTGTAAAGCCAGGCGCAGCGCACTCCGCCGGCCCACGCCGGGAAGCGAGCTGATGGCCTCTACGGCCTCTGACAGCAGCACGGAAGGATAATTCTCTTTATAGGCCATGGTACAGTTTTAAGCCTTCCAGCGGGGAGGCGATGATGCGGAAGAGGGTGATGCCGTATTCGGCGGCCAGCTCCTGCAGGATATCCCGGCAGGCAAAGCCAAAGCCGCCCACAATGCCCAGCGGAAGGGCGTCGTACTGCTGAACCGTCCGTTCAAAAAAAGCGCGGAAGTTCTTGTCCACCAGCTCCTTGGCGTATGCGTTGGTCTTGTAGTGGGCTACCACGAAGGGCGCCAGGCTGCCCAGGTACCGGGCCGGTGCGGGCGTACGGTACACCTGTTGGACAATCTCCGGATACGAGGCCGGGAACGTTTGGGCGAATTCCTTCGCAAGTTCCTCGGGGACAAATCCTTTCAAGTAATCTGTCAGGAAAAGTTTGCCCAGCACGGAGGCGGCGCCTTCGTCACCCAGGATATAGCCGCCGCAAGGGACTTGGGCGGTGATGTTTTCACCGTCGTACTGGCAGGTGTTGGCGCCGGTACCCACAATGGCGGCAACGCCCGGACGACGGCCGCAGACGGCGCGCGCGGCACCCAGCATGTCGGAGGCATATTCGATGACGGCCTTGGGGAACCACTTGCCCAAATCTACGGGCGACTCCCCTACCAGACCGGCGGCGTACAGGTACAGATTGTCGATGTCCGGCAGCTGGCGGGCGGCAGTGTCCAGAATGGGCTGCAGCTGGTCCGCGGGCGTATGCGCCAAGTTGAAGCCGGGCGTACGCACCTGCGTGCCGTCGCTGCACAGCCAGTCGGCCTTGGTGGCCCCGCAATCGACAATGACCGTTCTCATGCCTGTACCCATTTACCGTTCTTTTTCCAATGAGAATAGCCGTAAACGGCTGACAGGGTGTATAGGGCGTAGAGCATCGCCATCCAGTACTGCCCGGTGCTGATGCAAAGGGCGGTGGAAAGGATATCGGCCACAATCCAGAGCAGCCACTGCTGCAAATAGCTCTGGGCCAGCCACCATGTGCCGATTACGCTGAGCACGGCGGCCGTGCCGTCCAGCACCGGAGCGGCGTCGCCGGTGAGGCGGAGCACCTGGATGAGGGTCACGGAGCCCACGACCAGGAGAACGGCGCTCCAGACGGCCACCTGTTTGGGAATGGCCTGAAGATGGATTTCGCCTTCCCCTACCTGCCCGCTGGCTTTCCGCCACTGGACCAGGCCCACTACGGACATGGCCACGTAATAGAGATTCAGGCCCATGGACGCCCACACGTGCTGCACGCCGAAGCTCACGGCACAGGCGATGCCGGTGAGAATCCCCAGCACCCACATGGCGTTTTTTTGCAGGATTTCCAGCACCACATACGCAATGCCGGTCACCGTTGCAAAAATCTCTATGGCCTGAATCCAGTCCAACTACCTTACCTCTATCAGTTCCACCACAAACTTGAGCGCGCTGCACGGCGGAATGCCGCGGGTGCCGCTCTCGCCATAGGCCAGATTATAAGGCAGATAGAGCTCATACTTGGCGCCTTCGCTCATCAGCTGCAGGCCTTCCGTCCAGCCCTTGATCACCTGATTAAGGCCGAACTCGATGGGCTCCCCGCGCTTGTAGGAGCTGTCGAACACCTGGCCGTTGGGGAAGGTGCCTTCGTAGTGGCAGTACACCTTGTCCGTCGCCTTGGGCTTACGGCCGGTGCCTTCCTTGATGACCTTATACATGAGGCCGCTCTTGGTGGCTTTTACCTCGGGGTCCTTGGCCATCTGGGCCAGGAACTTCTCCCCTTCCGCCTTGGCGGCGGCGCCGGCCTCTGCGGCACGCTGGGTGGTTTCTTCTTCCAGTTCTTTGTAGAAGGCTTCCAGGGCTTCGCCGGCCTCTTCCAGGCTAATGGCGGGCTGGGCGCCCGTGAGCATGGTCTTCAGGCCTGCCAGAAAGTCTTCTACGTTAGTGATGTGGATTCCCTGCTGGTAGAAGCTGGAAGCCACGCTCATTCCGAATGCGTACGATTTTTTGTCCATATCTTATTGTAATGATTTTGCTGCGGATGCACCGGCCAGGTAGCCGGAGCTGAAGGCGAGTTGCAGGTTGTAGCCGCCGGTATCGGCATCCATATCCAGCACCTCTCCGGCGAAGTACAGGCCGGGCTGTTTCTTGGATTCCAGGGTTTTAGCGACTATTTCCGAGGTGCTTACACCGCCGGCGGTGACCACGCAACGCTCGAAGCCCACGAAGCCGGCAATGTCCATTTTCCAGTTTTTGAGGGCGGCGGCGAGGGTGTCTACGCTCACCTTAGGGTTGGTCTTGAGGAAGGCCAGGGTGATGTTCCAGGGGATGAGTTTGCCCAGCATAATGCGGAACAGTTTCTGGAAAGGCTGGCCTTTGGAACGTTCGTCGTGAATTACCTCTTCCCACTTGGCGTGGATATCGGCACTGAGTTTTTCTTCCTCCACGGCCGGTTTGAGGTCCAGGGCGACGCTCACTTTTTGTCCGTCCACCAGCGCCTTGACGGCCCTGCGGCTCACCATGAAGCCCAGCGGACCTTCCAGGCCGCCGTCCGTGAACTCGATGTCGCCGAACTCCTGCTGCACGGATTCCCCGTTCACAAAGAGGGTGAGCTGGACGTTGTCCAGGTTGTTGCCGTTAAAGAGTTCCCCAAGGTCGCTCAGCGGGGTAATGCGTTCGATGTGTTTGTCAAAGGTGGGATACCAGGAAGGGAGCGGAGCAATGTTGCGCTCCTTGGTTTTTCCGTATACGGTGCGGCCGCGGAAGGCCTGCTTGATTTCTCCGGAGAGGGGCGATTTTTCCTTGTAACCAACTGGCACAAGGGCGGTTAAGGAAGGGAGGCATGCATCGATGCTGTGACCCAGTTCCTCTGCCCACATGTAGCCGTCGCCGGTGGAGCCGGTACCCGGGTAGGACAGGCCGCCGGTGGCGATAATGAGCTTTTTGCAGGTATATTCTACAGGCTCGATGGTGACTTCCTCCCGCGTGGGAGCCGGCTTGCCGGGGCGGAGTTTGCGGGGATCGGCCACGGGGATGCGTACCTGTTTGCGGGACGTTTGCACGCAGTCCAGGCTAAAGCCATGGGGCGTGGGGTCGATGGTTTTGACCTCGCAGTCCGTTACCACCTTGACGCCGCTCAGGGTGCAGGCACGCAGGAGCGTGTCCACTACGTCCCCGGCCATGTGCGAGGCCGGGAAGGCGCGGTCTCCGCGCTCCACTACGCTGCGGAGGCCGTTTTCCTTGAGAAGGGCTATCAGGGCTTCCGGGGTAAGGTTGTGCCAGGAGGGGCTTACAAAATTCACATCCGTCCGGATATGGTCGCTGAAGGCGGCCCAGTCTTTTACATTGGTGAAATTGCAGCGGCCCTTGCCGGTAATCATGACCTTGCGGCCCGCCTTGGGCATTTTTTCCAATACGGTTACAGTGCCCCCTTCTGCGCTTTCTGCCAACACTTTTGCTGCACCTACGGCTGCCATCAGCCCGGCGGCTCCTCCGCCAATAACAATAATATCCGAACGCATACCTATAATTTTACCTGCAAAAATACGTTTAATCCGCAACCTCTGCAAATAAAGTTTGGATTGTTTTGGAAAAAAGTTGTATATTTGCAGTCCCGATTCATCACAATCGGTCTTGCCACTTTAGCTCAGTCGGTAGAGCAGCGCATTCGTAACGCGCAGGTCGGGAGTTCGAGCCTCCTGAGTGGCTCAAAAAAAAGCTTCCGAGTTTTCGGAAGCTTTTTTTTGCTACCTTTGCGGTTATGGAATCGATGATACGAAAAGCGGAAGCGCGGGACCTGGAGGCCGTGAACGGGCTCCTGCGGCAGGTGCTGGCGGTGCATCACAAGGGCCGGCCGGACCTTTTCAACGCCGTTGGCAAAAAATATACGGACGCCGAACTGCTGGCCATTTTTGCCTGCCCGGACACGCCGGTCTTCGTTTATGAAAAAGACGGAGCGGTGCTTGGGTATGCCTTCTGTGCCATTCAGCGCCAGGGCAGCGGCAGCCTTAAGGAGATTACCACGCTCTATGTCGATGACCTTTGCGTGGACGAAAAGGCCCGCGGAGCGCATATCGGCACGGCCCTGTTCGAATATGTAAAGGCGTTTGCCCGGGAGCAGGGCTGCCACAACCTCACCCTTCACGTGTGGGCCTGCAACCCGGAGGCGGTGGCTTTTTACGCGTCCCTCGGCCTCAAGCCGCAGTACACCTGCATGGAAACGGTTTTGTGAACTTTTCGTATCTTTGCACAAATTTCTGAGTATGTATTACGTTTGTAAACGATTGGAGATATCATCGGCCCATGCGCTACACCTTTCCTATGAGAGCAAGTGCGAGGAACTGCACGGGCACAACTGGATTGTGAAAGTGTACTGCAAGAGTGAAACGCTCAATGCCGACGGCATGGTAACGGACTTTACGCACATCAAGCGGGACATCTGCGGCGTACTGGACCACAAGAACCTGAACGAGGTTTTGCCGTTCAATCCCACGGCGGAGAACATTGCCCACTGGATCTGCGACCACGTGGAGAATGCCTACAAGGTGGAAGTGTGGGAAAGCGAGAACAACATGGCCGCCTATGAGCGGTAACGCCTTGTCATTCTGAGCGAAGTCGGTTGTCATTCTGAGCGAAGTCGAAGAATCTCCATGTACAGAGTAAACGAAATATTCTACAGCCTCCAGGGCGAAGGCTTCTGGACGGGAACGCCCATGGTCTTTGTGCGGCTGAGCGGGTGCAACCTGCAATGCCCCTTCTGCGATACGGACCACAAGCCCTACCGGGAAATGAGCGCGCAGGAGATCCTCCGGGAGATGCAGCAGTACCGCTGCCCGCGCATCTGCCTCACCGGCGGCGAGCCGCTGTTGCAGCTGGACGACGAACTCCTGGACACGTTCAGCGCTTTCATCGTCCATATGGAAACCAACGGTTCTGTTAGCAAGCCGGAAGTAAATCGGGTTCAATGGGTTACGCTAAGTCCCAAAAATCACCTTCCCGGCTACGCGGAACGCGGCAAAGTGGCCATCACCGAGGCCGATGAGATTAAACTGGTGTACGACGGCACGCTCACCGAGGAGGAAATCTGCGCCTGGGAAGGCTTCCCGGCCAGCCACCTCTTCCTCCAGCCCTGCGACGTCCCGGACCCCGCCCGCAGACAACAACTTCTGGAGGAAACCATCGGCTTTGTGCAGCGCCACCCCCTCTGGCGCCTCTCCCTCCAGACCCACAAGCTCCTGAACATCCGGTAACCGCTGGTCGGCAAGCACCTCACCCTCAATGCTTTACAGAAAATCCTCGGCTCCATTTGCGCCGAGGATTATTGGTATCACACTGATTATCAACCACTTACCGACCAACTCAATAACCAGCCCGCCTGTTGGTTAGCAATAAGCTGTTAATCAGGCACTTACGTAAAATCCTCGGCGCAAATGGAGCCGAGGATTATTAGCATTTAACTGAGTATCAGGATGTTAGCAGCCAGCCCTTTATAGCGGATAGATGCCGGCACCGACAAAGTCGATGAGGGCTTGCGGCTCCAGGCAGAGTTGCAGGCCGCGGACACCGGCGCTCACGTAGATGGTGTCCCAGAGGAGGGCACTCTCGTGGATATAGGTGGGCAGCGGTTTTTTCATGCCGATAGGGCTGCACCCGCCACGGATGTAGCCGGTGAGGGGCAGGAGCTCCTTCACATGAATCATGGCGCAGTTTTTATTGCCTGAGATGCGGGCCGCCACGCGAAGATCCACCTCCATGGAACCGGGGACCACACAGACAAACAGCCCGGTGCGGTCTCCCCGGAGCACCAGGGTTTTGAACACCCGGTCCAAGTCCTCCCCCAGTTGCTCCGCCACGTGGGAGGCCTCCAGGTGCTCTTCGTCCACCTCATAGGGGACCAGCGTATAAGGAATGCCGGCGGCGTCCAGGAGCCGGGCAGCGTTTGTTTTCTGTAAAGCCATGGTGCAAAATTACGGAAAATATTGCTATCTTCGTGAATTGAGCGAGGAGATTCCTCGACTCCGCTCGGAATGACAGGACTTCGCTCGGAATGACAGGAATGACGATGACACCCAAAGAGGTACTGAAGACATACTGGGGCTATGACAGTTTTCGCCCCATGCAGGAGGAGATTGTCCGGGAAGCCCTGGAAGGAAGGGACGTGCTGGCCATCCTGCCCACGGGCGGCGGCAAGAGCGTGTGCTTCCAGGTACCCGCCCTCATGCAGGAGGGCCTGGCGCTGGTAGTCACGCCCCTCATCGCCCTCATGAAAGACCAGGTGCAAAACCTCCGGCAACGGGGCATCCGGGCCATCGCCATCCATGCCGGCATGAACCGCCGGGAAGTGGACCTGGCCCTGAACAACGCCGCCTACGGAGACTACAAGTTCCTGTACCTGAGCCCGGAACGCCTGCACACAGACCTATTCCAGGCCTATCTGAGCGTGCTCAAAGTCTCCTACATTGTGGTGGACGAAGCCCACTGCATCTCCCAGTGGGGCTACGACTTCCGTCCCAACTACTTGCAAATTGGCGAACTCAGAAACCGTATAGACGCCCCGGTCATCGCCCTCACCGCCACGGCAACGCCCGTAGTGTGCGACGACATCATGGACCGCCTGCGCTTCAAGGAAAAGAATCTCCTGCGGTCCGGCTTCGAGCGCCCCAACCTGAGCTATATAGTGCGGAAGGCGCAGGACAAGATTGGACAAATCCTGAGCATCTGCGAAGGCGTTCCGGGCACCGGCATCGTGTATGTCCGCAGCCGGGCACGCACCCAGGAACTGGCGGAAGCCCTCAGGGCCGCCGGCATCCCCGCCTCCTTCTACCACGCCGGCCTGGGGCCGGAAACCCGCGCCCTCCGGCAGGAAGACTGGAAAAGCGGCAAAACGCGCGTCATGGTGTGCACCAACGCCTTTGGCATGGGTATCGACAAGGCCGATGTCCGCTTTGTGGTGCACGCAGATCTGCCGGAAAGCCCGGAGGCCTATTTCCAGGAAGCGGGGCGCGCCGGCCGCGATGGCCTCCCCTCCTACGCCGTCCTCCTGTGGAACGGCACGGACCAATCCCGCCTAAGGCAGCTGGAGGAGGTTTCCTTCCCCACCCTGGAATACATCGAGGACATCTACCAGAAGGTGCACATCTTCTTTGAGATACCGTACGAAGCCGGCATCGGCCGCATGCTCAAGTTTGACCTCCCGGCTTTTTGCAAGCAGTACAAACTGCAGCGGGCGCCGGCCTACTACGCCATCAAATACATTGAGCGGGAAGGCCACTGGACGCTTGCGGAAGACATGGACATTGCCACCCGCGTGCGGATTGAAGTGGACCGGCAGCAACTGTACAACGTGGAGCTTCCGGACCCGGTGATGCCCGCCCTCCTGGAAGCCCTCATGCGCATGTACACCGGCATCTTCTCCTTCGCGCAACCCATTGACGAAGAAGCGGTTGCACGCCGAATCGGCATCACCACGGCACAGCTGCGCCAGGAGCTGTACCAGCTCAGCGTGAACCATGTAATCCGCTACATTCCGGCGGACCATGCCACGGTGCTCTACCTCCAGCACGGCCGCCTGCAACCGGGCAATGTCCAGCTCTCCCCCAAGCGCTACCGGATGCTCCGCAGCACCTACGGCGAGCGCGTGCAAACCATGCTGGATTATGTAGAAGAGACGCAGGAGTGCCGTTCCCGCTTTCTCCTGCGCTATTTTGGCCAGGAAAAGAGTGCCGATTGCGGCAAATGCGACCTCTGCCGAGCCCGGGCTGCCCGGCCCAAGGACCTGGAGCAGCAGCTGAAAGCCTGGATCCTGGAACGGGACGGCATGTACACCCTGGCCGATATCCGCAGTGCCTTTGGCACCGCCGACGAAAACTACCTGCCGGTGCTCCGCGCACTCATCGACCGGAAAGAAGTTCCGCCTTACGCATAATTTTCCTATCTTTGTAGGTTCTATGGCCTCCGGGAAAGACATACTGCTTGGCCGCATCCGCAGCGGTGAAGGGCTCAGCTTTGGGCAGCAGCTCAAGCTGAGTCTCATCCTGAGCTATCCGGCCATCCTGGCGCAGCTCTCATCCGTGATGATGCAGTATATCGACGCCTCCATGGTGGGGCATCTGGGGCCGGCCGCAGGGGCCTCTATCGGCCTGGTTTCCACTTGTCTGTGGCTCTTTGGCGGCTTTGGCATGGCCGTTACCAGCGGCTTTTCCGTGCAGGTGGCGCACCTGGTGGGGGCCAATGACTTCAGCGGCGCCCGCTCCGTCCTTCGGCAGGCGCTGGTATGCGTCCTGGGATTCAGCCTTTTCCTGGCGGTTACAGGCATGGGCATCTCCCCTTTCCTGCCCCATTGGCTGGGCGGCGGCGAGGATATTACCTCAGATGCCACCGGTTACTTCTTCATTATGGCGCTGTTCATGCCCGCCATGATTATGGACTGGACCTGCGCCGCCATCCTGCAGGCCAGCGGCAACATGAAGGTGCCCAGCATCCTGAGCATCGGCATGTGCGTGCTGGACGTGGTGTTCAATTACATTTTCATCTACCTGCTGGAGATGGGCGTCACCGGAGCGGCGCTGGGCAGCGGCCTGGCGGAGGTCGTCACCGGCCTGGCCATGTTCTACTTCCTCACCGTGAGGAGTCCGGAACTGAACCTGAGGCAGGAAAAAGGGAGCTTCCGTCCCACCCGGAAAGTGGTGGAAAAAGCGCTGGGCATCAGCGGCCCCATGGCCCTCCAGAACCTCCTCATGCGCGGTGCGCACATTGCCTCCACCGTCATTGTGGCGCCGCTGGGCACCATTTCCATCGCCGCCAACACCTTCGCCATCACGGCGGAAAGCTTCTGTTACATGCCCGGTTACGGCATTGCCGATGCTTCCACCACGCTGGTGGGCCAGAGCATAGGCGCGGGCCGTAAGCCGCTGGCGCAGCGTTTTGCCTGGATTACCACCTTCCTCGCGATGGGCATCATGGGCCTCCTGGCCATCCTGATGTACCTCTTTGCCCCGCAGATGATGGGGCTCCTCACTCCGGATGGGGCGGTTATCGACCTGGGTTCCCGCGTACTCCGGATAGAAGCCTTTGCGGAGGTGGGGTATGCCGCTTCCATCGTGGCGTACGGCGCCTGCGTGGGTGCCGGCGACACCCGCATCCCCAGCCTCATGAACTTTGGCTCCATGTGGATTGTCCGTATTCTTCCCGCCATTTTCCTCGCCCGTATCTACGGCCTGGTGGGCTTCTGGATTTGCATGGCGGTGGAACTGAACTTCCGCGGCCTCATCTTCCTGGTCCGCCTGTACCGGGGCAGATGGCTGTCAGAGAAAACCCGTTAACGTATGAATAAACTTGCCTTTGTAGTACCGCAGCCCGACGACCGCATCCTGGGCGCGCTCCTGTTCCAGAAAAACAAAAAGTTCACGGTATATGTACCTGAAAACGAGCCTGTTTCGGCCGATTATGAAGCTCAGCTCACCCTGAAGCACGGCACCTGGAAAAAGGTGGAAGAGCCATTGGTGTGCATCCTGGAACCGGGAGCCCTTCCCGGTCCGCACTTTGTGTGCCGCGTGCTCTTTTGCGCCTGGCTGTTCAAAAAATCCCAGGTCTACCACGTGAAGACGGGCCTTTCCTACGGCTGGAACGCCAGCGCCAAGAAGTTCTTCCGCCTCACCGTGGTGGAGCATGTCCCCGCCCCGCTCTCCAGCTTTGTTTTCCGCAGCGCCAAGCTCCGCGAAATGTCCGTAGCCAAGCCGGACGGCACCCTGGAAGTGATTCCCACCGTCATTGGCTGCGCCCCCATCCGCAATGTCTGGTGGGAAAAACTCCCCTGGACCGCGCCCCTGCAGCAGCAAGGACCGGAAGCCGTGAAAGAATCGGTAAAAAAGAACCTGGACCTTTTCCGCTGGTGCGAGTCCTTCTTTGGGGACGATAATTTCCCGCTCTCCGTGGGCGACCAGCTGGACCTCTTTGCCCGGGAGCTTGCCCGCCTGTACCCGGACTACACCCAGGAGCAGCTGAGCGAAACCATGCTCAGTTTCCAGGTTGCGCAAGGCACCTTCCGCAGAATGCGCGCCTCCAGCGCCCTGAGCAGCGCCATCAAAGAGCGCGAAAGACAGCTTTAAAGAGTAAGGAGCGGAGATGCCTCTCCGCGCCTGAGCACCCGCAGGTGCACCGTTCCGGGCTCCACGCCCAGGGCCTCCAGGGCCTGCTTGGCACTGGCATAGGCCAGTTCCGGCGTGTTGTTGTTGCCGCTCAAGTGGCACAGGAACAGGTTCCTGAGCTCCGGATGCATGAAGCGGGCGATGGCCTCGGCGCAGTCGGCATTGGACAAATGGCCGATACCGTGGGAAATGCGTTTTTTCAGGTAGTCGGGATAGTTTCCGCCCAACAGCATATCCAGGTCGTAATTGGATTCCACCACCACCGTGGTAGCCTGCGACGCCCAGCGAAGCGCCTCCTCCGTAGCATGCCCCAAATCTGTCATGAGCACAAAGAGTTCCTCCCCACACCGGATGGCGAAGCCCACGCACTGGGTGGCGTCGTGCGGCACCTCAAAGAACTGAACGTCAAAGTCTTCCGTCACGGGATTCCACACCTGCGGTTCCAGGTTGTGCCGGCAGGGCCCCGTCCAGTCGCGCGTAAAAGGATGCCGCAGCAGGGCCTCGTGGATGGTGGATGTGGTCCATACCGGCAGCGAAAGCCGCTTGCAGAACGAGCCCAGCGAACGGATATGGTCTCCGTGGTCGTGCGTCACCAATATGGCCGACAACGCACTGAAGTCCAGGTGCAAATGCTCCAACTCCTTTTTGATACGGCGGGGGCTTACACCGGCGTCGATGAGCACGCCGGAATGCGGTCCCAGGAGCAGGTAGCAGTTGCCGCAGCTTCCGCTGGAAAAGCTCACAAATCGCATTACGGCCGGTCCTCCTTTTCACAGTAGCGGGAAATCACCGTGTACGCCCCCTCCACGCCCAGTTCCCCGGCGCGGGACAGGTCGATACAACCTTTCTCCTTGTCTTTCAGGTAGATGAGCACCAGGCCCCGGTTAAAGTACGCGCTGCCCAGCCACGGGTACAGCCGGATGGCTTTGTCGTAACTCTCGATGGCCTCCACGAAACGGGAACTCAGGCTGTAGAGGTTCCCCAGGTTGAACTGGAGGAAGGGGAACTGCGGGAGCAGCGCCGCGGCGGCTTCCATATCGGACAGGGCCTCCGAATAGTCGTACTCCTTCATTACCTGCTCCCGCACCCGGGCCCGCGTATTACCTTTGTCGTCCATGGTGAGCGTTTGCACGTTGGATTCAAAGGAAGCGATAAAGGCAATCATCTCGGCCCGCAGCGCGCCGCGGTTCATCAGGTAAAAGGCCTTGTAATAAGGCGCATACGGGTCCTCGGTGGGGGCCTCTACCGCATCCGTAAAGTGCAGCAGCGCCGTCGAATACTGCTTGAGACCCACGTCTTGCAGGCCCTTGAAGAAGGGGTCGGAAACGCTCTCTCCCAACAGGGCCGATGTCACCGGCAGCCCCGAAGGCTCCTGGCTGAGTTCCACCGGCAGCGGCGCTTTGGCGAGGAAGCCGTCCAGCAGTTTGTTCTCGTAGCGGTGCGCCAGGGCATAGTGGGCATCGTCCTTCCGTTCCACCAGCACAAAGCGGTAGAGCGGTTTCAGGTTGATGTCCACGTCCCGGTAACGCAGCATCTCATCCTCGAAGCCGCCGCTGCGGGCAAAGTCGGCGTCGAAAGCCAGCAGACCGGAGTACTTCCGCGTGGTATCCGAAAAGTCTGCACCGCCGGAGGTAGCTTTCTCATAGTCGGCCACTTTGGCGCGCGCCGTGCGGTAGTCTTCCTTGGAGGCGCGGGACATGCCCAGCTGGAGCTCCACATAGGCCCGGTTCATATAGGCCTTGGCAAAGTCCGGGTATAGTTCGATGGCTTTGTTGTAGTCTGCCAGGGCGTCGTCCCAGCGCGCCATCTCGATAAAGAAACCGGCGCGGTTGAAGTAGGCCAGCACATTGCCCGGGTTGATGGCAATAACGCGGTCCATGTCATTGAGCGCGCCTTCGTAATCCCCTACCTGGGCGCTCAGGAGGCTGCGGTTATACAGGGTAAGGGCATTGCCGGGCTCATACTTGAGCACCGTGTTCAGGTCCTTCATGGCTGCGTTCAGGTCCCCTTTTTCACTACGGACGATAGCCCGTTGGAAGTAGGCCAGCGTAAGGGTGGAATCCAGCTCCACCGCCCGGTTCAGGTCGCTGAGGGCATCGTCGTACTGCCTGCGTGCCGCCATGAGGCCGCCGCGGCGGATGTAGCCTTCCGGCTCAAAACGGTCCAGGCGGATGGCATGGTTGTAGTCCTGCAGGGCCCTGGTGGTATCGCCCAGAAACAGATAGGACGCGCCCCGGTTCAGGTAGGACGACGGATCCTTGGGCTCCTTGCGGATGTACTTGTCGAAGTCCTGGACGGCACGCTCGAACTGGCGGCTCAGAAAATAGGTGACCCCCCGCGTGAAATACAGGCCCGAGGAGCCCGGACGCAGTTCGATGGCCCGCTCCAGGTCTTTGAGCGCCTGGTCATAGTCTCCGGTGCGGCTTTCCGTAATGGCACGGTAATGGAAGCCGGAAGTAAAGACGGGATTCAGGCGCACGGCGGTGGAAAAGTCCGCCTTGGCGCCCCGGATATCGCCCAGATTGTACTTGGCGATGCCCCGGTAAAAGAAGGTCCAATAGTCCGTGCTGTCCAGCTGTGCCAGAATGTTGAAATTGGAGACGGCCTCATTCAGGCGGCCGTCCTGCAGGGCCGTGCGGCCCCGGAAAGAAAAAACGTCCTTGTCCCACTGGCCCCATGCTTGCATACTTACGCAGAGAGTCAGGCAGAGTAGGAGAATATGCCGGATGCTGTTTTTCACCAAAAATATTTTCAATTCCGCCACGAAATAGCTAATTTCGCGCCAAATGGCAAAGTTAGCAAAAATTTTGATGATATTGCTGCTGGGGGCCTATGTTCCTTCGGCCGCACAGGTTCGATATACCATCTCTCCCAAAAACGCGGAGGCCGTCCTCAAGACAGAAAACATCCGCCAAACCGTTGAATATCTTTCCAGTCCCTCCCTGGGCGGACGCGCCAGCGGAACGGACGGCGGGCGCAAAACCGCCGCCTGGCTGGAGGGCCAGTTCCAGGACCTGTACCTGCAGCCGTTTACCGGCGCGTGGATGCACGGATTCCAGCTGGCTGGCGGTTTCGGCCGCAATGTGCTGGGCTTCATTCCGGGCAGCGCCTCCCCCGCCCGCTACGTGCTGGTGATGGCCCATTACGACAACCTGGGCACCCTGGGCGGCACCTTCTACCCCGGAGCGGACAGCAACGCTTCCGGCGTAGCGGCCCTCCTGGAAGTGGCCCGCATGTTCCAGCACATGAAAAGCCGCAAGCGCACCTATGCCCGCGGCATCATCTTCGCGGCCCTGGACGGCAAGGAAAAGGACCTGGCCGGTTCCCGGGAACTGTGGCGCCTGATAGACCAGGGAAAACTGGTGGACCCCGTAAGCGGAACGCCCATCGGCAAGGACCAGATTATGCTGGTGGTGAACCTGGACCAGCTGGGGGCCACCCTGGCGCCCCTCACCAAGGGCAATCCCAACTACCTGATGATGCTCTCGGATAGCGCCACCCTCTGGCGCTCCACGCTGGAAAACGCCAACCGGGACCAGCATATCGGCCTGGAAATCGGGTACACGTATTATGGCAGCGAAGATTTTACCCGTCTTTTCTATACCCGCATCTGCGACCAGCGCGTGTTCCTGGAGCACGAGATTCCAGCCGTCATGTTCACCTCCGGCATCACCCTCAACAACAACAAAGCCACGGATACGCCGGACTCGCTGGACTATCCCGTCATGCGCAAACGGATTCAGCTAATTTTCTATTGGTTAGATAAGGTTTTATAGCGGGATTTTTTATATCTTTGTAGGGTTAGGTTAGAAAGTATGCGAGATTTCCTGAAAATGATGAGGCAATACGCCTCTCCCTATAAAGGTCATTTGGTTGGGTCAGTGGTGCTGAACATGCTCAGCGCCATCTTCAATATCTTCTCCTTCGCGGTTGTAGTTCCTCTGCTGGATATCCTGTTCAAGGTAAACGAGTCTGTGTATCAGTTTGTTCCGTGGGACGCCCAGATGGACTTCAAGGAAAAGGCGGTGAACAACCTGTATTATTACGTGTCGGCCTTCGCCACCACCCATGGCGCGGCCAACGCCCTGTTCCTGCTGGCGGGCATCATGATTCTTTTCACGGCACTCAAAACCAGCTGCTATTTTGGTTCCAACGCCATCATGATTCCCATCTCTACGGGGATCGTCAAGGAAATCCGCTGCCGCATTTACAACAAGGTCCTGGGCCTTCCCATCGGCTTTTTTACGGAGGAGCGCAAAGGGGACATCATTGCCCGCATTACCGGGGATGTCTCGGAAGTGGAAAACTCCATTGTGGCCTCCCTGTCCATGCTCATCAAGGACCCCATTCTCATCCTCATCTATTTTGGCTTCCTTGCCTGGCTCAGCCCGGAAATGATGATTTTCACCATCATTTTTGCACCGGCCTTCGTGTGGATTATGGGCGTGATCGGCAAGCAGCTTAAGCGTTCTTCGCTGGAGGCACAGGCCCTGTGGAGCGACACCATGAGCCAGGTCGATGAAACCCTGGGCGGCCTGCGGGTTATCAAGGCGTTCAATGCAGAAGGCACCATGCGCCGCCGCTTCCAGGACGTCACGGACCGTATGCGCCGGAAGGTAGCCCGCGTGAGCATCCGCCAGGCCACGGCCCACCCTGTGAGCGAATTCCTGGGCACCGTCATGATCATGATTGTGCTCTGCGTGGGCGGCATCATGATTATCGGCGGAAAAAGTCTCATCGGGAGCGGCAAGTTCATCGACGCCTCCACCTTCATTTATTTCCTCATTATCCTGTACTCGGTGATAGAGCCCATCAAGGAACTCTCCCGCGCCACTTACAGTGTGCGCAAGGGCCTGGCTTCCATGGAGCGCATCAACAAAATCCTGGAGGCGGAGAACCCCATTCAGGATCCCGCCAATCCACTGGAAATGAAGGATTTCCGGAAGAGCATCCGCCTGGAGGACGTATCCTTCAGCTATGACGGCTCACGCCAAATCCTGGACCATGTGAGCCTGGAGATTCCACGCGGGAAAATGATTGCCATCGTGGGCGAATCCGGTGCCGGAAAATCTACCCTGGTGGACCTCATTCCCCGTTTCTGGGACGTTACCGGCGGCCGCATCACCCTTGACGGAAAAGACATCCGGGACCTGGCCGTAAAGGACCTCCGTGCCCTCATGGGTAATGTGAACCAGGAGCCCATCCTCTTTAACGACACCATTTACAACAACATTGCCTTCGGCGTGGAAGGTGCCACGGAAGAACAGGTGGTTGCGGCGGCCAAAATCGCCAATGCCCATGAGTTCATCATGGAGAAGGAAGGCGGCTACCAGTGCAATATCGGAGACCGCGGCAGCAAGCTCTCCGGCGGTCAGCGCCAGCGCCTGTCCATCGCCCGCGCCATCCTCAAAAACCCGCCCATCCTCATTCTGGACGAGGCCACCGCTTCCCTGGATACGGAGAGCGAGCGCCTGGTACAGGACGCCCTGGACCGTCTGATGACCACCCGTACCACCATCGCCATCGCCCACCGGCTCTCCACCATCCGCCACGCAGACGAGATTGTCGTGATGCACGAGGGCCGCATTGTGGAACGGGGCCGGCATGAGGAACTCATCGCCCTGGGCGGTTATTACAAGAAACTTAACGACATGCAGGCACTATGACCCGCTCGCAAAAGATTGCCTTTCAGGTTATTTTCTTTCTCTATGTAGCGGCGGTGCTGTTCCTGTGTTTTGCACACTTTGAGCAGACGCCCGCTATAGAATGGTCGCTGTGGGGTATTCCCAGCGACAAAGTGGTGCATTTCTGCATGTTCTTCCCCTTCCCCATCCTGGCTTTCCTGGCGTTTGACCGCTATACGGACAGTGTCCGCAGCACCCTGCTGTTTTCCGGCATCACGCTGCTGGTGGGCTTCCTGCTGGCCTGGGGGACGGAATGGGGGCAGGCGCACCTGACGGACTACCGCAGCGGAGACCCGCTGGATCTCCTGGCGGACGGAACAGCCCTGGTGCTCAGTACCCTCCTGGTCATCTTCCTGGACATCCGGAAACAGAAAAAATGCTTATGAAACACTATATCGTCCCTTTTCTTCTTTGCATAAGCATCCTTGCCGGCGCCCAGAATCCGCCCCATGTGCGGGACTTTAAAGGCGTATCGGATTCCCTGCAGGTGCGCCTGCAGCGGCGGACAGGCGTAGAGAACAAGTTCCGCCTGGAAAAGGTGAGCGTCCATGGGAAGTCGGTGGACTTTTACTATACGCAAAACCTGGCCAACTACCCTTGGCGGCCCGGTGACATTACCTGGTTCCGCGAGCAAATAGGCGAACTGGGGGCCAAAGGTCTGGGCTCCTATAAAGTTGGCAGTGTCTATGCCAAAAAACAGAATATCGCAGAGCTCCCCATCCCCGCCATCACCCATGACGGCCAGCCGGTGAGCACCAGCTTCCGCGTGAAGGATCCGCGCTCGGAGACCACGCCGTTAGTCAAGGGGGACGAGGATTGGCCGATGGGCCTGAGCGGCCGCCACATCGCCCTCTGGCAAAGCCATGGACGCTATTGGGAAGAAAGCACACAGCGCTGGGAATGGCAGCGGAGCGCCACCCACACCACCGTGGAAGACCTTTATTCGCAAAGCTACGTACTCCCCTTCCTGATTCCCATGCTGGAGCACTCCGGCGCGGTGGTGCTCACCCCGCGCGAGCGCGATACCCAGAGCTGGGAAGTGGTCTGCGACAACGACCCGGGCTTTACGCCCCGCCGGGACCCCAAAGTGCGTCTGCAGGGCCAATATGAAGAAGAGGGTGAATGGGAGCCCGTCGGCCCCGGTTTTGCCGATGCCAAAGAGCGCTACTCCGGCGCCGACAATCCCTTCAAGATGGGCACGGCCCGCATGATTGCCGCCACCCGTCCGGGAGAGCACGAGTCCAAGGCCCTCTGGCGCCCGGACATTCCGGAAAAAGGCGAGTACGCCGTCTACGTAAGCTACACCACCTTGCACAACAGCACCGACGACGCACGCTATACGGTCCATCACCTGGGCGGCTCCACCCTCCTGCACGTGAACCAGCAGATGAGTGGCAGCACATGGGTGTACCTGGGCACCTTCCCCTTCGACAAAGGCACCGAAGGCTATGTGAGCCTGAGCAGCCACAGCAGCACCGGCGGTGTGGTCTGTGCAGACGCCGTGCGCTTTGGCGGCGGCATGGGCAAGGTGGAGCGCGAAGGCACGCTCTCCGGTCTCCCCGCCTACGTGGAAGGCGCCGTGTACAACTTCCAGTATGCCGGCCTGGACATGGACCTTCTGGACCGATGGGAGGGCGATTACAGGAAAGATCTCTCGGCCCGCGGCGTGTGGGTGAACGAGCTTTCCGGCGGTTCCCGGGTGAATCCGGAGGCCCCTGGCCGTCGCGTTCCGCTGGACCTGGCGCTGGCCTGCCATTCGGACGCCGGTGTCACCCCCAACGACTCCATCGTGGGCACGCTCACCATTTATACGCTCCGCAGCGAGAACAGCGAGGCACTACCCACCGGTGAAAGCCGCCTGAGCAGCCGCCTCCTGGCAGACTGGGTGCAGAGCCAGTTGGTGGACGATATCCGCGCCGGCTTTGAACCGGCCTGGAGCCGCCGGGACATCCGCGACCGCTCCTACAGCGAGTGCCGCGTCCCGCAGGTGCCCTCCATGATCCTGGAGCTCCTGTCGCACCAGAATTTTGCCGATATGCGCTACGGCCTGGACCCTTCCTTCCGCTTTACGGTCGCCCGCAGCGTGTACAAAGGCATCCTCAAGTACCTGAGTGCCCGCTACAACTGCGCGTACGCCGTGCAGCCGCTTCCGGTGCATGGCTTCAGCGCACACTTGGAAAAAGGCCGCACGGTGCTCACATGGAGACCCACGGCAGACACCCTGGAGCCCACCGCCACGCCCATATACTATAAAGTCTATACCCGCCGGGACGACGGTGCCTTCGACCAGGGCCTCCAGATTAAGGATACCACCTGTACCCTGACGCTCCAGGCCGGGCACGTGTACAGCTACAAGATTACCGCCTGCAACGAGGGCGGCGAGAGTTTCCCCTCGGAGATTCTGGCAGTGGGGAAAACGCCTGTGGAAACCCGTAAGGTCCACATTGTCAATAACTTTACCCGCGTATCTGCGCCCGCCAGTTTTGATTCGCCCGCCTATGCCGGCTTCCATACCCGTCTGGATGGTGGCGTGCCGTGGGGACAGGATATTCTCTTTGCCGGAGAAGTGAACCAGTTTGACCGTTCCCGCGAGTGGACGGACGATGACAACCCGGGCTTCGGCGGTTCCTTTACGGACCATGGCGGAACGCTGATAGCCGGCAACAGCTTTGACTTTGTGGCACAGCACGGCCGGGCCGTCCTCGCGGCCGGATACAGCTTTGACTCCAGCAGCGCAGAAGCCTTTACCGGGGAAACCAACGCCTTTGCCGTGGACCTTATCTGTGGCAAGCAGCTCACCACCCGCGTGGGCAGCGGAGCCGTTCCGGACCGCTATACCGTGTTCCCGGAAGCCCTGCAGGAGGCACTGAAAACGTATACTACCGCAGGCGGTAACATCCTCATTTCCGGGGCATACATTGCCACCGATGCCTGGGATGCCGTGTATCAGGGCGTGCCCAAGGCCCCGGACGAAACACGCTCCTTTGTGAAAACCGTGCTGGGCTACCAGTGGGTCACTAACTACGGGGACTACTCCGGCCAGGCTCTGCCGGCCCCGGGCAGCAGCTTCCCCGCCGCCACCTATAACCGCGACTGGTCACCCCTCGTGTACCGCGTGGAGAATCCCGACGGCATTGCTCCGGCATCGGCCAAAACCCGGACACTCCTGCGCTACAAAGGTACGGACATCCCCGCCGCCACCTACATGGACAACGGCCGCTACCGCGTGGCCGCCTTCGGCTTCCCGTTGGAAGTGAGCCCCCAGCTGGGGGACATTATCAAGCGTGTCCTGACGCTGTTTCAATAAGGACTCGCTCCCCAAACCAGGACGATACACAGACGGCACTCTGGACGGGATCAGCATGCTTTGAGCCGGCACGGCGAGGGGAACGCCCTTTTTGCCGGGAATCGTTGCCGCGTTGGCAGGAAAGTGCTTGGCAAGCCTCCTGGCCGATAACGTGCTGGCTATCAGGCATTTGCTAATAATCCTCGGCGCAAAAAGAGCCGAGGATTATTAGGATATTACATGATTATCAGGCAGTTAGTGACAAGCCTACTTGCAACAAGAAAACGAGTAGCCATACCTGCGAGTCGCTATTGAGGTCTCGATTTTTTTGTAAATTTGCAAAACGGCTTCTAAAACTGCCATGTCATATATGAACCGGGTAATTTGTTGTATAGCATTTGTTTTAATGGTTTCGTGTGCCAGAGCGCCACAGAAAGCGCTTTGGGAATGCGTAGAAATGGATATTGACAGCACCCGCACGGTCAATGACTCCATTGCCAGATTTGCATACAACTATTATTCTCGGCATGGGTCTAAGCGCAACAGAATGATGGCCACCTACTATCTTGGGCAAGCAGAATATGATGCCGGGCAGATTATCCCCGCAACGCTTCACTTCAAGCAGGCTTACAATTTAGCTGCCAAGCAGAAAGACACCACCTACATGGGATTCTCTTGCCAAAGGTTGTCACAACTTTATTCACAGAACCTTGACAAGCAGTTGTCGGCCTATTATGCGAAATTGTCCATCCCCCTTCTGGAGAACATTCGAGATACCCTAGCAGCTAATTTTTCCAGAATTCAGTGCGCCGATTACTATATTTCTCAAAGGAATTTCAAACGTGCAGAATCCATTATTGATTCTGTGCTGAATTATCAACCTCGCAATTGGATTATTGACTACTACGCTACTACGCTTAAAGCAAACATTCATTTCTTCCAGGATGAGTTTGACATGGCGGGAACCTTCTATAACCAATTAGACCAACTGTACCCTCTTACGCCAGTTTATCTTGGCCGTTTAGCCGTTGTAGCAGAGCATCAGGGCAGACGAGCTATTGCAGACTCCTTACTGTCTGTCTCTTTTAAAGAATTGTCGACATACGAAGATAGTGTCAACTATTATACTGCTAAGGCTCAGATTGCCCTGATTAAAGACGATTTTGAAACAGCTTATTTTAATCAATCTCTTGCATACAATATCCAGGATTCCTGTGTAAATAAAATCTTGGCCCGCTCCATCACCCACTTCATGCAAACGTATTTTGAACAGGAGTATCAGGACGAAAAAACAAAAAGCCAGGAGCAGCGCACCATTTTCCTGCTCATCACCTTCATCTTTTTAGCTATCATTATTGCATGCATCATTGCACTACGACGTAGGAGAATACAAGTGGTCACGCATATGGCACGAATAGAAATGCTGGGGCAAGAATTACAGCAAATGCGGAAAGGGCAGATGGGTTCACATTCGGTCATATCCGCGTTCGTGCAGGATAGGATTAAAACCATGTCGCAGCTTGCAAATGCTTATTTGTCCTGGTCGGAGGAAGCCGTATTCCTACGGGAAATCCAAAACGGGAAATCGTTTAAGGAAGATATCATTTCAGAGTTTCGCAAAGAACTCCGTAATCTACGCGATGATGAGCACTTTATCGCCAGGATAGAAGAGGCTCTGAACCAATCCCACGATGGAATTATTGCCAGCATCCGTCAAGATTGTAAAGGGTTGCATAACGGCGACATACGGATTAACGAAAAAGACTTCAACATGCTTGTTCTTTTCTTTGCCGGCTTTTCAAATAATAGTGTCGCCTTCATATTGGACATGACCGACGATGCAGTTCGAACACGCAAGAAGAACCTCCGGAAAATCTTTCTTTCAATGGAAAACGAACATGGAAAGGAATACTTATCCATGCTTTCTCGGGAGCAACACAAAACCGCCACAAGCAGCACCTAAATAGACGCTAATAATCAATCGGTTACAGCGACAACCGACACATTCCGCCACAGCTTTTTCCGCGTCATTGCCTATAACTTCGCAGAAACAAATTCTGCGAAGTATGAAAAAATGTATCCTCTTATCACTTATCGGGTCGCTTGCTCTCTCGTCTTTCTTTGGATTATCAATGACAAAAGATGATAATCCTCCTGCCAGACCCATCATTATTGTAACAATTCCCGGAACGCCCCAGCTTCCTACGCCTCCACCCAGTCAGCCAAAACCGACTCATTTCTCTGTTCATCAGACATACTAATTACAGCAACAGAAATAATCTAATACTAAAACCCATGTGTAATGTAAAACTACTTTGGCCATTATGCGCCATTATGCTAATTTGTTCTTGTAAGAAAGAGAGTGTGGAATCATTCAATGAACATCAGGATTCGGCATTATTGAAGGAGTCTTATACAATTCCTGTAGATGTAGCCCTCGAGTCCTTGTACACATTTATTCAGGAAAAAGAAGGACAAACCACAAAAGCAGACATACCAATAATTGGTAGTATTGAAACCATTAAAAGGACAAATCTGCCCACAAAAAGCTTTCCGTCCGATACTGATTGCAATGAAATCGTTTATTTGATTAACTTTACAGAAGATAATGGATACGCTATTCTCGCTGCTGATAGTCGAATTAGCGAAGATATAATATCTGTAGTAGATGAAGGTAATCTTTCATCAGATGAACTACTGCTTGATTATAGTTGTTGTAATAGGATTGTTGACGATAACTATCCGCGAGAAGGAAGTGGAATAATATATGATGAAAATTATCCTGATGATTCATTTATTAATCCTAATACATTCTCTTTGTATAGTGAAGTAGATGATGACTATTATGTTGGTAACTATTTGTCTGATAATCGGATTATTGAATCACCCAGCCCTGGCAGTATTGTCAATAAAATGAGTCTACAATACGCAATTGACGAGATTGAAAAATATGACCAGCGTACGCCATATATAAATGATGAATCTTCTGGAAATGAAAATACAACATCATTCATAATAAGTAAAAAAACAAATATAACATCTTATGTATCTCCTTTATTGACCGCCGAAAAGAATTGGAGTCAAGACACACCATTCAATGACTTTTGTCCAATTGTAAGGAGATATCTCTTCTTTGGCCAAACTAAACGAGGAGATGCGGGATGCGTTCCTCTCGCTATATCAAAGATACTTGCACACTTTGAATGGCCAACTGGGTTGTCTTATAACGGCATTTTCGTAAACTGGAAAGAATTAAAAACAAACTATAATAGTGCTATAGGGAAACAGTCCGCAGCTGCATTATTACGTATAGTCGGTCTTGAATGCAATTCTTTATATTTTTTTGGAGGCACCTTTACATTTCCTAGTAATGCAAAATCCTTTCTGCGCGACGTGTTATTTCATAACGTGAATTACGTTGATTACTCTACATCAGCTGTAATATCTATGTTAGATGAAGGATGCCCCGTCTTCATATGCTCAATTCCTCATAAAGGATTTCTAAATTATGACCTCGGCAATAGCCATGGATGGAATATTGATGGATATAAAGTTAAGCAAACCACAACCACTAAACAAATCTATGTCAATGGAGTTTACTCACATACGGTAACATACACATCGAGTCCAACAACAATGGTCCACTGTGATTTTGGGTGGCAAGGTTCTTGTAATGGATACTATGCATCTGGCATTTTTAAACTTAATAATCCCGATGTAGAATTTGATAATCCCCACGATTCGGGCTCTGATATCAATTACAATTTCTACTTGAAAATCATCACGTACAATCATCCCAATTAACACCCCTCAGCGACTATGAAGATTTGGAAAATTCTATTCATATCCCTTTTCGTCTGTCTTTTTCCGTCTTGCCAGAAAGACCAGTTTGGGTACGACAAAAAGGTGTACATACCGGCGGCAGGAGGAGAAATCGTCGTGTCTGGAAATGAGCCTGTCCAAAACTTATCTATTTTAGACTATTACGGAGAGGGTAATCACTCGCAAAACACGCTGGAGGAACCGGAAATCCAGACCTCCTATCTGTGGCTCACGGCCAAGACTGTCCCTTATTCAACCAGCATCACCCTCGTTGCTGAGCCCAACACATCCGGAAAATCCAGGACACTATATGTGTATGGCGCTATCCGCAATGGGCACACAAATATCAAGGTGATTCAAGAATGAACGTCTGCAAAAGGTCGTGGAGATAAACCATTGATTGTGAATCAATAATAGGAACTGCCTTATCCCAGTCGGGATAAGGCAGTTCCTTTAAAGTGCACTGTTTCAGGCTATTACCTCCACGCAAGGGCTTCCTACATTCTCTCCGGGAGGGAGATGCCCAGGAGGGCCATCGCGTGGCGCAGGGTGCGGGCCAGGGTGTCGATGAGGGCCAGGCGGAACTTGAGTACGGCCTCGTTCTCTTCCTTGAGGATGGGGGTGTCGTGGTAGTACTGGTTAAACTCCTTGGCCAGGTCGTAGGCATAATTGGCGATGATTGTCCATCTCCTGTTCCAGCGGAAACATCACCTAATAGAAGATGCCGAGGCTGATGAGCAGGCGACCGCTCCAAGCAGATTGCCAGGAATCATCCGTCCAAGGATAACACAGCTAAGGAGGAAGTGAAGATGCCAGATAAGTTCAAGCTGAAATGGAAATAGAGAATAATGATCTTATATTTGAAAGGGCTTCTAACATTGAGGCCCTTTCTTCGTTCTCACGTGGTAGGCGCTTTCATAAATAAACGATACTCTGCCATAGGTTTTTACGAGAAACATGGCTTCGAGCCTATTGACGTTCGCCAAGGAAACATTTTACCCATGTTCAAAGAACTGTAGAGCAAGGGTAGATCTACCGAAAATGAAAGCCTACTTGCGACAAGAAAACGAGTAGTCATACCTGCGAGTCGCTATTGAGGTCTCGATTTTTTTGTAAATTTGCAGAACGGCTTTTAAAACTGACATGTCATATATGAACCGGGTAATTTGTTTACAGACCATCCCGATGCTCATGTACTTCGTGAAGACTGGCCGGATATTCACCGTCAGTTTGGTGTAAAAGGCCCGCCTGCGCTTTTTCTCAAATAATAATCGAGATAAAGTACAAAAAGGTCAAACTTTTTCTTGTTATAGCCAGATTGGCGCTCCTTAACTCATCATTACCGAATGGCTACGGAGAAAAAATGAAAGATATTTCATCCTTAACCATGCGATTATTACATGTTACGGAGAATTTATCCTTGAATTATCAAAAACAAAACGTTATATTTGCGCAGGTCAAATACTACAGACAATGACAAAACTGAAAATCATAGGCCGAGAATACGAGCGGGCCATCATACGCAACTATCTTGAGAGTGACAAGGCGGAATTAATAGCCGTTTACGGGCGTCGTCGTGTCGGGAAGACTTATTTGGTCAAAAGTATTTTTGACAATGAGTTTGATTTCTTTTATACAGGCCTCTATGATGTACAGCGTGCTGTTCAATTGAGCCAATTCAAAAAAACGCTCGAACGTTATTCCGGTAGGAGGATGAAGAGATTCAAAGACTGGTTTGAAGCGTTTGATGCCCTCCGCGATTTCTTGGATACGCTCTCTAGGGAGAGGATAGTGGTTTTTCTGGATGAAATCCCCTGGATGGATACTCCCAAGAGTAACTTTCTCGCGGCTTTTGGACAGTTTTGGAACGATTGGGCATCCACCAAGCAAAACTTGAAGCTTTTTGTGTGCGGATCTGCGACCACGTGGATGCTTTCGAAATTCATTGGTGACAAGGGCGGTATTTACGGGAGGGTCTGCAGGCCTGTTTGGCTTGCTCCTTTCAGCCTATGTGAAACTGAAAAGTTTTTGAAGGAGATTAAGGGTATTGAAATGACACGTCACCAGATTCTGCAGGCGTATATGGTTTTCGGGGGAATTCCGTATTATCTGGACATGCTGGTAAAAGATATCCCGCTTAATGTGAACATTGATGATTTGTTTTTCAAGCAAGGGGCACCTCTTAGAGCGGAATTTGATTTCTTGTTCCGATCACTGTTCAAGAATTCACGGCTGTACAAGAGCGTTGTGGAGGTGCTGTCGTCCAAGCTGAAGGGGATGACGAGACTTGAACTGATGGAAGCTATGCGATTGCCTGATGGAGGAGACTTATCCGAAGTGCTTGATAATTTGGTGAAATGTGACTTTATTCGTAAATACACTGCCATTGGAAAGACAGAACGGGATGCCCTGTATCAGCTGACGGATTTATTCTCTCTCTTCCATATGAAGTTCGTAGAAGATAATAGCGGGCAGGACGAGCATCTCTGGAGTAAACTTACCGGTAAGGGGCCCATGACCGCGTGGAGCGGCTATGCTTTTGAACAAGTCTGCCTGCATCATACCAGCCAGATTAAACAGGCACTAAGCATCGGGGGGATTATCAGCAATATCCATTCATGGAGCTGTCGGCCGTTCACTGATAAAAACGGGACTTCGTGGAAGGGTGGCCAGATAGATTTATTGATTGACCGTGCAGATGAAGTCATCAGTATTTGTGAGATTAAGTATGTCTCAGACAAATTCGTCATTGATGCCGAATACGAGAGGAGGCTAGCCTCGCGTGCCACGCTTTTCCGGCAGGTTACCAAGACAAAGAAAGCGCTTCATCACACGTTCATTACCACATATGGCGTTTCAAAGAATCTGCATAGTGGTATTGTGCAGTCAGAAGTGACTATGGAGGATTTATTCAAATAGTCAATTACTATCATCCACGAACAATAAGAGAATAATGGGGCAAACAATTATGAAGATTAAAGGTTTAGTCATCTTCCTCGTGGCGGCATGCTTTTTTTCTTGTGGAGAGAATAAATACGCTCAGCGCCTAGATGTCGTTGAGTCGGTCATAAATGAGCGCCCTGACAGCGCGTTGGCAATTATCAAATCCATTGATACACTATCGTTAAAATCCAATGCTATTAAGGCAAGGTATTCTCTCCTTCACGCTATGGCGCTGGATAAGAACTATATAGATACAACGAATGTCAACGTGGTATTGCCTGCCGTGAATTATTACCAAAAGCATGGTTCAGAGGAGGAAAGGTTCAAAGCATACTACTATTTAGGGCGAATTCAGTACAATGCCGGCAATGACAACGCGGCAGCAATTTCTTACTCCAAGGCAGAATCCTTAGCAGATGGTATTTCGGACGGGAAGGCTAAAGGCCTTCTTTACATGGCCTTCGCTGATATTTATAACAGGAGCCAGAATATAGATAAGGAAGAGGAATATGTAAGGAAAGGAATCGGTGCCTTTGAGGAGGCCGGCGATGTGAAACATGGTAATTTGTCGGCGGGCCGACTAGGTATTTTGCTATATAACAGGCAAGAATGGGACAAGGCCGATTCCCTTTTTTCATTAGGGATAGAGCGTGCGAGGGAAGACACCGTTGCCATGTCTGTTTTTCTGTCCAACTACGCCCGCATGCTTGTGGCTCGCCCTAGTCCGGACCCAGAAAAGGCGATAGGACTCCTCAAGCAACTTTCCGTCTCTTATAAGCTCCCTTTATCATTGAGGGACTATGGCGCTTGGGCTTATGCGGCCGCACTGATAGGAGACGAGTCCACTTGTACCCAGATTGAGAACCAGTTAAAAAGACTGGATGAACCTCGGAAAACCACCATCCTCAATTGGCTTTACAGAATTGAACAGCATCGTGGTAATTATGAAAAGGCGCTTAGTTATCTCATTGATGCAAAAGCATATGATTCGCGACTGGTTGACAATCTCTTATCCGATCCTATTGGCCAAGCCTTACAAAGCTATTATTCGTCCGAGGCGCTCAATTCTAAAAGAGAGGCGCACATCCTTAGATTACAGTTGTCGCTCGTCATACTGGGGTTCTGCCTATTGTTCCTGCTGTCTCTTGGCTACTTCAAACAAAAAAAAGATAAGCGCGAAAAGGAAATGGAACGGCTTCTTACAATTGGCGAAGAGGCAAATAAGCTTTTGACACAAACGAATGAGGATCTCCAAACCACCTTGGAGGACTTAAGAAAATCATATGTCTCAACCTATAAAGACAAGTTTTCGGCGATTGGCGAGTTGTGTAATGCATACATGGATTCTAGTAGCCGTACAGATAAAAAGGATTACATTGTCAGAAGAGTTGAGAATCTTATTGCATACATCAGTGACGACGATAAACTGCATGCTAGATTTGAGAACCAAATCAATAAGGATCTGAATAATATTGTAAAGCATCTCAAGGCCGATCTTGGAGATGTTGACAAGAAAGAGAGCCGGTTCATTTGCTATTGCATTGTCGGTTTTGATCCAGAAATGATAGGCTCTATCCTCAACCTGTCTATCTCAAACGTGTATACGAAGAAATCTCGTCTTAAGGAAAGGATTCGAGGGCTAGATTCTCCATATAAAGATGAATACCTGAGGATGCTCTAATTGTTGAATTCCAGCATTTCGTTATCGATTTGCGATAGGACAACGTTTCGATACTTGTTGCTGATTATTCTTACAAATACCTGCTGCTATGTTCCCTTTGTCGGGGGGGGGTATAATGTATTGATATACAAGTGATTAGTTCTATTTTGGATGAGCCTGGATTTCGGGCGTGTAAGATTTATTTCTTACACGCCCGAAATTGATTGTGTATATGCCTGATTACTAGCTGCTTAACGAATCGTCTGTGTAAGAAATAATGAGTGCCATTCTGATGATAATCTGAAGAAAACACCATAGCTTTGCAAAGAATTTTTAAAAGCAAAGTAAATGAAACGCATCATTACAACTCTTTTTATGGCCTGTTGCATGATTATATCAGTCAAAGCGCTGAATGGAACAGACCAGACGGTGGATTTCCGGGTCGAAAAAGCTCAGGTGGACACCCCAATCTATCGCGC
>Ga0310695_10001706_pt1 | contig 50079 bp, 40 predicted proteins | sample RumenRJG_04DNA_FD_203882 | JGI IMG/M metagenome (GOLD analysis project Ga0310695, IMG submission 203882) | Bovine rumen microbial communities from Lethbridge, Alberta, Canada - RJG_04 (v2) (version 2) | ecosystem: Host-associated > Mammals > Digestive system > Stomach > Rumen | place: Canada... | reverse complement strand
TTGCGCAGGTTCTGGATGCGGTTGATCAGCTCGCGTGCCATTCCCTCGCGGCGCAGCTCGTCGGTGAGCTCTATCTCAAGGGCTACCGTCAGGTTGCCTTCGTTGGAGACGAGCCATCCGGGGATGTCCTCGCTGATGATCTCCACATCGGCGGTCTCCACCTTGACAGCTTCTCCCTCGATGTTGAGGTCGAGGAAGCCCTGTTCTTCGAGCTGAGCGATACGTTCCTGCGAGAGGGCCGTCATCTCAGCGGCGATGCCCTTCATCAGCTTGCCGAACTTCTTACCCATGGTGCGGAAGTTGCACTTCACCTTCTTCACCAAGACGCCCGAACCTTCCACAAACTTCAGTTCCTTGACATTCACCTCGCTCATGATCAGGTCTTTGACGGCCTCGATATGCTTGCGCTGCTGTTCGTCGACGGCAGGTATCATGATGCTCTTCAGCGGCTGGCGCACCTTGATGTTCACCTTGCGGCGCAGGGCGAGCACCATCGATGTAATCTTCTGTGCCATCTGCATGCGTGCCTCGAGGTCTTCGTCGATAGCCGTCTCGTCGGCAGTGGGGAAGGTGTCCAGGTGTACGCTGTCCAACTCTCCGCCCAGGTCCTTATAGAGCTGGTCGGCATAGAAGGGCGCGAAGGGAGCCAGCAGCTTGGCCACCGTCATCAAGCAGGTATAGAGCGTCTGGTAGGCACTCCGCTTGTCGTCGCTCATGTCCTTGCCCCAGAAGCGTTTGCGGTTCAGACGGACATACCAGTTGGAGAGGTCGTCGTTGACGAAGGCGTCTATCAGTCGGCCTGCGCGTGTCGGTTCGTAGTCGGCCAAGGCAGCGTCGACACCCTTGATCAAAGAGTTCAGACACGACAGAATCCAGCGGTCTATTTCGGGGAGGTTAGAGGTGATGGGTGAGTTGTGAGAGGGTCCCCAACCGTCAACATTGGCGTAGAGGGCGAAGAATCCATACGTATTATATAAGGTACCGAAGAACTTACGGCGCACCTCATCGACGCCGGCCGGGTCGTACTTCAGGTTGTCCCATGGCTGGGTGTTTGTCAGCATATAGAAGCGCACCGCATCAGCGCCGTTGCGCTCTATCTCGTGGAAGGGGTTCACCACGTTGCCGATACGTTTCGACATCTTGATGCCTTTCGCATCGAGCACCAGTCCGGTGGAGATGACGTTCTTGAAGGCCACGCTGTCGAAGCACATTGTACCGATGGCATGCAGCGTGAAGAACCATCCGCGCGTCTGGTCGACACCCTCGTTGATGAAGTCGGCGGGGAAGGCCGTACCGTTGTCGATGGCCTCACGGTTCTCGAAGGGATAGTGAGCCTGAGCGTAAGGCATGGCACCCGAGTCGAACCACACGTCGATGAGGTCGCTCTCGCGGTGCATCGGCTTGCCACTTTCGCTGACCAGGATGATATCGTCGACATAGGGGCGGTGCAGGTCGATGCGGTCGTAGTTCTCGCGCGACATATCGCCCGGCACGAAACCTTTCTCCTTGAGCGGGTTGCTCTTCATGCAACCGGCAGCCACACTCTTCTCTATCTCGTTGTAGAGTTCCTCTACCGAGCCGATACAAAGCTCTTCGCGTGTGTCTTTGTTGCGCCAGATGGGCAGCGGCGTGCCCCAGAAGCGCGAGCGCGAGAGGTTCCAGTCGTTCAGGTTCTCGAGCCAGTTGCCGAAGCGTCCGGTGCCAGTCGATTCGGGTTTCCAGTTGATGGTCTTGTTCAGTTCCACCATGCGATCCTTGCAAGCCGTCGAGCGGATGAACCACGAGTCGAGCGGGTAGTAGAGCACGGGCTTGTCGGTACGCCAGCAGTGCGGGTAGTTGTGTACGTGCTTCTCTATCTTATAGGCCGAGCCTTCCTGTTTCATCTCCATGCAGATGACGATGTTCAGGTCTTCTGCCTTCGCGGCAGCCTTCTCGTCGTAGCCATTGACGTTGAACTTCGGGTCGTAGGCATTCTTCACATAGTCGCCAGCGTGGCGGCTGTAGTTGTCTGTATTGACGCAGGCCTCAACAAAGGCTTCGGCCAGTTCGTCCATCACGTAGTACTTACCCTGCAGGTCGACCATCGGGCGCGTTTCGCCGCCCTTGTTGATCAGGAAGAGAGCCGGCACACCGGCATCCTTGGCCACCTTGGCGTCGTCGGCACCGAAGGTCGGTGCGATGTGTACGATGCCCGTACCGTCGTCGGTCGTCACATAGTCGCCGGGGATGACACGGAAGGCCAAGTCTTCCATCTCTACGAACTGGTCCTTGCCCACGCTGAAGAGCTTCTCCTGATGCGCTTCGGCATATTCGGTGATCCATTTGGGATTGCCCTCTTGCAGCTTCTCGCAAGGCTTCACCCACGGCATGAGCTGGTGGTAGTGCATGCCGACGAGGTCGCTACCCTTATACTGTCCGACGACGCGGTAGGGTATCACCTTGTCGCCAGGCTTGAACTCGTCCATCGGTGCAAACTCGCCCTCAGGCTTCAGGTAGCTGTCTACGAGCGGTGCAGCCATCACGGCCGATATCTTCTCACCATTGTAGGGGTTGTAGGTTTGCAGGCAGACATAATCGATGCGCGGTCCCACACAGAGAGCGGTGTTCGAAGGCAGCGTCCACGGTGTTGTCGTCCAGGCGAGGAAGACCGGCGTTCCCCATTGGGTCATCTCCGGGCGCGGGTCTGTGATGCGGAACTGTGCCGTCACCGTCGTGTCCTTCACGTCGCGGTAACAGCCCGGCTGGTTCAGCTCGTGGCTCGACAGTCCTGTGCCGGCAGCGGGCGAATAGGGCTGTATGGTGTAGCCCTTATAGAGCAGTCCCTTCTGGTAGAGCTGTTTCAGCAGCCACCACAGGGTCTCGATGTATTTATTGTCGTAAGTGATGTAGGGATTGTCAAGGTCGACGAAGAAGCCGAGCTTCTCGGTGAGCTCACGCCATTCGCTGGTGTACATCATCACGTTCTCGCGGCACTTCTTGTTGTAGTCCTCGATGGTGATGGCCTTATGGCCCTGAGCCTCACGCTCGCGCTTGGCCTCCAGATTCTCTACGATGTCGGCCTTGGTGATGCCCTCCTGCTTCTCTACGCTCAGCTCTACGGGCAGACCGTGGGTGTCCCAGCCAGCCTTACGCTTCACCTGGTAGCCCTTCATCGTCTTGTAGCGGTTGAAGGCATCTTTCAGGGCGCGGCCCAGTACATGGTGGATACCCGGATGTCCGTTAGCCGAAGGCGGTCCCTCGTAGAATACGAACTGGGGATGTCCCTCGCGTTCGGTTATGGAGCGGTGGAAGACGTTGGTGCGGTTCCACATCTCAAGCACTTCGTTATTGGTCTTTGTCAGGTCAAGGCCTGTATGCTCGGCGAATCTTTTTGCCATATTGCTTTGTTTTTATGATATCGAAAAATACGTATTTTAAAAATCGGATGCAAAGGTAAGAAAAAATTATTTCACGGCAAAGGATTTAGTATTATTTAATGAAGATGTATTACCAAGCCGCCGTTCAATGTGGATGGCATTTTGCATTTTGACATACGCCGATTCTTTTTTCGGCTGTTGATTTGGCCGTTTCAGAAAATATGTTTACCTTTGCAGCACCTATATTGTAACCAACAAAACAAGAAGAAAAGATGAGAACATTGATTTGCATGGCTCTGATGTTGCTGGGTGCCACGATGACAAAGGCCGCCACCGACGGTGATGGCAACGAAGCGCTGAACTGTATCATGACGCGCACCAGCATCCGGCAGTATCAGGACCGTCCTGTGGAACAAGAGAAGGTGGAGCAGCTGCTCAGAGCGGCTATGGCAGCACCGACGGCCGTCAACAAGCAGCCGTGGCATTTCTACGTGCTGAACACGAAGGAGGCCATCAACCGTCTGGCCGATGCCAGTCAGCGTGGCGGCGACATGGTGCGCAGTGCCGCATTGGTCATCGTTGTTTGCGGCGATATGGACAAGGCCCTGGAGGGGAAGGCTCGCGAATACTGGATTCAGGACACGAGCGCCGCTACGGAGAACCTGCTCTTGGCTGCCCATGCCTTAGGACTGGGTGCTGTGTGGACGGGTGTCTATCCGATGAAGGAGCGTGTGGAGATGACGACGAAGGTGCTCAGCCTGCCTGAGAACCTCGTTCCGCTGTGCACTATCCTCATCGGCTATCCCGCTGAGAGTCCCACACCGAAGGACAAGTGGAAGCCGGAGAACGTTACGTACGTTGATAATTGATAATTGATAATTGATAATTGACAATTGATAATTGACAATTGAAAATTGATAATTGAAAATTGATAATTGATAATTGACAATTGATAATTGATAATTGATAATTGAAAATTGACAATTGATAATTGACAATTGATAATTGATAATTGATAATTGATAATTGACAATTGATAATTGATAATTGATAATTGAAGGAAAGAAGGACGAACGCTTCATGCGCCGAGCGATCGACGAGGCACAAGAAGCACTGAGGCGCGGTGAGATTCCCATCGGCTGTGTCGTCGTGTGCCGCGACCGTATCATCGCCCGTTCGCACAACCTGACGGAGGCGCTGAACGATGTCACGGCGCATGCCGAGATGCAGGCTATCACGATGGCAGCCAACGAGTTGGGCGGGAAGTATCTCACCGACTGCACCCTCTATGTCACGGTGGAACCCTGTGTGATGTGTGCCGGTGCCATCGGATGGGCGCAGATACGACGCATCGTCTATGGTTGCGACGACGAGAAGCGGGGCTACCGTCGCTATGCTCCCCAGGCGCTGCATCCGAAAGCCGAGATAGTGGGCGGCGTCTTGGAAGAAGAGTGTCGGCAGCTGATGCAGGACTTCTTCCGCCAGCGGCGATAAAAAACATTTGTTTTTCAGAACGCAAAGACGCAAAGACACAAAGACACAGAGAACATGCCCCTGCGTGTCGATGTTCTGAAAAAAAAGAAAACGCGCCGACCATGGTCGACGCGCCTTTTTTCTTGTTCGCTAAACTGAATTGTACGCTTAGGGAAGGCTGATGGCCTCAGAAGGACAAACACCAGCGCAGGTGCCGCACTCTGTGCAAGCATCGGGGTCGATAGAATAACGCTCGCCCTCAGAAATTGCGCCAACGGGGCACTCATCAATACATGTTCCACATGCGATACAATCTTCACCAATTACGTATGCCATAATACTGTTTTGTTTTATTTGTTAATACTCGTGTTATCTAAAATAACGGTGCAAAGATAGGAGTTTTTTTTGAATGTACCTATTATTAGGTATTGTTTTTTCGTCGGTTTAACATTCTTTCACCGAATATCGGGTATCTCATGAACATTTTTTGGTCTCCGACACAATAAAAGGGCTACTTTCGCGTTATTATAATAAGGTTATAAGAAAAAGAAATGAAGAGAGCCATCGCATATATCATCATAGCGCTGGCCTGTTTCTTCGTGGAACAGGCGCAGGCGCAAGAACGAAAAGTAGAAAACCGACCCTACACCGACCTTCGACCCTTCCACTTCGGCGTGTTGGTGGGCACCCACTTCCAGGACATAGAGTTCCAGAATGTGGGGCCGCAGACGATTGTCTATGAAGAGGAGGGCTCGTCGGCCGAGAAGGTGATAGCGTGCGATCAGGACCGCTTCGATGCCGGTTTTCATGTGGGTGTGCTGGGCGAGGTCCGACTGGGCACCTATTTCGCCTTCCGTGTCGCCCCTGCCATGTATTTCGGTACGCGCCATCTGACCTTCCGCAACTACACCGACGTGATGGAAGACGGGTCTCCTGTGGAAGAGCACCAGGAGATGAAGTCGGTGTATATCTCTACGGCTCTCGACCTGATCTACAGCGCCAAGCGCTTCAACAATCATCGCCCCTATATTGTGGCCGGACTGAATCCCATGCTCAACCTCTCGGGCAAGGATACGGACATCCTGAAGCTGAAACGCTACGACTGCTACTTAGAAGTAGGTATCGGCTGCGACTTCTATCTCCCCTTCTTTAAACTGCGCCCCGAGCTGAAGTTCGGCTACAGCCTGATGGATGCGCTCGACACGAAGCATGCCGACAATATCAAAGACAAGAATTTGCTGGCATATTCGAAGTCGGTGAGCAAGGCGCAGACAAAGTTCATTGCCCTGACCTTCCACTTCGAGTAGGCCTTATTTCCTGCTGAGGCTGACCGTCATCTTGCCCACGAAGATGGCGTGCTTGCCGTTCTGGTCGACGGGGACAGCCTTGCCGTCGAGGTTGTTGGCATAGCGCAGGTCGTCGAAGTAGGTGTGCGAGTGGCCGCCTAATACGATGTCGATGTCGCGTGTGCCTTCCACTAAGCGGATGTCGTCGGTATCGTTGAGCGGCATGTCCCATCCGAGGTGCGAGATACAGACAATCATGTCGCACTTCTTGCGTTTGAGGATGTCAACGACGCGGCGTGCCTCACCAACGGGGTCTTTGTAGACAACCCCTTGGCAGTTGTCTTTCATCACCAGTCCTTCCATTTTCGGGCATAAGGCGAAGACGCCAATCTTCACCCCCTTGCGCTTCAAGATGACGTAGTCTTTGGTCAGTCCTTCCACGGGCGTGCCAGTGAAGTCGTAGTTGGAGCAGACAATGGGGAAGTTGGCCTTGCGGAAGATGCGCGCCATGTTGTCCAGTCCGAAGTCGAACTCATGGTTGCCGATGGTGCCGGCATCGTAGTGCATCATGTTCATCAGCTCTATCTCGATGTCGCCCTTGTAGAGGGTGAAGTAGGGTGAGCCTTGGCAGAAGTCGCCGCTGTCGAAGAGCAGCAGGTCGGGGTCTTTGCGGCGTTCTTCTTTCAGGAAGTTGATGCGTCGGAGGAAACCACCCCTGTTGGCCAGCGCCGTGTCGGCCAGGTTAGGGCTCAGCGGATAGATGGTGCTGTGCGTGTCGTTGGTGTGCAGGATGGTGAGCTGCTTCTGAGCGTTCGCAACGAGCGAACACATCACTATACCTATTATAATATATACTCTCTTCATAATGTCAATTATCAATTATCAATTATCAATTCTCAATTGTAATTCGTCCTTCTATCTGGCTGTCAACGACGATGCCCTTGGCCGTCTGTTCGCGGAAGAAGTCCATGATGATGAAGCGTACGTTGTTGCTCACCTCCTGTGGTGAGTTGACGTCAGTCTTGTCCTTAAAGGCCAACATCTTGTCGTTGCCCTGAGCGACATAGTCGATGGTGGCGATACGGTAGCTGGCCTTCGGGTCTATCTCTTTGCCGTGCAGCCGTGCTGAAACGAGTTCATGCTGACTGTTGACGACCAGACGGACACCCTTGCTGACCGCTTCTCCGCCCGTTGAGGCCACTTGTCGGAACAGCTCCAGCAGCTTTTCGCCCGTGAGTGTGCAGAAGCAGATCTTGTTCTCGAAGGGTGCCACTTCGAGCACATCGCCATACGTCACGTCGCCCTTGGCCAGCGCAGCACGGATGCCCCCCATGTTGTACAACCCGAAGTCGGGCTTCTCGCCATATTTTTCGCCCGCCCAAACGAGGATATCGGCCAAGAGGTTGGACAGCTCGCTCTCCGGGCGGCTGGCAGCCATGAAGCGAGCCACCTGTCCCATGACAGGTCCCATCATGCTGTCGACCACATGTTTGTATGGTTTCATGAACTGCTCGGCCTGTTGGTCGGCCGGTGCATCGTAGCGACTGTCGATGAGCTCACGGCTGCGGCTGATGTCCGTCACCTGGTAGTGGGTGGTGCACGAAGCCAGGAGCATCATGCAGGTGATGACGCATACTGTTTGTTTCGTTTTTGTTGCTTTCATATCCTTTTTTTTTGTTTATAGTTTTTTATAGTAGCTATAGTATTTATAGAATCTATAGTATCTATAGCATCTATAGTTTCTGGGGGCAAAGATACAGTTTTTTTTTGAGAAAGTGGGTGGGAAGGCGGAATTTTATGAATAATTCTTCATGCGGACACAATAAAAAGGGCATGTTTCGCGTTAAAGAGATATGACACTCGAAGAATTATCCAGCCATATCCGAAAGACATTCGGCTTTGTTCCCACACGCGAGCAAGAACAGGCCATCCGTCAGTTCTGTCTCTTTCTGACTGACAGGGATAACCATACCGTGATGATGATGCGAGGCTGCGCCGGAACGGGCAAGACATCGTTGGCCGGAGCTATCGTCAGGGCATTGAGGACCCTTGGGCAGAAGACGGTGTTGCTGGCTCCCACGGGCCGTGCTGCAAAAGTGTTTTCGTTGCGCTCGGCGACGACAGGAGACGCTTGCCAGAGCAAGAATGCCGAAGTGCAGGCTTTCACCATCCACCGCCGTATCTACCGCAGCATGGTGGGAGTGAGCATGGCCGATGCCACCTATCGGCTGAACGACAACCTGCACACCGACACCCTCTTCATCGTCGACGAGGCCTCGATGATTGCCAACACGCCTACGACGGCCACCGTATTCGGTATGGGCTGTCTGCTCGACGACCTTGTGCGCTATGTCTATTCGGGCCGCAACTGCAGGCTGATGCTCATCGGCGACGCGGCCCAGTTGCCTCCTGTCGGACAGGAAGAGTCGCCGGCACTGAGTATACAGGTCATGGCGGGCTATGGCATGAAGGTGTACTCATGCGACCTCAACGAGGTGTTGCGCCAGAGTGCGGGCTCCGGCATCCTCTACAACGCCACGCTGATCAGAGGCTATATGGAAGGTGGGCTGCCCAAGGTGCGTCTCACGGGTTTTGCCGATGTCGTGGTAGTGCCTGGCAATGAGCTCATCGAACAGCTCAACACCTCTTACTCACGGGTGGGCATCGACGATACGATCGTGGTGACACGCAGCAACAAACGCTGCAATATCTATAACCAAGGCATCCGCTCCACTATCCTCGACCGCGAGGAGATAATCTGCACAGGCGACCAGCTGATGGTGGTGAAGAACAACTACCACTGGAAGGAAGGGAGCTTTATTGCCAATGGCGACCTTGCCGTGGTACAACGGGTGAGGAATATGCGACAGCTCTACGGCTTCTCGTTTGCCGATGTGTGGCTCCGTTTTCCCGACTACGACGACGAACTGCAGGCCACCGTCATCTTGGATTGTCTCATGAGCGAAGCACCCGCCTTGACACACGAGCAACAAGAACAGCTCTACAACGAGGTGATGGCCGACTATGCCGACATTCCCCTGAAGGCCGACCGTCTGAAGGAACTCAAGGCCGATGCCTACTATAATGCCTTGCAGGTGAAGTATGCCTATGCCGTGACCTGCCACAAGGCGCAGGGCGGACAGTGGGCGCATGTCTATCTGGACCAAGGCTATATGACCGACGACATGCTCACGCCCGACTATATCCACTGGCTCTATACAGCCTTTACGAGAGCCACCGAAAAATTGTTCTTGGTCAACTGGCCCAGTACACAAATAGAAGACGCCCCTTCCTCATGAGAAGAGAAAGGGGCGGTTGGCTAAGTGTATGAGAGCTTCGCATTATTTCTTCTGGAATGGACGGATGCTAACACCGGCCATAATGCTGGCTCGCTTGGTATAGGGATTGGCGTTGAACTCCATATAGACGGGCACATGGAAGCCTTTGGCGTTGATATCCTTCGTAGCACGGATGGCTGCTTCGACAACGGCCGGTCCGTCGGCATAGAGATAGTCGGTGACGCTGTCGTAGAAGATGTTGCCTTCAACAGGTGTCTCGTACGACGACGATTCGGTCGGGGTGAAGCCTACGCGGCCCTGCCAGTCGAGACCTGCCAGGCGGAACGGAACGGTGAGCAGGAAGATGGTGGAGAAGGCACGTTTGCCGTCTTTCTTGAGATCGTTGCCGCCAAGGATGGTGTAAGCCTGCAGGTCGAACCACTTGCACCCGTAGCCGAGGTTGGCTTCAAACTGATGGCCCGTCTCTTCCTTGACGAAGTGGAAGTAGCGGTTCATCCAGTCGGCATTCGACATCCAGTGGCTGCCCACGCTGATGTTCAGTCCGAAAGGAGCCTTATATCCGGCATAGAAGTCGATGCGCTCCTTGTCATCCTTGTCGAAGCTCTTGCTGGCGAAGGCATCGAAGAAGAGTCCGAGATAGCTGATACGGCCATGAGGTTGGATGCTTACGCCTCCATAGTCCTGTCCGCGCCAAAGATGTTTTGTTACGAGGTCGACACTGAGGTCGGCAGTAGGTTTCTCCTGCGCCTGTGCAAAAGAGGGTAGGGCGATGATGGCAGCGGCCATCAGCATTTTTTTCATGTTCAGTTTCATTTTCCTTTTATTTTTAATTCAAACGTTTGGCAAAGGTATAAACAATGCGCTGAATTGGCAAATAAATTCGTTTATTTTTCTTTCTATTAACGTTTGTTGTATGTCGTATTGTTGCCCATATCATAGAAAAGCATTACCTTTGCAACGATGAACAGACACTTTACGACCACCATCCTTGAATGGTTCGCCGAGAATCGCCGAGACCTGCCTTGGCGTGAGACATCCGATCCGTACGCCATCTGGCTGAGTGAGATCATCCTGCAGCAGACGCGCATCCAGCAAGGCATGGCCTACTGGCAGCGCTTCATGGAACGCTGGCCCACGGTGGAGCAACTGGCAGCCGCCACGGAAGACGAGGTGCTGCGTCTTTGGCAGGGCTTGGGTTATTATACCCGGGCGCGCAACCTGCATGCTGCAGCGCAACAGATTGTGGCGATGGGCGGATTCCCCACAACCTTTGAGGGCATCAGAAGTTTGAAGGGCGTGGGCGACTATACGGCGGCAGCCATCGCGTCGATCGCCTTCGGGCTGCCTGTTGCTGTTGTCGACGGTAATGTCTATCGCGTACTGGCTCGTCACTTCGGCATCGACACCCCCATCAATACAACAGAGGGGAAGAAGCTTTTTGCCGCCTTGGCACAGGAGATGCTGCCACCAGACCGCCCTTCCGACTACAATCAGGCCATGATGGACTTCGGGGCCATCCAGTGTACGCCCACATCGCCCCGTTGTCTGCTCTGTCCACTCATGGAGAGTTGTGAGGCCTTGCGGAAGGGTAGGGTGGGCGAACTGCCTGTCAAACTGAAGAGACTGAAGATACAGACGCGCCATCTTACCTATATATATATAAGGTATAAGGGCGAGACGGCCATCCACCGACGGGGCGAGGGCGATATCTGGCAAGGTCTGTGGGAAGTATTGAGCATTGAACATTACCAAGCCCCAAATGTTCAATGTTCAATGTTCGATGCTCAATGTATAAGAAAAAACGTACGTCACGTCCTGACCCATCGCATCATCCTGGCCGACTTCTACTTGTGGGAGCCGGAAGAGCGGCCATCGTTGCCCCAGGACTATATATGGGTTGATGAGAAAGAGCTTGACAAGTATGGTGTTCCACGACTGGTTGAACGGCTGTTCGAAGAGGTGAAAAAATGTTTGCAACAACGCTGAAATTCATAATTTTGGTAGAAAAATGTCATTCTTATTGTGTATTTGCGCATAAATTTGTAATTTTGCAGCTGAATTTGTAAAACTCAGTGAATATGAAGAAGATTTTGACATTGGTAGCGGTAGCTTTTCTCGTCGCCGTGAGTGTGAACGCTCAGGTGATGAAGTCGGCCGATTTGGAGAAATACGCTAAAGAGCGCTATGGCGACAAATGGGTTGATGCAGCCATGAATATTGCTGCAGGACTCACCCTCGACAAGAACGAGAGCCTCACCTATCAGGAGGTGGTGCCGGCACCGGGGAAGACGCGCCAGCAACTCTATGTGGCGCTCAACTACTGGGTGACGTCTACGTTCCGTGACAAGCAGGCCATCACCTTGAACGACAAGGAGGCCGGATGTATCATCGTTACGTCGACCATCGCCGACATTGTCAGTCACATGGGTACGCTGAACAAATATTCGGTCAGCATCACACCCGTCATTCGCTTCGACATCAAGGACGAGAAGATTCGCGTCACCTATACCGTGCAGAACTACGACATCCTGAGGGATATCAGTGGCGGATGGCTCAGCATTCCTGACAAAGAGGAAAAGACTTTAGGCGATTCGAAACGTAAGAAGGACGACAAGACCAATGCGATGCTCTATGACGAGCAGTGGGAGATAGCCCACCACTATCCCTTCGTAGAGAAAGATGCGCAGAAACGCACGTGTGCCAAGGCGCTCGTCATGACCCATGCCTATTCGAACGCTATCATCGACAAGCTGGAGGAAGCCATCCAGAACGGTATCGTAGGCAACGAGGACGACGACTGGTAATGTCTGAACTCCTGAACTCCTGTACTCCTGAACTCCTAAAAGAAAATTCAATACATCAAGAAAATATGAGTTTAAAGATTGTTGTACTTGCCAAGCAAGTACCTGACACAAGAAACGTGGGCAAGGATGCCATGACGGCTGAAGGAACGGTCAACCGTGCCGCCCTGCCCGCCATCTTCAACCCCGAAGATTTGAATGCCTTAGAGCAAGCACTCCGTCTCAAGGAGCAGCACGAAGGCTCTACAGTAGGAATCCTGACGATGGGACCGCCGCGTGCCGGCGAGATCATCCGTCAGGGACTTTATCGTGGTGCCGATACAGGCTGGCTCCTGACCGACCGCCTCTTTGCCGGAGCCGACACACTGGCCACATCGTATGCGCTGGCCACGGCTATCCAGAAGATAGGCGATGTAGACATCGTCATCGGCGGCCGACAGGCTATCGACGGCGATACCGCTCAGGTGGGTCCGCAGGTGGCACAGAAGCTGGGTTTGAATCAGGTGACCTACGCTGAGGAGATCCTGAAGGTGGAGAACGGTAAGGCACTCATCCGCCGCGTCATCGACGGTGGTGTTGAGACCGTAGAGGCCCCACTGCCCGTGGTGGTCACGGTGAACGGTTCGGCAGCCCCCTGCCGCCCGTGCAACGCCAAGCTGGTGATGAAGTATAAGCGGGCCACATGTCCGATGGAGCGCCCGCAGGAAGGAACCGCCTACGACCATCTCTACGAGGAGCGCCCCTACCTGACGCTGAACCAGTGGTCGGTGGCCGATGTCGACGGCGATCCCAACCAGTGCGGTCTGGCCGGCAGTCCCACGAAGGTGAAGGCCGTGAAGAACATCGTGTTCCAGGCCAAGGAGTCGAAGACCCTGACAGGTGCTGATGAAGATATCAACGGCCTCGTCCAGGAATTGTTGAACGAAAAAATCATAGGATAAAAAGCCTCACCCCCTTACCCCTCTCCGAGTGAGAGGGGCGTAGAATGTACAGAGTGATATATACTTAGCCATCATGAGTTACGGGTATCAGACGGCAGCGCCGGATAGATATGACATTCTGAAAGAGTTTGCCAGACAAAACAGAAAGAATATGACACCTTCCGAACAGGCTCTGTGGAATGCGCTGAGAAAGAGTCTGGGAAGTTGGAGGTTCCGACGCCAGCATCCTATAGGAGATTATATAGCTGACTTTATATGCTTGTCTGAAAAGCTCGTTGTCGAGGTGGATGGCGAATACCACAACACCGAAGAACAGCGGATAGATGATAAGGTAAGGACTCACAGTCTGCGACAAATGGGCTTCCGTGTCATTCGTTTCAGTAATCAGGAAGTTGATGCAGATATCATTTCTGTCATCCGAAGAATCAAAGAAGAATTAACAAAAGATGTAACAATATGAATACAACAAATCAACAACAGGGCCTGAAAGATACCACGCCCCTCTCCCCTCGGAGAGGGGTTGGGGGTGAGGCCGTTTTTGTATATATCGAAGTGGAGGGCACCGTGGTGGCCGAAGTGTCGCAGGAGTTGCTCACCAAAGGACGCAAGCTGGCCAATCAGCTGGGTGTCGAACTGCATGCCGTGGTGGCCGGTACGGGCATCAAGGGGCAGGTGGAAGAGCAGATACTGCCCTACGGTGTTGACAAACTCTTCGTCTTCGACGGCGAGGGACTCTTCCCCTATACGTCGGCACCTCATACCGACATCCTCGTCAACCTCTTCAAGCAGGAGCAGCCGCAGATCTGTCTGATGGGTGCCACCGTCATCGGTCGCGACCTCGGTCCGCGCGTGTCGTCGTCGCTCACCAGCGGACTGACCGCCGACTGCACCGAACTGGAGATTGGTTCCTACGACGATGCCAAGACCAAGAAGCACTACGACAACCTGCTCTATCAGATTCGTCCTGCCTTCGGTGGCAACATCGTGGCAACGATTGTCAATCCCGACCATCGTCCGCAGATGGCTACCGTCCGCTCGGGCGTGATGCAGAAAGCCGTTTACGAGGGCGAGTGCCGCAAGGAAGTGGTCTATCCGAATGTTTCAGAATACGTGAGCCCCGAGGCCTACGTCGTCCGCGTGCTCGATCATCACGTAGAGGCTGCCAAGCACAACCTCAAGGGTGCGCCCATCGTCGTTGCCGGCGGTTATGGCGTCGGTTCGAAGGAAGGCTTCGACCAGCTGTTCGAACTAGCCAAGGTGCTCCACGGCGAGGTAGGCGGATCGCGTGCTGCCGTCGATGCTGGTTGGCTCGACCACGACCGTCAGATTGGTCAGACGGGTGTCACCGTCCATCCCAAGGTGTACATTGCATGCGGTATCTCCGGTCAGATTCAGCACATCGCCGGTATGCAGGATTCGGGCATCATCATCTCCGTCAATAGCGACCCCGATGCGCCCATCAACCGCATTGCCGACTACGTCATCGTCGGAACCGTAGAGGAAGTGGTGCCGAAGCTCATTAAGTATTATAGGCAGAACAGCAAGTGATCCATCGCACATCATACATCGTAATTCCTACATCGTAATTCGTAATTCGTACATCGCAATGGATTTCCTCTATCTTATCCTGCGTCTGTTGTTTTGTGTGCTGGTGGTGCTGGCTATGGCATACGTACCTTGGATGAAGTTCAAGAACTTCTGCAACACAAGGGTCAAGAACAAATACGCCAACTACTTCCTGCAGGGCTGCTTCGGCCTGCTCATCCTTTTAATCTTATTCAAATTAATCACTTTAATCGTATAATCGTTTTAACAGAATATGGCAAACTATTTTAGTGACCACCCCGAACTGGAGTTCCATCTGCACCATCCGCTGATGAAGCGTATCGTCGAGCTGAAGGAACGCAACTTTGCCGACAAGGCCCAGTTTGACGACGCTCCCGTCGACTACGACGATGCTATAGAGAACTATAAGCGCTTCCTCGACATCACTGGCGACGTGGCCGCCAATATCATCGAGCCCAACTCGGAGAGTGTCGACCTGGAAGGACCGCACCTTGAGAACGGCCGCATGATCTATGCTTCGAAGACCTTCGAGAATCTCGACGCCACCCGTAAGGCTGGCCTCTGGGGCGTTTCGATGCCGCGCCGCTATGGCGGTCTGAACATGCCCATCACTCCTTATTCAATGGCTTCGGAGATTGTCTCTACGGCCGATGCCGGCTTCCAGAACATCTGGTCGCTGCAAGACTGTATCGAGACGCTCTACGAGTTCGGCTCGGAAGAGCAGCGGCAGAAGTATATCCCGCGTGTCTGCGCCGGCGAGACGATGTCGATGGACCTCACCGAGCCTGATGCCGGTAGCGACCTGCAGCGCGTCATGCTGAAGGCAACGTATGATGAGAAAGAAGACTGCTGGCGCCTGAACGGTGTGAAGCGCTTCATCACCAACGGCGACTCCGACATCCACCTCGTCCTGGCACGTTCGGAAGAAGGAACGCGCGATGGTCGCGGCCTGTCGATGTTCATCTACGACAAGCGCAACGGCGGCGTCAATGTGCGCCATATCGAGCATAAGCTGGGTATCCACGGCTCGCCTACCTGCGAGCTGACCTATAAGAACGCCAAGGCAGAGCTTTGCGGCAGCACCCGTCTGGGACTTATCAAGTATGTCATGGCCCTGATGAACGGTGCCCGTCTGGGCATTGCTGCACAGAGCACAGGTCTCTCGCAGGCTGCCTACAACGAGGCTCTGGCTTACGCCAAGGAGCGTCGTCAGTTCGACACGGCCATCATCGACTTCCCCGCCGTCTACGACATGCTTTCGCGCATGAAGGCCAAGCTCGATGCCGGTCGCTCGATTCTCTATCAGACAGCCCGCTATGTCGACATCTACAAGGCCCTCGACGACATCGCCCGTGAGCGGAAACTCACTCCCGAGGAGCGTCAGGAGCAGAAGAAGTATGCCCGTCTGGCAGATGCCTTCACACCGCTGGCCAAGGGTATGAACTCTGAATATGCCAACCAGAACGCCTACGATGCCATCCAGATACACGGCGGCTCGGGCTTCATCATGGAGTATAAGAGCCAGCGCCTCTATCGCGACGCCCGCATCTTCAGCATCTACGAGGGAACGACGCAGCTGCAGGTGGTGGCAGCCATCCGCTACATCACCAACGGCACGATGCTGGGCATCATCAAGGAGATGGCCGAAGCAGAAGTGGCCGACAGCCTGAAGCCGCTGAAGGCTCGCATCGAGAAGCTCATCCCCATCTACGAGGATGCGCTCAACTATGTCAAGGAACTGGGCAACCAGGCTGCTCACGACTTCCTGGCCCGTCGTCTGTATGACATGACGGCCGAGCTGGTGATGTCGCTCCTTATTCTCGACGATGCCAACCGCGCTCCGGAGCTCTTCATGAAGAGTGCCAACGTCTATGTTCGGATGACCGAAGAGGACGTCATCGGCAAGTCAGCCTATATCAAGGCTTTCCAGGCTGACGACCTCCCCAACTTCGTTGCTCGCGAACAGGAGGCTTGATACCTTTTTGAATAGAACGCAAAGACGCAGAGGTTTTGTTCTCAAATACAAGAATAAAGCCTCTGCGTCTTTACGTCTTTGTGTTCTGCTTATTCGTACACGCGGTTGACCAAAGTGTGGAAGACCATTGACAAGTCGGAGGCGGTGCGCTGGGTGAGCATGTCATCGAGCAAAGGCTCACCCTTCGTCTGTTGGTGGATGAGCTCGCCGTTGTGCCAGTAGTAGCGTGTCTCGTCCTTCTCGCCGGTGAAGGCGTTATCGCCCTGCAGGAAGGCGAAGACGAGCTGTCCGCTCTCAGGGTCGAAGAGATACTCCTCGTAGTATTGCCGTGCGGCGGAGTTGTATCGCCGTGTGAGGAAGTGGAGCGAGGCCACCTCGTAGCCGCGCTCATCATCGAAGTCGGAGAGGTAGAAGTAGCGCTGTGTCTCGTACACCATACCCACACCGCCCACCATCTGCCGGCGGTGTATTTCCATATCCTCATACCAGTCTTGGTCTGGTTCTTCGCTGTGGGCCACCAGTTGTTTCGCTTCGGCATACATCCGGCGTATATCCTCTACCTGTGCCTTCACTTTCGGATCGGTTTGTGCGTGGACGACGGTGGTCAGCCATACGGCAGCAATCAATGTGAGAATCCTTTTTGCTTTCATTGTCGTTTTAAAGTTTGTTGGGTTTGTTATGTTGGTGCAAAGATACGATGAAGGCGAGAAACTACAAAACAAAACAGCTTTTATTTTCGTTTTTCATGTGATACTCTGCGTCTTTGCGTCGCTGTGTTCGAATAATAAAGGTGCCGCTGTCCTCGTGTTGAGGGCAGCGGCACACGCATCGTTTCAGGGGAGAGACTGAAGCTTAATAGTCTTCTTCCTCTTCATCGTCCCAGGCATTATACGTGCGGCGGGCACGGTTGTCTTCGTCGCTCTCGTCGGAATTGGGATCGGCCTTGAGGTCTTCACCGGTCACGCTGAAGTCGCCTAATACGGGTTGCAGTCGCAAGTCGAACACATCGACGCTGGGCTGCAGATATTCTTTCTTTGTCATAGTTGTGTCCTCCTTACTTTACTTGATTACTACCTTCTTACCATTGTTGATGTAGATGCCCTTCTTCGCTGGCAGGCTGTCGCCCACCTTGATGCCGCTCGGGGTGTACCAGTCGCCCTGGCCGAACATCTCTGCCGGCAGGTTGCCTATCGTAGTGGCTGTGCCACCCTCGCCGAAGTCGAGGATGAAGGTGCGGGCTCCCTCCGATTCGGCAAACTGGAAGTAGGCGCGGAAAGCCTTCAGCGTGCGGTCCTTACCGGTGTACTTCAGCGTGTTGTCGGCTGTCAAGTAGTAGATGTCGTCGTCGGCTGCTGTGATGTTGACCGGGTTGTAGTAGCCGATGAACTTCACGTTGCCGTCAGCCTTCTCGACAGTCTGTCCCTCGGTTGCTGTGATGATGCGGGCAGTAGCACCTAAGCCATAGCTGTCGAAAACGGGATTGACGATATTGTCTTCGCCACTTTCCCACTGGATGATATAAGGAGTACCAGCCGTAAGGGTCTCTACAGCATCGCCGAAGGTCAGCGTGATGGATGTGCCATCGACGGTTGCCTCCGAGAGCGTCTTCGCTGTGGCACCAGCCAGTTCGCTATTGGCAAGCGCTACGTTGAAGGGTAGCGTCAGCGTGTTCCAGTTGCCATCCTTGTAGAGCGTGCGACCATCGAGCATGAAGTTGGCCTGAGCGTTCGCCACGATCTTCTCCGTGTTGTCGCCATCGTCGGCCAGCTTGATAAGGTCGGCATCGACGTATGCGTTCAGCCCATGACGTGGGAGGAAAGGTACGTCGCCCACAATCCCCTCAGTCGAAGGTTCTTCTGTAAACGGGTTCGTCGAGTAAACGTAAAGTTCCTCTGTTTGCGTAACCTTGACGAAAGCAGCCTCTCCGGGAGCTAATTTCACGAATACAGGATACATTTCAAATGCATCACCACTGGCATTCAGTTTGTAGAACTCAGAATCCCAGTCGATGTTTCCCTCTACAACATTGAACATGTATACTGAATACGAGAATGGATTGCCAACCAGTCTCCAGTCATTGAAAGAGTATGTTGCGGAACCATCGTATGTGATGTCTAAAGTTGCATTCATCACTGGATAGATGCTACCTGTGAACTTCAGCGTCTTGTCTTCCTTGCTGGCATACAGATAGCCGTTGCCGACAGTGTTGTTGGCGAATTCTATATTATTAGGCAATTGCATGTCGAATATAGACATACCAAAGGAACGCCACTCGTTTGTCTGGTTTGCCAAGAAACGGAAGTAGTCGTAGTCGTTGGAGAGCAGGTTTTCTACTTCTTCCGAAGAGGTGATACCTGTGATGGGTGAAGCAATTAGGTAGTAGCCATCGCGTGTTCCCGTGTATCCCTTGATGTCCTTCTCGAAGGTTACCACGAGTTCGTTGCTATTCTGCTTCAGCTCGCCACCGTCCTTGATGGTGATGCTGCCGCCGTCGATTGTCACTTTGTTTGCCAAGGCTATCACTCCTGCGGGGATAGTGGCATTGGCCTGGATAGTCAGGTTGCAGGTTGCTGTCGGCACTCCTGCGGGCAGCCAGTTCTCGGCTACATCCCAGTTGCCTTCGGTGATGAAGAACTTGTCGTTCTCCGTCAGCGTGGTGAAGGTGTCAATCGGCGTACCGGCGTTCTCTTCGCCGTCCTTGATTCCGATGACGGTGTATTCGTACTCCGTGCCCATCTCTAAGCCGGTCAGTTCGACAGATGTGTCTTCTGTAGCAATCTCTATCCATTCGCCGGCGGGGATGTCATCACCGTAGATGCCGAAGTCATCGATGAGCAGATAGTTGCAGTCATAGCTGACATGGTGGATGGCGATGTAACCTTGCTGTCCTTCGTAGGCACTAAGGTCGATGCTGACTTCTGACCAGTTGCCTGTAGCTTGTGTCATGGCTCGTAGCGTGGTGGTGAAGGTGCTGATGCTGTTGTCGCGTACGGACAAGAGTACTTCGTAGCTGTCAGGGTAGCCAGCAGATGTTGTCTCCCAGAACTTTAGGGTTCCTCCAAGTTCTATTTGTGGCGTGATAAGCCAGTTGTCGGCATTGTATGTGTTGCTTGCCCAACTCCATGCACTGGCTGCATACGAACCGCTATACGCTGAAATGCTTAGGTTGTTGCTCGGATTGTAAATGTACCATCCAGTTGACTGTGGTGCTTCGCCTTCTGTATAGATAGTCCACTGGTCGAGTCCATTCTCGAAGTCATCAAAGAATATTTTTTCCTGACTGGCAGGAATGCGGTACTTCACCTTGTAGCTGTCGTTCTCGCCCTCCCAGCTGATGGTGGCCGTGGTGTGCTGGGCGTCGACATTAACATTTGTAGGCAGCGGGTTGCTCGACACGGTGGTGAAACTTGTTCCTACCCATGCGCTGGTGCCGTCGGCATAGATGGCCTGCACCTCTACTTGGTAAGAAGAATCATCGTTAAGTCCAGTAAGGGAATATGGGCTATTGGCATCATTAACTGTTATCCATTCGCCTGTTTCACCAATGCCAGTGACTGTAATATTATCAACATTCAAGCGGAACATGTCTGTACAGTCGAAGTGTCGAATAGCGATATAACCCTTTTGGCCCAAGTATGCATTCAGGTCAGCGGTGTATTCTACATATACGCCAGTGGCGGTTGATTCTGCTACCAGCACATTTGTGAAATCGCCCACATTTTTACCTGTAGTTGAGAGGTAGATTGCGAATTTCTCTGCAGTCCAATCTGGATCCTGGGCTCGTACCCAAAGTCTCAAAGTACCCAGAAGGTCTATCTGTGGTGAAACCAGCCAGTTGTCGGGCGTTAAAGCAGTATTATAATAACTTGCTGATGTAGCGCATGATGCATCAAACACAGTCGGGTTACCTGCTCCGTCTACACCTGTTTCTGAAGTGAAAATAAACCAGCCATAGCCGTCGCCGTCAGCATCAATAGTTGTCCATCCGTCAGGCAGGTCAGAGCTACCTTCAAAATCCTCTGATAATACAACTTCACCCTCTGAAATTGTCCTGTAGCGCAGGTTGTAGCTGTCGGCCGAGCCTGTCCAGCTGACGTCAGCAGAGTTGGTCGTGACATTATTGGCTGTTACGTTGGTGGGCTTAGCAAACTGTTCCAGTGTGGTGAAGCTCACGGCGTCGCTCCAGTTGCTCTTCTCCTCGCCGACCACGGCGCGCACCTTGGCGCTATAAGCCGTCTCGGGTGTCAAGCCAGTCAGCGTGAAGGGATTGCTGTCGGCAGCAATGACATTTTCCTCATCGGCGTTCAGACATATCTCCCACTGTGTGGCCTCGCCAGCCTGTGTCCAGCTGAGCTGGGCGCTGTTGAAGGTGATGCCAGAAACAGCCAGCTCGGTGGGCTTCTGTGCTGCAGCGACGGAGCAGTCCATCTTGTAGGACTTAAACACTGCATTGCCGGTAAGAGTGGAGCCATCGGCAATGTTGACAATATCATTGTCGTTGATGTCTTTGATGACAAAGCTGGTTTCGCTAGAATAATTGCCTTTTACCCAGATGAAGTCATAATCCTCACCGCAGCACAGGGCTACCGTTCCCGTTGCAGAAGCGCCTGAGGCTATTGTCAGTGTGGCGATGACCTTGCCGGAGTTGTGATGCACGACATTGATGGCATTGCCATTCCATCCGTCACCGTAGCTGTCAGTCAGCTCATAGCTAATCAAGGCTTGGTCTTCAGGAGCGCAGATTTCTGTAACAAAGCTCACGGGACTCGTCCAGTTGCTCACGTCGCCGCCACCGCAGTTGGTACGCACACGTATCTCGTAAGCTGTTGCGGGATCAAGGCCAGTCAGCGTATAGGGATTGGTGACATTCTCTGTCACCGTACCGTTCACCTCGATGTCGAAGTTGTCGGCATCCGATGTCCAACTCAGCACAGCCGACTCCATCGTGACATTGCTGACGGTCACGTCAGAAGGTTTCGGAATAGAACCAATCGCAGTGAAGCTGAAGTCATCGAAGTACAGATAAAACGCATCTGTATAGACATACTGAATAGCTATTCGCTTTGTACCAGCTGGGAATGATTTCTCATATTGCTGCCAAGAATTCTCGCCAAGAATTTCTTCGCCATAGGTAAACAAACTGGCATCGGTCACACTCTCATCTGTAGTATATCCCACCTTAAAGTGTTCTGTGTAGGATGAGCTGTAGTTCTTGAACCAGAAAGACACTTCGATGCCATTGTCGCCACCAGTGAAAATTGGCGAGAGGAGGTAGGCATTCTGTTCAGAATAGTGAAATCTGAAGCCATAGTCGCCATTCTGTTTGGCATCAGAGCTAATCCCTGTGTTTGCATGAGTCGCTCCCTGCAGCACCCACCCAGCGGCTGCCAGGTCGTTGTTCTCGAAGCCATACTCGTAGGGTAGGGCCTGTTGTGCTCTTGCATATCCTATGCAGGACAGCAGGAGCGTTATGAATAGTAAGAATTTTTTTGTCATAATACGCTTGTTTTTAAGTTTTGTAATGTTGTGATATGCTTGATGTTTCGATTTGAAATGAATATAGAGTAGATAAGTATGAATGTTTCAATATGCAAAGGTAAACATAAATATTCAAATCACCAAATTTTTTGTCACTTTTTTGTATGTTGCATGCAAAAATGTTTTATTGTTGCAAGAATATTCTGTTATTATCAAATAAAGGTTGATGTCTGGTCATGCGGTGACCAGATATCGGTCGAATTCTTGGTCAACAAGAATGACTTTCTCAAAAAAGGGGGGGAGTTGGCTATCCGTCGATTTCCTCGTATTCTACGTATTCGCCCTCGTCGTCGCTGATGATGCGGCGGTTGGCCTCTTCGGGCGAGCGCCGGTCGGAGATGTTGCCGTTGGTGTTGACGGAGTTGCCGTAGGTGTCCGTATGGCGTTGGGAGCGGTCGCCCCGAATGCCGTTGAAAAGCTGTCGGGCCGACCAGAGCAGTCGGACGACGATAGCGATGAACAAGATGGCGCCAACGATGATGATGAAGAAAAGGCCTTTCAGCAGTATCATACCTTATTATTATATACGGTGAGGATGCCGGAGAGCAGTACGTACCAGGCGATGACAATCGCGATGCCCGGAATGCGGAAGATGAGGAGCAGGAGGAGCGATGTGCCGGCGAAGATGTACTTCACCTCGTTGCCGTGCCATCCCCATTGCTTGAACTTCAGGGCGAACATCGGCAGCTCGCTGACAAGGAGGTAGCAGCTGACGAGCTTCATGGCCAACACGGCGGGGAGCATCCAGCGCGACGACTCCAGGAGGGTGCCGCCGCCGACGATGAGCGAAGCCCAGAAGAGGGCGTTGGCCGGTGTGGGCAGTCCGATGAACGAGGTGGTCTGCCGCTCGTCGAGGTTGAACTTCGCCAGTCGGAGTGCCGAGAAGGCTGCCATGAGGAAGGCGGCATAGGGTAGGGCGTTGCGCAGCGGTTCTATGGGGCCGGGATATTCCATCACCTTGAGCTGGAAGAAGAGCATGGCTGCGGGAGCCACACCGAAGGTGACGACGTCGGCCAGCGAGTCGAGCTCCTTGCCGATGGGCGACGATACCCGGAGCAGGCGTGCCGTCATGCCGTCGAAGAAGTCGAAGACGGCTCCGGCAACAATCCACAGCAGTGCCATCGACGGGTTGCCGTAGAGTGCAAACGTCGTTGCGATGCAACCTGAGATGAGGTTGCAGCAGGTGATGCTGTTGGGGAGATGTTTTTTCATGAGGAGTTCAGGAGTTCGGGAGTTCAGAAGTTCGGGAGTTCAGGAGTTCGGGAGTTCAGGGGTTTGGCAGTTTGGCGATGATGGTCTGGTCGCCCGTGGTGGACTGTCCCATCTTGACGCAGACCTCCGAGCCTAAAGGCAGGTAGACATCGACACGCGAGCCGAACTTGATGAAGCCCAGGTGCTCGTCGATGTAGCAGTCTTCTTCGGCCTTGGCGTAGGTGACGATGCGTCGTGCCACAGCTCCTGCTATCTGTCGGCAGAGAATCTCGTACCCATCCTCCGTTTCGATGAGTACGTCGGCGTGCTCGTTCTCCTCGCTGGCCTTGGGGAGCCATGCCTTGTGGAAATTACCATTCTGGTGGTATACCTGCTTCACCTTTCCGTCGACGGGGAACCAGTTGGCGTGAACGTTGAAGAGGCTCATGAAGATGCTCACCATCAGGCGGCGGTCGTGGAAGTAGCGGTCTTCGTCGACCTCTTCGATGACGACCACCTTGCCGTCGGCAGGTGCTACGACGATGCCTTCCGTGTCTTCACCGCTGAAGTAGCGGATGGGGCAGCGGAAGAAGTTCACCATGATGCAATAGACGGCTATCATGAGGCAGACGTAGACGTCGAAGACGATGCCGGTACCCAGTGTGTAGGCTATCAGCGCTCCGACGGCTAAGATGCCGCAAGCTGTGTAAATCAGCGTGTTGGTGCCTTCTCGGTGAAGGCGTATGTTCTTGATCTTTCTGATTCTTTTTCCCATTTCGCTTGGCGTTAATGCACAAATCGCTTGCAAAGTTACACATTTCTCGTTAAACAAAGAATTTTTTACAAAACATTAACATCGTTGGTAGGGCGGCTGAAGTTTCTTGTCATTTTTTTTCTATTTTCGTTGGTGGATTGAGAAAAAAGGCGTACATTTGCAAACAGAAATCAGGAAAAAAACTATGGATAGTCATCAATATAGAGTAGATTTGCCAGAATCTTCTGATATGGCCTCCGAACCTGTAGGCTTTTACAATGATGCGGCATACAGGATTCGGCATAGTGCCATAGTGTCGGAGATAAGTCGTTTGGGAAAGAACGAAACCATCTGGCTTATTCGCACCATGCAACAGCATTTGGAGGATTTGTCGCAGAAGAATGGCAGTAGAGCGTCATTCTGTGAGCCTGATGCGTTGGAGGCGCTTGATGAATTGAGCCTGCTGGTTACAGAAAGCGGAAAGACGGCAAAGGAATTGGTTGACGAATACCTGCGGGAAAAATATATGGTATGAGACTGTTCTTGGATACAAATATTGTAGTAGAGTATCTGGAGCATCGTCGATACTTTCATGAGGTTAGGCTGATTCTTGAAACGATTCGCGATGGACAGAACGAAGGCTTCGTTTCTCAGGGGTGTATCTATACATTGGTATACCTTCTGGAAAGGGTATTGAAGACACGGAACATCCATCGGCCAGAGCAAACGATGATACTTCGAAGAATGATGTCGTCTATCATCCGATTGTTTACCCCCATAGGGATAGGCAGAAGAGAAATGTTGGACGCAATGACCAATCTGCAGTTTGATGATCTTGAGGATAGCTTGCAGCATCAATGTGCCGTAGAGAGTCAATGTGGAGTCTTGCTTACAATAAATGTCGATGATTATAAGAATGTAGATCAAACACAGATAGAGGTACTTTCGCCATCAGCTTTTGTGGAGCAATATTTAAGAAAAGAATAGGGAAAATGGAAGATTTCGTACATCTGCACGTACATACATACTACTCGATACTCGACGGACAGTCGAGCATCAAGGCACTGGTGAAGAAAGCCGTCGGCAACGGCATGCGTGGCATGGCCGTGACCGACCATGGCGACATGTTCGGCATCAAAGAGTTTTTCGACACCGTCAGCGGTGACAACAAAGACCGCAAGAAGGCGGGGCTCGAACCCTTCAAGCCCATCTTCGGATGCGAGGTGTATGTAGCCAACGGCAAGAAGGAGAGCAAGGACAAGGCGAAGGGCGACGACCGACGCTACCACCTCATCCTCTTGGCGAAGAACTATCAGGGCTACAAGAACCTTATTAAATTGGTATCGCGCGCGTGGGTGGATGGCTTCTATACCCGTCCGCGTACCGACCACGACGACCTGGAGCGCTATCACGAAGGAATCATCTGCTGCTCGGCCTGCCTGGCCGGTGAGGTGCCCAGGCGCATCCTTAACGACGACATCCAGGGGGCGGAAGAACTCATCTGGTGGTATAAGAACCTCTTCGGCGACGACTACTATCTCGAGCTGATGCGCCACGAGGTGACCGACCCCAACATACGCGCCAACCGCGAGACATTCCCCCTGCAGCAGAAGGTGAACCGTGTGCTGATTGACCTGGCCCGCAAGCACGGCGTGAAGCTCATCTGCACCAACGACTGTCACTTCGTCGACCAGGAGAATGCTGAGGCACACGACCATCTGCTCTGCCTCTCTACCGGCAAAGACCTCGACGACCCCACCCGCATGCTCTATTCGAAGCAGGAGTGGTTCAAGACGCGCGAAGAGATGAACCAGGTGTTCGCCGACATCCCAGAGGCGTTGGCCAACACTATCGAGATACTGGACAAGGTGGAGTTCTATAGCCTCGACCACGACCCCATCATGCCCTTCTTCCCCATACCCGAAGAGTTCGGAACGGAAGAGCAGTGGAGACAGAAATACACCGAGGAACAGCTCTTCCTGGAGTTTACCAGCGACGAGAACGGCCAAAACCCGCTCCCCCGTGAGGAGGGCGAGAAGAAGATAGCCCATCTGGGCGGCTACGACAAGCTCTATCGCATCAAGTTCGAAGCCGACTATCTGGCCAAACTGGCCTACGAGGGAGCCAAGCAGCACTATTCGCCCACCGAGGAGCTGAAGATGGAAGAGGTAGAAGTGAAGACGGACGACGCTGATTCTTCATTTTTCATTCTTCATTCTTCACTTCCAAAGGAGGTAGACGACCGCATCCGCTTCGAGCTGCACATCATGAAGACGATGGGCTTCCCAGGCTACTTCCTCATCGTGCAGGACTTCATCAATGCCGCCCGCGAGAAATTGGGCGTGATGGTGGGGCCTGGACGTGGTTCGGCCGCTGGTAGTGTCGTGGCCTATTGCCTGGGTATCACGAAGATAGACCCGATGAAATACGACCTCCTGTTCGAGCGTTTCCTCAATCCCGACCGTATCTCGTTGCCTGATATCGACACCGACTTCGACGACGACGGCCGCGGAAAGGTGCTCAAGTGGGTGGAGGATAAATACGGGCACGACAACTGCGCACACATCATCACCTACAGCAGTATGGCCACGAAAAACTCCATCAAGGACGTGGCACGCGTGGAGAAACTGCCACTCGACCGCTCAAATGCGCTCTGCAAGGCCATCCCCGACCGTCTGCCCGACGGCATGAAGATGAACCTCAAGAATGCCATCAAGTGTACACCCGAGCTGCGCGACGCCGAGGTGTCGCAAGACCCGCGTGAGCGCAATACCATCGAATATGCCAAAATGCTGGAGGGAACAGTACGTGGTACGGGCATCCACGCCTGCGGATTCATCATCTGCCGCGACCCCATCAGCGACTGGGTGCCCGTGTCGACAGCCGACGATCCCGACTTCCGCGGACAGAAAACCAACTGCACACAATACGACGGACACGTCATCGAGTCGACGGGACTTATCAAGATGGACTTCCTCGGACTGAAGACACTCTCCGAGCTGAAGGAGGCTGTCAAGAACGTCAAGGAGTCGAAAGGCATCGACATCGATCTCGACACCATCCCTATCGACGACAAACTGACCTACGAGCTCTACCAGAAGGGGCAGACCATCGGTACATTCCAGTTTGAATCGGCGGGTATGCAGAAATATCTCCGTGAGCTGCATCCCACCGTCTTCGAAGACCTCATCGCCATGAACGCCCTCTACCGACCGGGCCCCATGGACTATATTCCCGACTTCATCAACCGCAAGAACGGGCGTGCCGAAATCAAGTACGACATTCCTTGCATGGAGAAGTACCTGAAAGACACCTATGGCATCACCGTCTATCAGGAGCAGGTGATGCTCTTGAGCCGACAGCTGGCCGACTTCACCCGTGGCGAGAGCGACGCGCTCCGAAAGGCAATGGGTAAAAAGAAGAAGGACATCGTCGACGCCATGAAGCCAAAGTTCATCGAGGGCGGCAAGAAGAACGGACACGACCCCGCCGTGCTCGACAAGATATGGAGCGACTGGGAGAAATTCGCCTCCTACGCCTTCAACAAGAGTCACGCCACGTGCTATTCGTGGGTGGCCTACCAGACGGCCTACATGAAGGCCCACTATCCCGCCGAGTTTATGTCGGCCATCATGACACGGCGTAAGGACGATATCAAGGAAATCACCAAGCTGATGGACGAATGCCGCGCTTTGGGTATCAAGACCTTAGGTCCCGACGTCAACGAGAGCCACGAGAAGTTCGGTGCCAACCAAAAGGGCGAGATACGCTTCGGACTTGCAGGTATCAAGGGCATGGGCGAGGCAGCGGCACTCTCGATTATCGACGAGCGCGAGAAGAACGGACCCTATAAGAGCATCTTCGACTTCGCCCAGCGCGTCAACTTCTCGGCAGTCAACCGTAAGGCTTTCGAGAGCCTCGTGCTGAGTGGAGGCTTCGACAGTTTTGGCATCCGCCGCGAGCAGTACTTCGGCTTCAACAACAAGGGGGAAATGTTCCTTGATGCGCTTGTACGCTACGGACAGCTTTACCAACAGGAGAAACAGTCGGCCATGAACTCGCTCTTCGGCGACATGGACTCCATAGAGATAGCCACTCCGCAGGTGCCGGAAGGCGATGAGTGGAGTACCATCGAGAAGCTCAACAAAGAGCGCGAACTCGTGGGTATCTACATTTCTGCCCATCCGCTCGACGACTATTCCGTCGTACTCAACGGCATGTGCAACACGCATTGCAACGAGCTTGACGACAAGGTTGAACTGGCCAAGAAGGAGGACATCAGCATGGGCGGCATCGTCACCGCCGTGAAAGAGCGATTCGGTAAGAGCGGCAAAAAGTTCGGCATCGTGACGCTCGAGGACTTCGAGACTTCTGGCGAGCTGGCTATCTTTGGTGAAGAGTGGGGACGCTGGCAGGGAATGCTCACAGAGGGATGCACCGTCTTTATTAAAGCAAAGTGCACCGACCCCTACAACCGTGGCACCTACCGCCTCCAGATTAGCGACATACAGTATCTGCAGACCGTCAAGGAAGAGCGCATCGAAAAGCTGACTATCAACCTGAAAGCCGACAAGGTGGATGCTGCCACCGTCAGCGACCTGTCAACGATGGTGAGCGACAACCCAGGCAGTACGCAACTCTTTTTCCAGATTGTCAATGCCGAAAACAACCGTCCCGTTACGCTCAGAAGCCGACTCAAGGGCGTCAACGTCAACCGCGAGCTCATACAGTTTATTGAGGCGAACGAAGATATGGAGTATCACATCAACTGACTTGGCAGCCTGTCAGTCGTCCACTCTGTGGCACACTCTTTGTATGATTCATCTACAACTTAACCCAATAAAAACAAACAACAATGGAAGTAAAAATCACAACTGAAAACCTCGAGACTTTGAAAAATGGCGACAAGCCACTGGTAGTTGACTTCTGGGCAACATGGTGCGGACCCTGCCGCATGATCGCTCCCTACATCGAACAGCTTGCTGAAGAGTACGACGGACGCATCGTCGTCGGCAAGTGCGACATCGAGGAAGGCGACAACGACGACATCGCCATGGAGTTCGGCATCCGCAACATCCCCACCATCCTCTTCTTCAAGGGCGGACAGGTGGTCGACAAGATGGTTGGCGCCGCCACCAAGGCCAAGATCCAGGAGAAGTTCGAAAAGCTGCTCTAAGCCGATTCGACAGAACCGAAAAAATCCCCCTGCAGCCGCAAGGCCACAGGGGGATTCTTACGTTCAGCCCATGTGTCAACGCTGGGGGTCACGCATGCGCCACTGTAGGAGGTCACGCTTCCCAGCGTGACACCTGCCACCGTTGCTACCTATGCGCTGTTGCGACGCTGGGAAGCGTCACCTCCTACATGTGCTTCTTGTGCGCTGTTGCAGGGGCGAAAACGCTGTTCCGCCCCTGCGAAGGCGTGATACCTGCCTCGCGTTCGGGTGAATTTGAAATTCGCCCGCAGAAGAAATGGGGATTTCGTTCGTCTACACATAGCAGATTTCCATCGGTGTTACTTCGGATATACATAAAGTATGTCCCTACATGTGGATGGCTTTTGGCATTTTGTCACACCCTCTTTTTTGGTTTTTTCTCTCTTTTTATTTGTGATGTCCGAATATATTTTGTACTTTTGCGGCAAAAAGAAGAAAAATGGCTAAGAAAGAATCATTTGCCTCTTTCGACAGCGTTATGCGCGACCTGAAGGCAGGTGTCTACAAGCCCGTCTACCTGCTCATGGGCGAGGAGGCTTACTATATCGACCGGCTGACCGACTATATCGCAGAGAACGCGCTGAGGGAAGAAGAGCGCGACTTCAACCAGACCATCGTGTTCGGTGCCGACGTCACGGCAGCGCAGGTGGCTGATATGGCGCGGCGCTACCCGATGATGGCTGAGCGACAGGTGGTCATCGTCAAAGAGGCGCAGAACATCAAGAACTGGGAAAAGATAGAGCAGTATCTCGAGAAACCGCAGCCAACAACCGTGCTCGTCTTCGCATACAAGAACGGAACGGTGGACGGAAGGAAGAAGATCACCAATATGGCCAAGCAGGTGGGCGTCGTGTTCGTGAGCAACAAGAAGCGCGACTACGAGTTGCCCAGCTTCATCACTTCCTACCTGAAGACGAAAGAATGTACCATCGACAACAAAGCCGCACTGATGATGGCTGAGCATATCGGCTCGGACCTCAACCGCATGACCTCCGAACTCGACAAGCTCGTCATCGCCCTTGGCAGCGACCGAAGAGTGACACCCGACATCGTGGAACAACAGATAGGTGTGAGCAAAGATTATAATGGTTTCGAACTGCGCAACGCCATCGCTTCACGCGACATTTTGAAGGCTAATAAAATTGTGAATTATTTTGACAAAAACCCAAAGAGTGGGGGACCGTTTATTTTGGTGCCAATGCTCTTCGGATTCTTCCAAAATTTGTTCCTCGCATACTACGCTCCGAGAAGAGACAACGAGAACGATGTGGCTCAATGGCTCGAACTCAGGGGTGGGGCATGGGCTGCCAAAGACTATGTGACGGCCATGAGAAACTACTCCGGAACGAAGGTGATGCAGATTGTTGACAAGCTGCGCCAGACGGATGCCAAGATGAAAGGACTCGACAATCCTAACACACCACCAGGGGAGTTGATGAGGGAGTTGCTGGCCTTTATCTTCCACTGATTTTCTCTTGGCGTTTTTTGTTGCCTTCCTGCTCCAAAACATACATTTACGGCACTTGTTTGTGGCGTTTTAGCTGCTTTTTAAAGCTATTTTCCTCTCTTTTTCCTGCCTAAATCAACTAAAAAAGGGCCTTACGGGGGTCCTTTTTTTCGTAGAATCCAATTTTTCATGAACATGTTTTTTGAGGTTAACGTGATGAAAAACTGATAGTTAGCTCGTTTTCGAGGCTCCATGCTTGGCGTATTTTGAGCCAACTCGCATCTTTGTCCAGAATAACGCGAAAATGAGCGATTTTGCCAATTTTGCTCCATTCAAGATTTAGCTTTCACAACTTTTAAAGGTTTGGTTTTGTTGATTTATAATTTTAAATTATCAAATAATCACAGTATAAAACACAAAACAACACCAATTTTAAATATGTAAATCTTGAATATTTGTATTTTGATTCGTGTTTTGAAATATGAATATTCGAAAATTAAAATGGATAGAAATAAGTATGCAATACTAATTATATATCTATAAAATACTGAAAACCAATAAAATAAAATGTTTTTACCAACTAAAGTAGCCTGAATATAGATTTCTAAAGCAACAAATTCTGCATATTCCCCATAAATAGGCCGTTATCGCAGCCAATTAGCCACCTAAAGACCAAATACTTAGCCCCAATTCGTAAAAATCTTCTTAATATCGATTTTTAATCATAAATTCACATTTGTATTTTGTAAACCTCAAAGTACAGCTTTGTTGATATACTTTCATAAACTTTAATTTTATAAATCTAATATCAATAAATCTAAAATATTTTCTACATTTGTTGTTTCTTTCAAATAAATACTTTACCTTTGTAAAATGAAAGCAAAACGGTCTTTTAGACCCGATTTTTGTGCTAAACACTAAAAATATGAAGGATAGAATCAAGCAGATCATGGAGAGTCAGCACATGACTCAACAGACATTCGCCAACTTCCTTGGGATGTCGGCGGCCTCGTTGAGTAGTATTTTCAACGAGCGCACCAAACCTACTCTTAACACCGTGGAGGCCATTCGCTCGAAGTTGCCCTCGATCAATCTGGAGTGGCTCATGTTTGGTAAGGGACCGATGTATGTCGATGGAAAAGACGATCAGGCAGAAGGTATCGTTGACGATCGGCCGAACCAGACGTCTGAACCGATGCTCGACTTCACCCCTACTCCAGAGGTGGCTGTGAGTCATCAACAACCTGCATCTCCAACTGGCTTTCGAAACGTGTCCAATCAGTCAAAAATAAATCTGAATTATTTTGACAAAACTAAACGTCAAATTACGGAGATTCGTGTGTTCTATGACGACCAGACTTGGGAGAGTTTTGTACCCAAGAAATAGATGCCGTGAAACATTGCAGGATAAAATACTTTGGTATTTTTCGTCCATCTCGTTTTTTCATAGTTTTGGCTTCGTCGAAGGTACTCTCATTCGGAAAAGAAAAGAAAAATCTTGTTTCTCTTGTCTTTTCGCTCACTTATTCGTAACTTTGCACGCAAAATATTATTAAGAATATGAAGAAGTATATCCTTGATCTGCGTGTCGTTTCGCTCACCCGTGTGCATCAGCGCTATGTACTTATCAAACTCACCAGCGATGCCGAGCTGCCCGAGATGCTACCCGGCCAGTTTGTGGAAGTGCGCGTCGACGCTTCACCCACTACTTTTTTGCGCCGTCCCATCTCTGTCCACTTTGTCGACAGGAAGCTCAATGAACTGTGGCTCTTGGTGGCTGTCGTCGGTGACGGCACACGCCATCTGGCTGAGTTGAGAGCTGGCGACACGTTGAACTGTGTCTTTCCGTTGGGCAATTCGTTCTGTCTGAATCCCCCTCACGACCCTGCCTCTGGCATTCTGCTTGTGGGCGGAGGTGTCGGTGTCGCCCCGCTGCTCTACTACGGCAAATGGCTCAACGACCGGGGTATCAAGCCGACATTCCTCTTGGGAGCGCGAACGTCGGCCGACCTGCTGATGCTCGACGAATTTAATAAGTACGGGCGCGTGTGCGTAACGACAGAGGATGGCTCGATGGGCGAGAAAGGCTTTGTTACCGACCATTCCGTTTGGGCGGCTGAGTCGTTCACGCAAATATCCACGTGCGGCCCTAAACCGATGATGGTGGCTGTGGCACGGATGGCAAAAGCTCGTGGCATCCGCTGTGAGGCCTCGCTTGAGAATATGATGGCGTGCGGCCTCGGAGCCTGTCTGTGTTGTGTAGAGAAGACCACCGAGGGCAATCTCTGTGTCTGCAAGGAGGGCCCGGTGTTCAGCACAGAAAGGCTGTTGTGGAATGAAGAATGAGGAATGAGGAATAATTAAGCATTAAGCAGATTATGGCTGATTTAAGAGTAAAGATACATCAGATGGAGCTGAAGAATCCCGTGATGACTGCATCTGGGACATTCGGCTATGGCATAGAGTTTGCCGATTTCGTGCCCCTCGACGAGTTGGGCGGCATCATCGTGAAAGGCACCACCCTTCATCCACGCGAGGGCAATGACTATCCGCGTATGGCCGAGACAGCCTCGGGCATGCTCAACTGCGTGGGACTGCAGAACAAGGGCGTAGACTATTTCTGTGAGCATATCTACCCCGAGGTGAAAGACATCGGGACGAACATCATCGTCAACGTCAGCGGTTCGTCGCCCGACGACTATGCAGAGTGTGCTGCTCGTGTGGCACAGTTGGAACGCGTTCCGGCTATCGAGCTGAACATCTCGTGTCCCAACGTTCGGCAGGGCGGCATGGCCTTCGGGGTGACATGCGAGGGAGCAGCTTCTGTGGTGCGTGCTGTCAGGCAGCGCTACCCCAAGACACTCATCGTGAAGCTCTCGCCCAATGTCACCAATATCGCCGATATCGCGCGTGCCGTAGAGGCAGAAGGAGCCGACAGCGTGTCGCTCATCAACACCCTGATGGGCATGGCCATCGACGTTGAGAAGCGTCGTCCCGTGCTGAGCATCGGCACCGGTGGACTGAGCGGACCGGCCGTGAAGCCCGTAGCCCTGCGTATGGTGTGGCAGGTGGCTCGTGCGGTGAAGGTTCCTGTGGTTGGTCTTGGCGGCATCATGACGGCCCGCGACGCCATTGAGTTTTTCATGGCTGGTGCTACGGCAATCGAGATAGGCACTGCCAACTTCATCGACCCGGCCGTGACCATCAAGGTGCGCGACGGCATCAACCGTTGGCTCGACGAGCATGGCTGCCAGTCGGTGCAGGAGATTATCGGCGTCATCAGCTGACAGCGCTCGCTCTTTTCTATCTCGAATTTGATAATGATAGAATAGGGGTAATTTCTATTGAGCACTAATTCGAGAGATGACTAAATAGTCGCAGCAATGAAACCATATCGGGTCATATTCAGCATTCTCTTGTGGATGGCTTTCTATGCAGGGAGCTATGCACAGCGCATTGCCATCATTGCCGACCCGCATATCCAGGATGTTGAGGGCCATCCCGAACTGGTGCGTACGTGGGAGTCGCAGGCACGGTCGACCCGTTTGTTCAACGAAAACTACTTCGCCTTCCGTGCCGCTCTCGACGATGCAGCCCGTCGGGGCATCCGATTGGTGATTCTTCCAGGCGACCTCACCGACAACGGGCAGCAGACCGCCTGCCAGGCCGTCACACGCATCCTTCATGGTTACGAGCGCCGCTATGGCATGCGCTTCTTCATGACCACTGGCAACCACGACCCCAACTATCCTGTCGGTATGCCTTGGGGACAGAAGGACTTTCTGGGCAAGGATGGTCGCCCACGGGTAATCTATAGCGATTCGTGCCAGTTCTTCCTGCCCAACAAGCCCCATGAGATGCTCACGCCCGACACCGTTGTCCCGGGGCTGCGCTGTCTGGGCTACGACGAGCTGACGGACGAATGGTGCGACTTCGGATTCCAGCCACGCGAGGATTTCCTCCTTTGGGAACGTCCCGTGAACACATCCCGCTATCCCGATGCTTCCTATCTTGCAGAACCCGTCGAGGGACTCTGGCTCTTAGCCATCGACGGCAGCGTGCACACGCCAAAGGCGGGGAGCGAGGAGCAAGGAGCAAGGAGTGGCGATAGCAGCCCAACGGTGAGCAATCCAATCGTGTGGAACGGCTCCTGGCCTGGCTATAACAACGTGATGCAGCATAAGCCCTTCCTCATCGATTGGGTGAAGGATGTTACGGCAAGGGCAAAGCGTCTGGGCAAACGGCTCGTGACATTCTGCCACTACCCGATGGTCGACTTCAACCGCGGTGCCACCGACATCGTCCGTGAGGCATGGGGCGAGAAAGCCTTCGACCTGACGCGTGTTCCTCGACCCGAGGTGGCGCAGGCCTTCCTCGATGCGGGTCTGCGGCTGCATATCTCGGGCCACATGCATCTGAACAATACCGCTCGCTTTCATGCTGGCGATGCATCCCTCATCGACGTGCAGGTGCCCTCCATAGCCGGTTGTATGCCAGCCTACAAGATTCTCACCATCCTGAACGACAGCATCTACGATTTCCAGACTGTCCGGCTTGACAGCGTCCCGGACTTTGATGTTTTCTTTCCGAGATACGGACTTTCCTCAGCTCCCCCCGCCACCTATCAACAGTTCTGTTCCGACTGGTTCGCCCAGCTGGTAGTGAACCGTTTTATAAAACAAGACCTGCCTCTTGCCCTGCAGACTCTTCTGCCCACGATAGGCGGCACCTATCCCGACGCTTCCTCACCTTCCGGCACCGCTTCTTGGACGGGCATCGATCTCGTCACCGATTTCTATCGGCTGCGCTTTGCCGCCCAGCTGGCACTGGCCGACATCCCGCAGGCACGCCTACGGGCTTACGAGGAATTCTTTTCGAGGAGCGGGGAGCGAGGAGCGGGGGACGCAATCGCTGATTTCGCCAAGGTGTTCCGCTGCATGCTCGATGGCCTTCCTACCGAACATTTCCGCGTCAATATTCACACAGGGAATTTGGTTGTATATCACAAGTAATAGCGTCGTATACAACTTGTATACGGGTGATATGAGGAGGATTAATCACTGCTCCTTCATGCTTCTATTTCCTCGGCAGCCAGTCTCGTAGTAACGGCTGCAGCTCCAGAAGGCGTGACCTTGGTTACTGCCTCGCTTAGCATAGCGTTTCACCATCGGAGCACCACACTCGGGACATAGTGGGGCACTTTCCTTCACGCTCTGTTGATGTTGGGCTTCAATGCGCTCTTTAGTCATATTTTCTGCGAAGCCACCTTTATCCTTGAAATCAGCAAGCCTGCCCTCTAAGTAACTGGTAGCCATATTGTTCACTCTTGAGCAGAGTATCATCAAGGCATTGGCGGATGTCGTCAGGTCCTTGCTCTCGATCCAAGGGTCGAAACGCTCTTTCTGTCTGAGTACATGTTCCATCATGTCGTGCATGATATCTTCGCCATAGTGGGGAGAATCTGGCTTCACCCCCCTCACGGCAATGCTATTGGGGTCGTTGTTACGCCATGCTACCTGTTTGTTTGCCATGAGAATAAAGGAGAAGTCGTTGCTCAGTTCGTTGATGCTGGCGCGGGCTACATCTACCAGTCTCATCTCGGTCTCAATCGAAGTCTGATGGCGCGATACACCTTCGGCGATGTTTGCCTGTCCTGAGCGGGCAGCCTGGGTCATTTGGTCAAATAGGCGTCCGCAGGGATCATTATTCTGGTTGAGGAAACGACGGCAGAAATTGAAAGTTCCAAGTTGAATGATGCTTGACAGTACCCACATATCCATATACATATAGCCAGCGGTAGAACCAATCTTTACTCCCATGTTTTTTTCTGATTAATTGATTGTCGTTATTATCGTGATTAACGTGATTTTCGTGATTAACGTGATGAACGTGATGAACGTGATGAACGTTATTATCGTAATTAACGTGATTAACGTTACAAAACATTTTAAAAGAAGGTTCAGCCCGTATAGTCCGGGCTATCCGTTGCTTGCTTCCTGGTGAGCAAGACGACGTTCTCGACGTGGGGGGTATGTGGGAACATGTCGACAGGCTGGACGACACGCAGGTCGTAGTCTTGGCAGAGCACCTGCAGGTCGCGTGCCTGTGTAGCGGGGTTGCAGCTGACGTAGACGATGCGCTCGGGCTGGGCTCGGAGGATGGTCTGCACCACGTCGGGATGCATGCCGGCGCGCGGCGGGTCGGTGATGATGATGTCAGGCCGCCCATGCTCCTGGAGGAAGTCGTCGTTGAGGATGTCCTTCATATCGCCGGCGAAGAAGAGCGTGTTGTCGATGCCGTTGATCTGCGAGTTAACCTTCGCATCCTCGATGGCTTCCGGCACGTACTCGATGCCGATGACCTGACGGGCCTGACGGGCCACGAAGTTGGCGATGGTGCCCGTGCCGGTGTAGAGGTCGTAGACGAGAGGCAGTGCCCCTCCTTCTGCCCCCGAGGGGGCTTCATTACTTTTCTGCCCTGCTACATTTGTAGCCCCCTCGGGGGCTGAAGGGGGGGCTGTCATCAACTCCCTCACCACGCTGTACAGGTGGTAGGCCTGAAGGGTATTTGTCTGGTAGAACGACTTCGGGCCCACCTTGAAGCGCAGGTCTTCCATCTGTTCGAAAATATGGTCGTTGCCCTTGAAGAGGATGATGTCCTGGTCGCCGATGGTGTCGTTGCACTTCTGGTTGTCGAGATAGAGCAGCGCGCTGATCTGCGGGAAGCTGTCGGCCACATATTGCAGCAAGCCTTCTGCCTGACGCTGACTGTCCTCATCGTCGAAGTGGAACTGTATGATGACCATCCACTCGCCTGTGTTAGAGTTGCGGATGATGACGTCGCGCAGCAGTCCCGTCTGCTGCCGCAGGTCGAAGAAGGTGATGCCGTTCTGCAGTGCATAGTCGCGTATGGCGTTGCGTATCTCGTTGTGGAGCGGCTCCATCAGGTGGCACTGCTCGATGGGCAGAATCTTGTCGAAGGCTCCCGTGATGTGGAATCCCAAGGCAGGAATGTCTTTAAGGCTCTTACGCGGCTCTTCTCCTATGGGATCCGACTCCCCTCCTTTGGAGGGGTTGGGGGAGGTCTCTATTTCTTCCTTGGTGAGCCATCGGCGGTTGGAAGCCCCGAAGTCGAGTTTGTTGCGGTATTCAAATTGTTGTACCGAACCTAATATTTTTCGGAATTCGATGGTGTGCTTTCGCGATACGAGGTGCGAGGTACGAGGTACGCGATTACCTTCTTCGCCTTCCACTTGGCTATTCTCGCACCCCGTACCTCGTACCTCGTACCTCGAATCTTCCACTTGGCTATTCTCGCCCCCCCGTACCTTCGTACCTCCGTACCCCCGACAACCAGGCTCCGGCAGTTCCAGATGTCCGATGCGGGTGAGCTGGTCGAAGACCTGCTGCTGCTTCATCTGCAGCTGTGCTTCGTAGGGCAGGTTCTGCCATTTGCAACCGCCGCAGACGCCAAAATGCTGGCATCGGGGTATCGCGCGTACATTACTATATTGGATGAAGCGCTGCACCTCTCCCTCGGCGAAGCTGTGCTTCTTGCGCGTCAGCTGCACGTCGACGACGTCGCCAGGCACGCAGAAGGGCACAAAGACGACAAGGTCGTTCCAGTGGAACAGCGACTTCCCCTCGGCGGCACAGGCCTCGATGGTGACATTCTCTATCAGTGGCAATGGTTTCTTTTTCCGGCTCATAACAGGTCGTATTTTATGAATTTGCGTGCAAAGGTAGCGAAAAAAACTGATTTTCTTTCTTTATTTCAAATAAAACCACTAAATTTGCAAGCAAACATCGTTTAAACAATACAACATCGAAGTATGAAACAAAAAATTCTTGTCACCGGAGGTACGGGCTTCATCGGCAGCCACACCACGGTGGAGTTGCAACAGGCAGGCTACGAAGTAGTCATCGTGGACAATCTCTCCAACTCTAATGCACAGGTCATCGACGGCATCGAGAAGATAACAGGCCAGCGGCCCGCTTTCGAACAGGTGGACTGCTGCGATATGAAGGCCCTCGAAGGGGTCTTCGAGAAGCACAGCGGCATCAGCGGCATCATCCATTTCGCCGCTTCGAAGGCTGTCGGCGAGAGCGTGGAGAAGCCCCTGATGTACTATCGCAACAATATCACGTCGCTCTTGAACCTCCTGGAGCTGATGCCGAAATACCAGGTGAAGGGCATCATCTTCTCCAGCAGCTGCACCGTCTACGGCCAGCCCTCGAAGGAGAACCTGCCCGTCACCGAGGAGGCTCCCATCCAGAAGGCCCTCTCGCCCTACGGCAACACGAAGCAGATCAACGAAGAGATCATCCAGGACTATATCCACAGCGGTGCACCCATCAAGGCTGTCATCCTGCGATACTTCAACCCCATTGGCGCCCATCCGTCGGCCCTCATCGGCGAACTGCCCAATGGTGTGCCCATGAACCTCATCCCCTTCGTCACGCAGACGGCCATCGGCATCCGCAAGGAACTGAAGATTTTCGGCAACGACTACGACACGCCCGACCATACCTGCATCCGCGACTATATCTACGTTGTCGACCTTGCCAAGGCTCATGTCAAGGCGATGGCCCGTGTGCTCGATGTGGAAGACACAGATGCCGTTGAAATCTTCAACATCGGCACGGGGCGCGGCCTCAGCACCCTTGAGGTGGTGGAAGGCTTCGAGCGTGCTACGGGAGTGAAGCTGCCCTGGAGCTATGCTCCCCGCCGCGAGGGCGACATCGAGAAGGTGTGGGGCAATGTCGACAAGGCCAACCGCGTACTGGGCTGGAAGGCCGAGGCCGATATCGACGATGTGCTGCGCTCCGCCTGGAAGTGGCAGAAGAAGCTGCGCGAGGACGGCATACAGTAGCCCTTGTCCAGCTCTCGCGAGCTTCCGGCAGTTGGTTGCGAACAACGTCATTAGATAGCCTCAGTGATAGTCTCTGACAAGCTCAGTGATGGTCTCTGACTGCCTCAGTGATGGTCTCTGACAGGCTCAGTGATGGTCTCTGACAAGCTCAGTGATGGTCTCTGACTGTCTCAGTGATGGTCTCTGACAAGCTCAGTGATGGTCTCTGACAGGCTCAGAAACCTTCTGCAATATTCGTGGAGTTTTTCTCCACGAACAATGCGACATTCACCGAGGGAGTTTTCGTCAAAAAATAGCTCAACACCTCACCATACAAGGCTGAAACCCACTGTTTATCGGCCTTTCGGATGGTGAGGTGTTTTTTCATCACCTCACCACACCCCCCACCAGAGACCTCACCAAAGGGTGATGGGTGTTGGGTGATGGGTGATGGGTGTTGGGTGTTGATGAATGGTGGGGGCTATGGTGAGGTCTGTGGTGGGGTGTCTGGCAAACACCTCACCATCCAAACCCCGCATAAACAAAGGGATTCCGGGCAGTTTGGTGAGGTGTTGCGTGTTTTTCCTTGAAAGTTTTAAAAACGGTTTGCAGGATTTCTGCCGCATCGTGACACTCTTTTTCTAAAATATAGCGCAAGCGGGAGTTGCAGGAATTAATTCTCAGGAAACTCGTCGGACAGCTTGCCGAATAATTTTATTAGAAATGGCGGGAAATGTTTGGCTATTCGGAAAAAAGTCCGTACCTTTGCACGCAATCAATAGAATACCATTAAAAATAGCCACTTAACTTAAAACAACAATAGAATTATGACACAGATTAAAGGACGCATTTCCCAAATTATCGGTCCCGTTATCGACGTTTATTTCGATACCGAGGGACTGGAGGCTGAGAAAGTGTTGCCAAAGATTCACGACGCTTTGCGCGTAGCTCGTCCCGACGGACGCGACCTGATTGTAGAGGTGCAGCAGCACATCGGTGAGGACACCGTGCGCTGCGTGGCCATGGACAATACCGACGGTCTGCAGCGCGGACTCGAGGCCATTCCCCTTGGCTCTCCCATCCAGATGCCTTCGGGCGACCAGATCAAGGGCCGCATGCTCAACGTCATCGGCCAGCCCATCGACGGTATGAAACAGCTCGACATGAAGGGTGCCTATCCCATCCACCGCGAGGCTCCGAAGTTTGAGGAACTCTCCACACAGAAGGAGGTCTTGACGACGGGTATCAAGGTGATCGACCTGCTGGAGCCCTACATGAAGGGTGGTAAGATTGGTCTGTTCGGCGGTGCCGGTGTGGGTAAGACGGTGCTCATCATGGAGCTCATCAACAACATCGCCAAGGGACACAACGGCTACTCCGTCTTCGCCGGTGTGGGAGAGCGCACCCGTGAGGGTAACGACCTCATCCGCGAGATGATTGAGTCGGGTGTGGTACGCTACGGCAAGAAGTTCCAGGAAGCTATGGAACAAGGCAAGTGGGACCTCTCGCTCGTCGACCCCGAGGAGCTGAAGAAGAGCCAGGCCACACTGGTCTACGGACAGATGAACGAGCCACCGGGCGCACGTGCCAGTGTGGCCCTGTCGGGTCTGACCGTTGCTGAAGGCTTCCGCGACGGCGGCGGCAAGGATGGCGCATCGGCCGACATCCTGTTCTTCATCGACAACATCTTCCGTTTCACCCAGGCTGGCTCTGAGGTGTCGGCTCTGCTGGGTCGTATGCCGAGTGCCGTGGGTTATCAGCCTACACTGGCCTCTGAGATGGGAACGATGCAGGAGCGCATCACCTCTACGAAGAAGGGTTCTATCACATCGGTACAGGCCGTCTATGTGCCGGCCGACGACTTGACCGACCCTGCACCAGCCACGACGTTCACCCACCTGGATGCCACGACGGTGCTCTCGCGTAAGATTACGGAGCTGGGTATCTATCCCGCCGTCGACCCGCTGGGCTCCACCTCGCGTATCCTCGATCCGCTCATCGTGGGCAAGGCACACTACGACTGTGCACAGCGCGTGAAGCAGATTCTGCAGCGCTACAACGAGCTGCAGGACATCATCGCCATCCTCGGTATGGACGAGCTCTCCGACGAGGACAAGCTGACGGTGAATCGTGCCCGCCGCGTGCAGCGCTTCCTCTCGCAGCCCTTCACCGTGGCCGAGCAGTTTACGGGCGTTCCAGGTGTGATGGTCTCTATCGAAGACACCATCAAGGGCTTCAACATGATTCTCGACGGCGAGGTGGACGATCTGCCCGAGCAGGCCTTCCTCAACGTGGGCACCATCGACGATGCCATCGCCAAGGCCAAGAAGCTGATGGAGGCCGCCAAGGGATAAAGGTAAGCCCCCCCTTCAGCCCCCGAGGGGGCTACAAAAGCTTCTGCGCTTGAACTGTTAAATAGAGAATAGAAAATCTGTAAATTTATATAGTGTGTTAAAATTGAAGATTGTATCGCCCGAAAGGGTGGAGTACGACGGTGAGGCACAGAGCGTCACCGTACCAGGCACACTCGGCAACTTCGAGATTCTGACCGACCACGCCCCCATCATCTCCTCTTTAGAGAAAGGTGTCGTGGAATACACAACCGCTGCTGGCGAGAAGCACGAGCAGAACATCAGTGGCGGCTTCGTAGAGGTGCAGAAAAACGAAGTCAGCGTCTGTGTCGAAATACAATAATAAAAAAAGGAAATGAACATCGAAAGTCTGTTCCGACGTTTTATCAGGCAGGGCCTGTGCCTCGTGGCGGCCCTGTTCCTGATAGGACTTCTGGTGATGCGCGTGTGGTATCTCAACGAGATGCTCACGCCGCTCATCGTCAGTGCCGTGTTCGCCCTCCTGGTGTACGCGGCCTACGGAATGGTGTGGCGTCGTGTGGCTTCAAGGTCGCCCGAGCAGCTGCCCACCTTCTTCACCGCCGTGTCGGGCTTCCGCCTGCTGCTGTCGCTGGCTGTGATGTTCGTCTATTATCTTGCCACCAAGGGAACGCCGTTCCTGCCCTTCTTTCTGGTGTTTGCTGTGTTCTACCTCGCGATGATGACCCACCAGTCCATCTACTTCGCCCGGCTGTCCAACCGCACTTAATCACCATTTAGCAAAAAGATTATGCGGAGTTTAGCTCCTTCCAAAACGATGAAATAGAAAAACGATAGTGTCCGCAAGATATGATAACAGTTCTTGAGGATGTCTATACGATGCAGAAATATAACTATGCAATCAATAAGAAGGTAAGATAACCGTTACGAAATAAAATATAAAGATTCATATAACAATGAGAAAGAAAACGCTAACGAGCGCAATGAAAACATGTTTTCACAGAGCGCAAAGATGCTTGTCGGTGGGCAGGGTGTCGCTGATAGCCCTCCTGCTGATGATGTTATCGCCCATGCAGCTCTCCGCACAGGAAGAGCAGGGTGGGGGAGAAGAACTGGACATCCCGGAGATCGTCCTGGAACACCTGTCGGATGCCTACGAGTGGCATATCGCCTCTTATCAGGGCAAACACCTGAGCATCCCCCTGCCCATCATCGTGCGCAGCTCGGCCGACGGCAGCTGGCATTGCTGCACGGCCCACTCGCTGCCCGGGCAGTTCTTCTTCAACCCCGAGGCCCACGGTAAGATCTACGAGCGGATGCCCGACGGCACTACCGTGCGACCCTTGGACCTGAGCTTCACGAAGGCTGTGGCACAGATCTGGATTGTCGTGATCATCCTCATCACCGTGTTCCTCTATTGCGCCCGCTGGTACAAGAAGCGCGACGAGAAGAGTCCCGCGCCGAAAGGCTTCGTTGGCATGATGGAGATGTTCGTCATGACGATACACGACGACCTCATCAAGTCGTCCATCGGCGAGAAGCACTACAAGCCCTACGCTCCGTATCTGCTGACGGTGTTCTTCTTCATCTTCACCACCAACATGGTGGGCCTGCTGCCCATCTTCCCCGGTGGTGGCAACGTCACTGGTAACATCAACATCACCTTCTTCCTGGCTCTCTGCACGATGCTGGTCATCAATCTCTTTGCCAACAAAGAGTATTGGAAGGAAATCTTCTGGCCCGAGGTGCCGCTGTTCCTCAAGGCCTATCCCGTGCCCATCATGCCCGTGATAGAGCTCTTCGGCGTGTTCACTAAGCCCTTCGCCCTGATGATCCGTCTCTTTGCCAACATGATGGCCGGCCATGCCGTCATCCTGAGCTTCACGTGCGTCATCTTCCTCGGCTGGTCGATGGGTGTGGGCTACGGACTCGGTCTGAACGCCTTCAGCATCATCATGCTGCTGTTCATGAACCTTCTGGAGGTGCTGGTGGCCTTCGTGCAGGCCTACGTCTTCACGATGCTGAGTGCCGTGTTTATCGGCCTGGCCCATAAAGATCACCACGAAGAATAATAGAAAGAATAAAAAAAACAGAAAAATAATTTTAGTATTAACCAATTAAAACATTTAAAGAATTATGATTATTTCATCACTTTTGGCCGCTGAGGGTCTGGCACAGCTGGGCTGCGGCATCGGAGCTGGTATTGCAACAATCGGTGCAGGTTTGGGTATTGGTAAGATTGGTGGCAGCGCCATGGACGCTATCGCCCGTCAGCCCGAGGCAACCGGTAAGATTCAGACCAACATGATCCTGACTTCAGCCTTCGTCGAGGGTTGTGCCCTGTTCGCTATTGCAGCTTGCGCATTCTTGATCAAATAAGTAATCCAGAGTATTGCTAATGGATTTCAGTAAACTGCCATCAATCCTCACGCCCGATCTGGGACTCTTGTTCTGGATGTTGCTGGCGTTCCTGGTGGTGTTCTTCGTGCTGGCCAAGTATGGCTTCCCCGCCATCGTCAACATGGTCAACGAGCGCACGAAGTACATCGACGAGAGCCTGCTCAAGGCTCACGAGGCCACCGAGCGCATGGAGCACATCAAGGAGGAGAGTGAAGCCATCCTTCAGGAAGCCCGCGAAAAGCAGGCACAGGTGCTGAAGGAAGCTGCCGAGACGCGTGAAGCCATCATCAGCCAAGCTCAGGAGAAGGCAAAGAGCGAGGGTGCACGCCTGCTCGCCGAAGCCAAGGCCGAGATAGAAGGCGAGAAGCAGCAGGCCATCCGCGACATCCGTGCCCAGGTGGCCGAGCTCTCTGTCCAGATTGCCGAGAAGGTGCTCCGCCAGAAGCTCTCGTCCGACGCTGAGCAGATGCAGATGATAGACAGATTGTTGGATGATGTGACTGCCGCAAAATAATTAGCTTATGGATATAGGAGTAGTATCGGTACGTTATGCGCGAGCCCTCTTGAAGAGCGCTACGGGACAGAAGCTGGATGATGCTGTCTACCAGGACATGCAGACTCTGGCTCAAAGCTATGTCGAGGTGCCTCAGCTGAGGTTCACCATCGACAACCCCATGCTCGCCAAGGACAAGAAGAAGGTGCTGTTGCTCACAGCCTGTGGCGACAAGCATACGCCGTTGACGGAGAGCTTCGTCCAGCTCGTCTTGGATGAAGACCGGGAGAACATCCTGCAATTCATGGCTAATTCGTACATCACTCTCTACAGGCAACAGAAGAACGTCATCCGCGGACGACTCATCACCGCCACTGCCGTATCGCCCGAAACGGAGCAAAAGATGCGACAGATGGTGGAGAGCAGAACTCAGGGAACAGTGGAGTTCGAATCGGAGGTGAACCCCGACATCATCGGAGGCTTCATCCTCGAGTACGACACCTATCGCATGGATGCGAGCGTGAAGTCGAAACTCAACACGATTCTTACAAAGCTCAGTAAATAAGGCAATAACGGTTTTCCGAATATCGAAACCACGGAATCCCGTTATACCGTAACAACGAATAATTGAAGAAATCAAAATGTCAGAAAAAATAAAACCAAGCGAAGTGTCTGAGGTATTGCTCCAGCAACTGCAAGGCATCAGCAACCAGGAGAATTTCGACGAGGTGGGCACCGTGCTGACCGTCAGCGATGGTGTGGCCCGCATCTATGGCCTGCGCAATGCTGAAGCCAACGAGCTGCTCGAGTTTGAGAATGGCACGATGGCCATCGTCATGAACCTCGAGGAAGACAATGTCGGTTGCGTGCTCCTCGGCCCCACAGCGGGCATCAAGGAGGGACAGGTGGTGAAGCGCACCAAGCGCATCGCCTCTATCCGTGTCAACGACAACATGCTCGGACGTGTCATCAATCCGCTGGGACAGCCCATCGACGGCAAGGGCGACATCGACCTGAAGGGCGCCTTCGAGATGCCCCTCGACCGTAAGGCTCCGGGCGTCATCTATCGCCAGCCGGTGAAAGAGCCGCTGCAGACTGGCTTGAAGGCTGTCGACTCGATGATTCCTATCGGCCGTGGACAGCGTGAGCTCATCATCGGCGACCGCCAGACTGGTAAGACCGCCATCGCCGTAGACACCATCATCAACCAGAAGAGTTTCTACGAGGCTGGAAAGCCCGTCTATTGTATCTATGTGGCCATCGGCCAGAAAGCTTCTACCGTGGCTGCCCTCGTGGCCAACCTCAAGGAGCACGGCGCCATGCCCTATACCATCATCGTGGCTGCTACGGCTGCCGACCCGGCTGCTATGCAGTATTACGCACCGTTCGCAGGTGCCGCCATCGGTGAGTATTTCCGCGACCGTGGCTTCCCCGCACTCGTCGTCTACGACGATCTCTCGAAGCAGGCCGTGGCCTACCGTGAGGTGTCGCTCATCCTGCGTCGTCCTTCCGGACGTGAGGCCTATCCCGGCGACGTGTTCTACCTCCACTCTCGTCTACTCGAGCGTGCTGCCAAGATCAACGAGCAGCAGGAAGTGGCCGAGCAGATGAACGACCTGCCCGCATGTATGAAGGGTCACGTCAAGGGTGGCGGCTCACTCACCGCACTGCCTATCATCGAGACACAGGCAGGCGACGTGTCGGCCTACATCCCGACCAACGTCATCTCCATCACCGACGGACAGATCTATCTTGAGACCGACCTCTTCAACCAGGGCTTCCGTCCCGCCATCAACGTCGGTATCTCCGTCAGTCGTGTGGGTGGTTCGGCACAGATCAAGTCGATGAAGAAGGTGGCCGGTACGCTGAAGATCGACCAGGCACAGTATCGCGAGCTCGAGGCCTTCTCGAAGTTCTCAAGCGATATGGATGCCGTGACGGCTATGACGCTCGACCGCGGTCGTAAGAACAACCAGCTGCTCATCCAGCCTCAGTACAGCCCGATGCCCGTCGGCGAGCAGATCGCCATCCTCTATTGCGGCATACACGGACTGATGCGCGACGTACCTGTCGAGAAGGTTCGCGAGTGTCAGGATGCTTTCCTCGACAAGCTTCGCTCTTCCAAGCCCGAGGTTATCGCTACCCTCGGTCAGGGTAAGATCGACGACGACACGACCAATGCCATCGAGGCTGTCATGGCCGACATCGCAGGAACGTATAAATAGACTGAATTATGCCTTCATTAAAAGAAATCAAGGGTAGGATAGCGTCGGTCAACAACACGCGCAAGATCACCAGTGCCATGAAGATGGTGGCTTCCAGCAAGCTCCACCATGCACAGGTGGCCATCGAGAATATGCTCCCCTACGAGACCATGCTCGAGCACATCCTCAAGACGTTTCTCGCCTCTGAGGCTGATGCACGCAGCGTCTTCGAGAAGGAGCGTAAGGTAGATCGTGTGGCCTTCGTCGTCTATTCCAGCAACTCTTCTCTCTGTGGTGGCTTCAACGCCAACGTCATCAAGATGATGATGCAGGCCGTTGATGAGTACAAGCATCTCGGCAAGGAGAACATCATCATCTACCCCATTGGCCGCAAGGTGGCGGAGAAGGTAACGAAGATGGGACTCCCGTCGGCAGGCGATTTCACGTCGTTGGCCGACAAGCCCAATATCCAGCAATGTATCGACATTGCCAAGGAACTGGGAGAGAAGTATGTATCCGGCGACATCGACCGCGTCGAACTCATCTACCACCACTTCAAGAGTGCCGGTTCGCAGATACTGACGCGAAAGACCTTCCTGCCCATCGACATCGAGAGCGAGCTCAACGAGGATAAAGAGCGCGACCTCACCTCTAATGTCGCTACACGCGAGGCTGTGGAATACCTGAAGCAGCGCGACCGTGAGCAGGAGAGCAAGCGACAGGCGGAGCAGGCCAAGCCGCTCAACGACAACTTCATCGTCGAGCCCGACATGGACACCGTGCTGCGTACGCTCATCCCGAAGCTGGCTCACCTGATGCTCTATACGGCCCTGCTCGACAGCGTAGCCTCTGAGCATGCCGCACGTATGGTGGCTATGCAGACCGCTACGGACAATGCCGACGAGCTGCTGCGCGAGCTCAACCTGCAATACAACAAGAGCCGCCAGCAGGCCATCACCAGTGAGCTGCTCGACATCGTGGGTGGCTCGGTCAACAACTGATCCACTCCTCCTGCATCACTCATCACAGCGAATGCCGCCCCTTCACCAGTGGGCGGCATTCCTGTTTTTTTTCCTTTCCAGCTGTTCTTCTATATCATGAAAAAGACTGAGCGTCAGTACCACACTTTGGTAGCGTCAGTACCACAGTTGGGTACAATGTCTGGTACTGTGGGTTGAAAAAACTCATTGAGCTGGTCTTAATCTGTCTGTATTAGAGTGGTTTTATTCACTACTCAATTCTTTGATAAAGAAGCAAATAGCGTCTTTCAACGGTCTGACTTCATTTTTCACAATCCAGAGAATCTGATCTGCGTCAACATCGAAATAGTGATGTGCTATGATATCCCTCAATCCTTTTACATTTTCCCACGGAACAGAAGGATAAGTTGGTAGCAAAAGGCCTTTTGTTACCTTATCCAGATTTTTTAGGCTCTCACCAATGGCAATCAGCAACATGCACGTAGCATCAAGCAAAACCATGCCGGAAGATGAACAGAGGAAATCATCTACAGAATATACGTTCTTTGTCCGTTCTTCAAGTTTTTCTATCGCCGAAAAAATATCTTCGATGATATCTAATGCTACGCTTTTATTTTCAGAAGACAAGGATTCCATCTCTTAGAATACGTTTCTTTAAACGAGGATTCAAATTCTGGTGATTTCTTACAATGTCAACAGAAGAGCCTGTCGTATTTTCCAGAAACTCTTTTGCATCCATCAGAAGAAATGGGTTTGGTGTCTTGGTATCCACGAACAGGTCAATATCACTGTTCGATGACTGCTGCCCCCTCGCGGTAGAACCGAAAAGAGACATAGAAACAATACCATACTCATTCTTGAGTACGTCCATGTGTTTCTTAAGGGCTGCAACACATTCTTCCTTACGCATACTATCAAAATTTTGTGCAAAAACAGTAATTATCCGCGAAACGACCAAATAATTTCGGATAAAACCACGAAAAACGCAGATTCCATGGCACACAATCTTGGCATCAAGCTATACAAATTTCTCTTGCAAGGTCGTGGATTCTTCATTGATTAAAATAGCAGTTGTAGTTGTTGCACTTTTGCATGGGCAAAGGTATAACAAACAACAACTGCTACAACGTGTATTTCTACGAATGCTTGCCTTCTTTCACTCCCGGCCAGTAGATTTGTTGCAAATGAAGAGGGCGTACCTCGTTTGAAAGTACGCCCTCTTCTCTATGTTCTACGGATGCTAATTCCAAACGGATTGCCCATAGTCTCCAGATGATGACTCGTCTTCTTCATCATCCCATACATCACGATTCCTTCTTCCAGAAGGATCCTTGTTACCTTCTTCATCTACACCTCCATAGTCAATTCCGACATCAGATGTAACACCTGAGTTGTTCTGGAGAAGAATCGTGTCAGTATCTATGATTTCTATTTCTGGCTTATTATACTTTTTATACATGACTTATATTATTTAATAATCACTTTCTTGTTATTCATTATATAAATACCCTTAGGTAATGTCTTAGAGAAGTCATTTTCTTCAGCATCAGACTTTACCATACGCCCTTGGAGGTCGTACATACTTCTATCGGCTGCATACGATGTTGGGGTCTTGATGCTTGTCGGGGTATTATCACCTATGGCTATTGACACCCTCGCATTTGTCATATCGGCCAAGACATCTTCGAAATCAAAGTAAGCACGGAAACCCTTCATCTGAGTATTACCCTTAGAGTACCAGAACTCATTGCCACTAATAAACAGGTTGTTTTCTGGTATAAGAGTACCAGCATGGTACGTGCCAATGAATGTACCGTATACATGCCTTTTAGCACCACGACCTTCCGCATACTCAGCTACAGCGTTTTCTTCGTCAGGTTGTACTTCTGCCTTTACAGTGAAGTCTGTAATATCCTGTGATGTTTTGATAATGTAGGGATAATTGCCCAAGAAACCATCGCTCAGATCGGCATCAGCAA